>ERZ1645192.1134-NODE-1134-length-22376-cov-7.894225_pt1 | contig 22376 bp, 21 predicted proteins | sample MGYA00575354_ERZ1645192 | MGnify/ENA primary metagenome ERZ1645192 (study PRJEB40844, sample SAMN11349763) | freshwater sediment metagenome | isolation source: river sediment | host: Sediment | place: India: Faizupur Khadar , New Delhi | collected 2017-02-21 ... | reverse complement strand
CCGCCGCCCGCGGCCCGCCCCTCTCCCCGCCCAGGGGAGAGGGCTCCGGCCAGCCCCCGCGGGCGGTTGGCCGCAGCCCTTTCCATTCCCCTCCATCCCTCCCCCAGAGGATGCCGCCATGCTCGACCAGGACCTGAAGGACCAACTGGCCGCCTATCTCGAACGCCTGCAGCAGCCGATCGAACTGGTCGCGTCGCTGGACGATTCCGAGGCCGCGCGCGAACTCGACGCACTGCTCGACGACATCGCCGCGCTGTCGCCGAAGATCAGCCGCGCGACCGGCGACGACGCTCGCAAGCCGTCGTTCCTGATCCGCCGCGCCGGCACCCAGGTGCAGGTCGGCTTCGCCGGGATCCCGCTGGGCCACGAGTTCACGTCCCTGGTGCTGGCCCTGCTGCAGGTCGGCGGCCACCCGGTGAAGATCGACGAGGCGCTGGCGGCGCAGGTGCGCGCGCTGCCCGGCGACTACCGCTTCGAAACCTACATGTCGCTGCATTGCCAGAGCTGCCCGGACACCATCCAGGCGCTCAACGCGATGAGCGTGCTCAACCCGCGGATCCAGCACGTCGCGATCGACGGCAGCCTGTTCCAGGCCGAGGTCGAGGCGCGGCAGGTGATGTCGGTGCCGACGATCTACCTCGACGGCGCCGAGTTCGATGCCGGCCGCATGAGCATCGAACAGATCCTGGCCAGGCTCGACACCGGCGCGGCGGCGCGTGCCGCTGACGCCCTCAACGATGCCGCGCCCTACGACGTGCTGGTGGTCGGCGGCGGCCCGGCCGGTGCCGCGGCCGCGATCTACGCCGCGCGCAAGGGCATCCGCACCGGCATCGTCACCGAGCGTTTCGGCGGGCAGGTGCTGGACACCATGGCGATCGAGAATTTCCCCTCGGTCGAGTACACCGAGGGCCCGAAGCTGGCCGCGTCGCTGGAGGCGCACGTGCGCAGCTACGGCGTGGACGTGGTCACCGCTCAGCGCGCAAAGGCCTTGCAGCCTGCCGCGCAGGCGGGTGGCCTGGTCGGCGTGGAACTCGAAAGCGGCGCGACCCTGCGCGCGCGCACCGTCATCCTCGCGCCCGGCGCGCGCTGGCGGCAGACCGGCGTCCCCGGCGAGGACGCCTACCGCAACAAGGGCGTGACCTATTGCCCGCACTGCGACGGCCCGCTGTTCAAGGGCAAGCGGGTGGCGGTGATCGGCGGCGGCAACTCCGGCGTCGAGGCCGCCATCGACCTCGCCGGCCTGGTCGAGCACGTCACCCTGCTGGAGTTCGACGGCAAGCTCCGCGCCGACGAGGTGCTGCAGCGCAAGCTGCGCAGCCTGCCGAATGCCAGCGTGCACGTGAACGCGCAGACCACCGGGATGACCGGCGCCGCCGGCAAGCTCGCCGGCCTCGCCTTCACCGATCGCGGCACTGGCGAGAAGCGCGAGCTGCAGGTCGAGGGCGTGTTCGTGCAGATCGGCCTGCTGCCCAACACCGACTGGCTGAAGGGCGCGGTGACCCTGAGCCAGCGCGGCGAGATCGAAGTCGACGACCGCGGCCACACCAGCCTGCCCGGGGTGTTCGCCGCGGGCGACGCCACCACCGAGCCGTACAAGCAGATCGTGGTGGCGATGGGTGGCGGCTCCACCGCTGCGCTGTCGGCCTTCGATTACCTGATCCGGCATTCGACGCCGGACGCCAACGACGCACAAGCGGCCTGACGCATGCACGCTGCACGGCGACCGGTCGTGCGGCGCGCCATGGGGGTCGCACCGATGGAAGCCACGCCATGAACCTGCGCGACCTCAAGTACCTGGTGGCCCTCGCCGACCTCCGCCACTTCGGCAAGGCGGCGGACGCCTGCTTCGTCAGCCAGCCCACGCTGTCCACCCAGATCCGCAAGCTGGAGGACGAGCTCGGCGTGGTGCTGGTGGAACGCGCACCGCGCAAGGTGATGCTGACCGCGGCCGGCCTGGACGTGGTCCAGCGCGCGCGCCGGATCGTCGCCGACGTCGAGCAGATGCGCGAGGCCGCCCGTCGCAGCCGCGACCCCGAATCCGGCACGCTGCGGCTGGGCGTGTTCCCCACCCTCGGCCCGTACCTGCTGCCGCACGTGGTGCCGACCCTGCGCGCGCGGTTCCCGCAGCTCGAACTGCTGCTGGTCGAGGAAAAGAGCGACGAACTCCTGCAGCGCCTGCGCGAAGGCAAGCTGGATGCGGCGCTGCTGGCGCTGCCGCTGCACGACGACCAGCTGCACGCGGAATTCCTGTTCGAGGAACCGTTCGTGCTGGCCGCGCCGCAGCAGCATCCGCTGGCCCGCCGCAGCGCGCTCGACGCCGCCGAGTTGTCGGACGAAACCCTGCTGCTGCTCGAGGACGGGCACTGCCTGCGCGACCAGGCGCTGGATGTCTGCCGCCTGTCCGGCGCGCGCGAGAAGTCGGGCTTCCGCGCAACCAGCCTGGAGACGTTGCGGCAGATGGTCGCGGCGGGCGTGGGCGTGACCCTGCTGCCGGCGTTGTCGGTCCACGAGCCGATCGCGCAACCGGCGAACATCCGCCTGGTCCCGTTCCGCGGTACCGCCCCCAGCCGGCGCATCGCGCTGGTGTGGCGCAAGTCCTCGGCGCTGGACGCGTTCCTGCACCAGCTCGGCGATGCCATCGGCGGCGCGACCCGCGCCCAGCTCGCGGCGGCCTAGAAGGCGCGCCGACGTGAACGCGCGGCATCTCGTGCTGCTCGCCGCGCTGGCCTGCAGCGCCGCATGGTGGCTCGCGCTGCGCCCGGACCCGGTCTCCCGCGAAGCGGCTGCAATGCCATCGGGCTGTCCGCTGCCGCCGCGCGTGGCGAGCGGCGACGCGCCCCTGCAAACCGGTGTCCCCGCTGGGCTCGCGCTCCCCGGCGTGGGCGACGCCGGCACGACGCCGCTGGCGGGCTTCAGCGTCGAGGCACGCGTGCTCGGTCGCGAGGACTACCGCTTCGACCGCGAAGCCGACTACGCGCCCACCGACCTGGCCCTGGGCTGGGGCCGGATGACCGAGGACGCCGTGGTCGCCCGCCTCGACATCCGCCAGTCCGGCCGCTGGTACCGCTACCGCTGGCAGGGCGATCCGCCGATCCCGCTCGCGGAGATCGTGCGCAGTAGCGCCAACATGCACATCGTGCCCGCCAACGCCACGGTGGCGGCCGACCTCGCGCGGGTAGGCGAAGGCGACCGCATCCGCGTCGACGGCTGGCTGGTCCAGCTGGACCGCCCCGGCGGCTGGCGTTGGCGCAGCTCGCTGACCCGCGAGGACAGCGGCGGCGGCGCCTGCGAACTGGTCTACGTGTGCGCGGTGACCCGGCTCTGATCCATCTGGCGGGGATTTGCGCGATGATCGGCGGATGACGATCCGATGCCCCGGCGCTGCCCTCGCCTGCCTGCTCGCCTTCCCCGCCGCCGCGGCCGACCGCGAGGCCTCGCTGGTCTTCGTCGGCGACATCATGGTCGCCGAGCGACCCGGGGAACTCATCGCGCGCGGCGTCGACCCCTTCCAGCCGTTCGCCCCGTTGCTGGCGTCCCACGACCTGCGCATCGGCAACCTGGAATGCGTGGTCGCCACCGGCGGCACGGCGCTGGCCAAGCCCTACACCTTCCGCGCGGACCCCGGCGTGCTACCGGTGCTGAAGCGCCACTTCGACGCGATGTCGCTGGCGAACAACCATTCCGGCGACTTCGGCAAGGCCGCGTTCGCCGAACAACTGGACCTGATGCGCGGGGCCGGCCTGGCCGGCTTCGGCGGCGGCCGCAACGCCACCGAGGCGCATGCGCCGCTGGTCATCGAGCGCAACGGCCTGCGCATCGCGCTGCTCGGCTACCTCGAGTTCAAGCCACGTTCGTTCGAGGCCGATGCCACCCGCCCGGGCGTGGCATGGAGCGGCGAGGACGAGCAGGTGATCGAGGACATCGTCGCCGCACGCACGGTGCACCATGCCGACATCGTGATCCCGTTCATGCACTGGGGCTGGGAGGAAGAGGCGCAGCCCAGCCCGCGGTTGCGCGCGTTCGCGCGTCGGATGATCGATGCCGGCGCGGACATGGTGGTCGGCGGCCACCCGCACGTCACCCAGGGCGCCGAGGTCTACCGCGGCAAGCCGATCGTCTACAGCCTGGGCAACTTCCTGTTCAACGGGTTCGAGACCGAGGCCACCACCACTGGCTGGGTGCTGTCGCTGAAGGTCGGGCCCGACGGCGTGCGCAGCTGGCGCACCCATGTCGCGCGCCTGGATGCGGACGGCGTGCCGCATCCAGCGCCCGCCGTCGCCAGTCCCTGCGGCCGCGCCGGCGACGGCGAGGTCCGCCAATGCACCGGAGCGCCCTGATGCCTCGCCTCGCCCCCTTGCTGCTGCTCGCCGCGCTCGCCGCCACCGGCACGGCACACGCGGAAACCGCGCGCTGCCACGTGGTCTATGGCGGCGAGGAATGGACGGTGGACGCCGCGCCGACCACCACGCCCTACCAGGTCGCCGGACGCAAGATCGGCCGCTACTTCGAGTTCAAGCTGGTGTATGCCGACCTGCCGACCACCGGTCGCTTCATCCGGGTCTATACCTACGGCATGACCACCGGCGACCCGGTGTTGATCCACCAGGCCACCCACCGCCCGCCGTTCGACGGACGTGCCGACGCCTACGGCTTCACCGGGTTCCAGTCCGTGTACGAGCCGAGCAAGAGCAGCGAGCTGCAGTACTGGTGCCAATACTTGCCCTGACCACGGTCGGCGTGCGCCTCCGCTACTCGGCGTAGGCCGAAGCGGCGCGGACGCAGTTCCGACCCTCGCGCTTGGCCTGGTAGAGCGCCTTGTCGGCGCGGGCGAGCAACGATGCAAGGCCGGTGTCCTGTTCGCGCATGCCGGCAAGGCCGAAACTGGCGGTCACCCGGATCCGGCGCCCTTCCCATTCGATGCCCAGCCCCTCGATGGTCCGCCGCAAGCGCTCGGCGAGCACGCGCGCCGCGGCGGCATCGGAACCGGGCAACAGCACCAGGAATTCCTCGCCGCCATAGCGGCCGACGACATCGCCCGGGCGCAACTGCCCGCACAGGGCCTGCGCCACGGCCCGCAGGCAATGGTCGCCGCAGGCATGGCCATGGGTATCGTTGATCGGCTTGAACCAATCGAGATCGATGAACAGGACCGATAGTGGCGATGCGGTGCCCTGCCGCGCGGCGAAGGCATCGGCGGCCACGCGGTCCAGCGAATGCCGGTTCAGCGTGCAGGTCAGGGAATCGAGTTCGGCGGTGCGTCGCAACTGCGCGGCGGCATGGGCCTCCTGCGCGTGCAGCACCACCAGGCGCGCGATGCCGTCCAGCGCCGCCAGTTCCGCCTGGTCCGGCACGCATTGCAGCGGCAGGCGCACCACCAAGGCGCCCCAGCCACCTGCACGTGCGGCGAGCGGGACCACCACGTGGTCGGCGCCGGCACCATCGCCGCCGCGCGCGCCGTCGCCCAGGCGCAACACCACCGGCGTGCCCGCGAGGGCTGCCTCGCGGATGCCCCCGCGCTCGGCCATGGCCGAGCGCCCCACGGCGGACGCCGGGTCGGTGCCGTGCAGGCGCAGGCCGGGATCACCCAGGTAGGCCTCGACCAGGACCGCCGCGCTTCCGCACCCCAACAGGCGCTGCGCCGCGTCCGCCAGCAGGCCAAAGGCCGTGGACGCCACCGCGCCGTCGTCGGTATCGCGCAGCGCCGCCTGCAACTGCGAGGCCAGGTCGCCGCGGACCTGCTCACGGCGCAGCCTCTGCTCGCTGGCCCGACGCGCCTGCGCCTCGTCGTCCAGCCGCTGCCGCACCGCACCCACCCGACTGCACAAGCCGACGTAGAGGACCACGGAGAACAGCACGAGGGCGCACTGGTAACCGTAGCGGGTCCACGCGTTGTCGGGCAGGCGGCCGGACTGCATCAGTTCATGCGCACCACCCGCGAAGCCGACCAGTCCCAGCAGCAGCAGCATTGCGACCGCCATCGAGACGCCGCGCCGCGCCGCCGCATACACCAGCACGAAGGACGCCGACACGGCGGCGATCCAGCCGAGGTTGGCGAGCCAGCCGATCCAGGCGGCCCAGGCGTGCGGGGCCAGCAGGGCCACGACCGCTGCCGCCACATACGCCCAGGGCAACAGCCGCCATGCGCCCAGCGCTTCCGACTCGCCCGCGACCGCGTAGCGCAACACCGTGCGCACGCCCACCCCCGCGAAGACGAGCATGGTGGCCCAGAACCCGCCCGCACCCGCGGCAGCGAGGAGGGAACGCGGCAGCACGGCGACCAGGTGGCCGTTCATCGCCGCAGCCAGCAGCAAACCGGTGCATGCGTAGAGGGCGAACCACAGGAACGCGCGGTCGCGCACCGCGGCGTAGAGCGCCAACGCGGCAATGGCCAGCGTCAGCATCGCGGCGTAGATCGCCGAGGCGATCGCGCGATCGCGCGCCACGATGCGCAGCATGGTGCGATCGCTGATGATCCGTGGCCGCGGCGCGGCGCGTACCCCGCCTGCCAGCGACAGTTGCACCACGCGCGCGCCACGCCACTCCGCCGGCAAGGGGAACGCATAGCCGGCCGGGAATGCATCATCGGGCGCAGCGTGGAAATGCTGCGCCGGCGGCGCCCATCCCGGTGCCCAGGCCCGCACCTCGTCGAGGGCATCCCGGGACAGCCACAGGACCCAGCGATCGCCCTCCCCCTCGGGCAAGGTGAATGCCACGCGTGCGGTGATCGCTCCCTCCCCGGTGCTGCGGAAAGGCAGGCGGCCGTCGACGGCGCCGGCGGCGCTGACCTGTACCCGGACCGCATCGTCGGTCCCGCCCTCCGCACCTACATCGGCCAGCCAGGCCAACGCAGCGGCGGGCAAGGCGAGCAGGAGCGCGAGCCCCACGCCCCGCAGCGCGTGCCTCAGGCCGGGCACGCGGCCTCCCCGCCCGGATCGTCCACGGCAGGCGCTTCCTGTCCGCCGGCCAGCCCCATCGCCTCGACGAGGGCGCGCGCGGCTGGCCAGGCCGCCCCCGGCACCATGACCGCGACCAGCCCGAACACGCCGAGTTCGCCGATCCCGCCCGCCAGTGCCTCGCCGCGCACGTAGGCGGGGATGCCTTCGGCCTCCAGGGCCTGGCGGACCAGGTGGGCGTCGATCACGTTCGCCGCTTCATAGACCGTCTGCATGTCCCCCCTCCAGAACCATGCCAAGCATGAAGCGTGCCAGCCGGGCCGAAACCGCATCCGGACGCCCCTCCGCTACACTAACCGGCTCCCAACGCCAGCCCGTGCCCGTGTCCTCCAACGCCCCCACGCCCGCCGCCGACGCCCCCGTCCGGACCGACTTCATCCGCCAGATCGTCCGCGAGGACCTGGCGAGCGGGAAGCACGCGGCGATCAAGACCCGTTTCCCGCCCGAGCCGAACGGCTACCTGCACATCGGCCATGCCAAGGCGATCTGCCTGGACTTCGGGGTCGCCGCCGAGTTCGGCGGCAGCTGCAACCTGCGCCTCGACGACACCAACCCCGCCAAGGAAGACCCCGAATACGTCCGCGCGATCCAGGACGACGTGCGCTGGCTGGGCTTCGACTGGGCCAGCCTGCGCCACGCCTCCGACTACTTCGGCGTGCTCTACCTGGCCGCCGAGAAGCTGATCAAGCAGGGCGACGCCTTCGTCTGCGACCTGTCCGCCGAGGACGTGCGCGCCTACCGCGGCACCCTCACCGAACCGGGCCGCAATTCGCCGTACCGCGAGCGCACGGTCGAGGAGAACCTCGACCTGTTCCGGCGCATGCGCGCGGGCGAATTCGCGGATGGCGCGCGCACCCTGCGCGCGAAGATCGACATGGGTAGCGGCAACATCAACCTGCGCGACCCGGCGCTGTACCGGATCAAGCACGTCGAGCACCAGAACACCGGCAACGACTGGCCGATCTACCCGATGTACGACTACGCGCATTCGCTCAGCGACGCGATCGAGGGCATCACCCATTCGCTGTGCACGCTGGAGTTCGAGGACCACCGCCCGCTGTACGACTGGTGCGTGGCGAAGGTGGACCTCGCCGGCAATCCCTGGCTGCTGGAACCGCTGGCCGCCAAGGGCCTGCCCCGCGAGGCCGGCACCCCGCGCCAGATCGAGTTCTCGCGGCTGAACTTCAACTACCTGGTGATGAGCAAGCGCAAGTTGCTGGCGATGGTCGAGGATGGCCTGGTCGATGGCTGGGACGACCCGCGGATGCCCACCCTGCAGGGCATCCGCCGCCGCGGCTACACCGCGTCCGCGCTGCGCCTGATGGTCGACCGCGTCGGCATCAGCAAGCAGAACTCGCTGCTCGACATCGGCATCCTCGAAGGCGCGCTGCGCGACGACCTCGACGCGCATGCGCCGCGGCGGATGGCGGTGCTCGACCCGCTGAAGCTGGTGCTGACCAACCTCGCGGACGGCCACGAGGAATCCCTGGCCTTCGCCAACCACCCGAAGGATGCATCCCAAGGCGAGCGCGCGATCCCGTTCTCGCGCACGCTGTGGATCGAGCGCGAGGACTTCGCCGAAGTGCCGCCGCCGGGCTTCAAGCGCCTCACCGTGGGCGGCGACGTGCGCCTGCGCGGCGCCGGCATCGTCCGCTGCGACGAGGTGGTCAAGGACGCCGACGGCCGTGTGGTCGAGCTGCGCGGCACCCTGGACCCAGAATCCCGCCCGGGCATGGAAGGCGCCAACCGCAAGGTCAAGGGCACCATCCACTGGGTCAGCGCGACCCGCGGCGTGCCCGCGGAAATCCGCCTGTACGACCGCCTGTTCACGGTGCCCAATCCGGACACCGACGAGGACGGCAAGACCTACCGCGACTACCTCAACCCGGCCTCCCGCCAGGTGGTGACCGGCTACGTAGAACCGGCCGCCGCCGACGCCACGCCGGAACAAGGCTTCCAGTTCGAGCGCAACGGCTACTTCGTCGCCGACCGCTACGACCACGCGCCCGGCAAGCCTGTGTTCAATCGCAGCGTGACCCTGCGCGACACCTGGGCAGGCAAGTAAGCGTGCTGTACGCGCAGGTCCACCTGACCCTGCCGGCCTGGGTGCACGACACCGTGGACGCCACCCGCGCCTATCCGTCCGATGCCGAGAAGGTCGCGCTGGCGATCGACTTGTCGAAGCGCAACATCGAGGCGAATTCGGGCGGTCCGTTCGGCGCCGCGGTGTTCGGGCCGGACGACCGCATCATCGCGGTCGGGGTCAACCGCGTGGTGCCGCACGCCTGCAGCGTCGCCCACGCCGAGATGATGGCCTACATGCTGGCGCAGGGCCGCACCCAGCGGCTGCGCCTGAACCGCGATGCCGAGGACCGACCGGTCGGGCCGATCACCCTGGCGACCTCCTCGCAACCCTGCTGCCAGTGCTACGGCGCCACGGTCTGGGCCGGCATCGACCGCCTGCTGATCGGCGCGCGCAGCGAGGACGTGGAAACGCTCACCGAGTTCGACGAAGGCCCGCTGCCGGCGGACTGGGTGGGCGAACTGCAATCGCGCGGCATAGCCGTGGTCCGCGACCTCGAGCGCGACGCCGCGCGCGCGGTGCTGCGCGCCTACGGCGAAAGCGGCGGCGCGCGCTACTGAGCGGCCGGATGGACGGCCTGCTCTGCTATTGCCGCGCAGGCTTCGAACCGGAGCTCGCGGGCGAGTTGAGCGACCGCGCGGTGGAGGCGGGCTTCGCCGGCTACGCACGCACCGAGCGCGACAGCGGCCACGTGGTCTATGCCTGCGAGGATGCCGATGCGTTGTCGCGCGCGCTGCCGTGGGCCTCGCTGATCTTCGCGCGGCAGAAGCTGCGCCTGCTCGCCGACCTGCGCGGGCTGGACCCGCGCGACCGCATCGCGCCGATGCTCGCGGCGCTGCAGGGTCGCGCCCGGTTCGGCACGCTGGTGATGGAGCATCCCGATTCCGACGCCGCGAAGCCCTTGGCCGGCCTCGCCCGCAGCCTCGGCAACGCACTGCGCCCGGCGCTGCGCAAGGCCGGGCTGCTGTCGGCCCAGGATGATGCGCGGCTGCCGCGCCTGCACGTCTGCTTCGTCGCCGGCGACCACGCCCTGCTCGCCGCCAGCGATCCCGCGGACAGCGCGCCATGGCCGCTCGGCATCCCGCGCCTGCGCATGCACGCGGACGCCCCGTCGCGGTCGGCGCTGAAGCTGGAGGAAGCGCTGCTGGTGCTGCTCGACGAGGGCGAGCGCCGTCGGCTGCTGCGCGACGGCATGCGCGCGGCCGACTTGGGCGCTGCGCCGGGCGGCTGGACCTGGGTGCTGACCCGCCACGGCCTGCGCGTGCAGTCGATCGACAACGGGCCGTTGCGCCAGCACGTGCTGGACACCGGCCTGGTCGAACACCTGCGCGCCGACGGCTTCAGCTGGCAGCCGGCGCAGGCGCTCGACTGGATGGTCTGCGACATGGTCGAGCAGCCGCGCCGCGTCGCCGAACGCATGGCCACCTGGCTGCGCGAGGGCTGGTGCCGGCACGCGATCTTCAACCTCAAGCTGCCGATGAAGAAACGCTGGCAGGAAACCCGGCTGTGCCTGGACCTGTTCGCCGCGCAGGCCGGCGAACCGCTGGCGATCCGTGCGAAGCAGCTCTACCACGACCGCGAGGAGATCACCGTCTTCGCCACCCGATGAGGCGAAGCGGGATGGGCTACACCCCCGCGGCGTGCCGCCACAACGCGCGCGCCAGCGGCGGCAGCTTGCCGGCAATGGACAGCGCATGCCCGCGCAACAGGGTGGGCAGCAGCGCATCGTTGCTGTACGCGCGGTTGATTGCCTCGAAGGCATGGGCGTTGACCGCGTTCTCGCTCTTGCGGGTGCGCGCCCAGCGCGCCAGCCGCGCGGGGCTTGCCCAGTCGCTGGCATTCGCCCTGGCCTGGCGCAGCAGTGCCTGCAGCGCGGCGACGTCGCGCAATCCCAGGTTGACGCCCTGCCCGGCCAGCGGATGCACGCGGTGCGCCGCATCGCCCAGCAGCAGCACGCGCCCGGCCACGTAGTCGTCGGCCAACTGCCGCAGCAACGGGAAACCAACCCGCGGCGATTGCAATGCGAACCCGCCCAGTTCGCCGCCGAAGGCCTGCGCCAGCGCGCGCACGAAAGCCTCCGGCGCGGCGTCGATGAGGCGCGTCGCCTCGGCATCGGGCAGGGTCCACACGATCGAGCCGAGGCGGCCGGCGCGCGGATCGCCGTCGTCGGTCGCGAACGGCAGGAAGGCGACCGGCCCGGTCGGCAGGAATCGCTGCCAGCAGGTGGCCTGGTGTGCGTGTTCGCTGGCCACGAATGCGACCACGCCCTGCTGGCCGTAGGCGTGGCGCGGCGCGGCGATGCCCGCCATCTCGCGCAAGGCGGATGCCCCGCCATCCGCGGCGATCGCGAGGCGCGCCTCGAGCGTGCTGCCGTCGTCGAGCCCGACCCGCACCCCGCCTTCCTCCTGCTGCAGCGAGGCGATGCGCGCCGGGCAGTGCATGCGCACGCCGGCGGCGGCGAGACGCTGCCACAGCACGTCGACCAGCAGGCCGTTCTCGACGATCCAGCCGAGCTGGCGCTGGCCGAGCGCATCCGCATCGAACACCAGCGGATCGCCGCCGCCGGCATCCCACACGCGCATCCCGCGATACGGCTGCGCACGCGCGGCGAGCACCGGCGTCCAGGCGTCGAGCCCATCGAGCAAGGCCGCGTTGTCCGGGGCGAAGGCATACACCCGCAGGTCCGGGTCGTCGCGTCGCCAGGGCGCGGGGCGCCGGGCCTCGACCAGCGCGACCTGCAGGCCCTCACGGGCCAGCACCAGTGCAGCGGCCGCGCCGACCACGCCGCCGCCGGCGACCACCACGTCGAGCTGGCCGCGCCGGCTCACGCCGCGCCCCGGCACAAGGCGGGCACGTCGCCGCGATAGCCCATCGCGCCACCGACCAGCCATGCCTGCAGCCAGCCGGACGCATCACCGGCCAGCAGGCCCGCGCTGCGCAACGGCCGCAGCAGCGGCGCATCGTTGGCGGTGAGGCGCGCCAGGCCATCGGAGAACGCCAGCGTGCGCGCGCGGTCGTCGGCGCGACGCGCGGCATGAAGGCGCAGGACGGCGGCGTCGCCGGCATCGCCAGGCGCGGCGGCAATGCACTCGGCCAAGGTCAGCGCATCGCGCAGGCCCAGGTTGAAGCCCTGCGCGCCCAGCGGATGCAGCGACTGCGCGGCGTTGCCGACCAGCACCGCGCGCGGCGCGACCAGCGCCTCCGCCACGCTGCCGACGATCGGGTACGCGCTGCGCGGACCGACCACGAGGAAACGCCCCGCGCGCCAGCCGAACGCCGCCTGCACGCGGGCGAGGAAGCCGGCATCGTGCAGCGCCGCGACCGCCGCGGCCTCCGCGCCGGCGACACCATGCACCAGTCCGTAGTGCCCGTCGCCGCGCGGCAGCAGGGCGGTGGGGCCGCTCGCGGTCAGCCGCTCGTAGGCGGTGCCGTCCGGCGGCGCCTGCGTGCGCAGCCGGGCGACGAACAAGGTCTGCTGGTAGTCGTGTTCCCGCGCGGCGATGCCCAGCGCGTCGCGCACGCTGCTGCGCGCGCCATCGGCGGCGACCAGCAGTCGTGCACGCAGCACGCGCTCGCCGTCGGCGTCGGCGATGCGCACACTGCGATAGGCGGCATCGGAAACCTCCAGGCCGAGGAATCGCGCCGGGCGGTAACGGCTCAGGCTGCGCAACTGCACCAGCCGTGCTTCCAGGGCCTCGCCGAAATCGCGCGCCACCACCACCTGCCCGAATTCCTGGCGGCCATGCGTCGCGGCATCGAGGCGGATGCGCCCGAAGTCGCCGGCGCGGCTGGCGTGGATGCGGCGGATGCGGCCGGTCGGTGCGCGCAGCAGGGGCAGCACGCCGAGCGCGTCGAGCGCGTGCACGGTGGCTTCGGCGAAGCTGAGGTTGCGCTGGTCGAACACCGCGGGCAGCGCGCCGGGCGGGCTGGCCTCGACCAAGCCCACGTCCAGGCCCAGCGGCGCCAGCGCGATCGCCAGGCTGGCGCCCACCAGCCCGCCGCCGACGATGAGGACGTCGTGCACGCGCGGGGCATCCGGGGCGATCGGGGGCATTGCGTTATGCTACCGGCTCCGCTCCGCCGCCCGCATCACGACCGCATGAATCGCCCCGCTTCGCTTCCCGCCCCCGGCCCGCTGGTCCTCGCCGCGCTGATCTTCATCGCCGCGCTCAGCCGGGTGCTGCCGCATCCGCCGAACTTCTCGCCGATCGAGGCGGTGGCGCTGTTCGGCGGTGCGTATTTCGCGAGCCGGCGCTGGGCCCTGATCGTGCCGCTGGTGGCGATGTTCGCCTCCGACCTGGCGTTGGGCCTCGCCAATGGCGGCATCTACTGGGACTACTTCGCGAGCGCCGGCTACCTGCTGGTCTACGCCTGCATCGCGCTGTCGACCCTGCTCGGCTTCGGCCTGCGCGGCAAGGTGAACGGCAGCCGCGTGCTGGGCTACTCGCTGGCGGGCTCGGTGCTGTTCTTCGTGGTGACCAACTTCGGCGCCTGGCTGGGCAGCCCGATGTACCCGCAGACGCCGGCGGGACTGGCCGCGGCCTACGTCGCCGGGATCCCGTTCTTCCAGTGGACCGTGCTCGGGACCCTGGCGTACGCCGCGCTGCTGTTCGGCGGGTTCGCGCTCCTGCGCCAACGGCTGCCGGCCCTGCACGCCCGCACCGTCTGAGCCCGGCGGTGGGCAACCGTCTTTCGAAGATCTACACCCGCACCGGCGACGACGGCACCACCGGCCTCGGCGACGGCACCCGCGTGGCCAAGGATTCGGCGCGGGTCAACGCGTACGGCACGGTCGACGAGGCCAATTCCTGCATCGGCCTGCTGCTGGCCGCGGATGTCCCCGACGACATCCGCGTCCTGCTGACCCGCGTGCAACACCAGTTGTTCGACCTCGGCGGCGAACTCTGCATCCCCGGCCACGCGGCGATCCACGATGCCGACATCGACGCGCTCGAAGCCCGGCTGGACCACTACAACGACGCGCTGCCGCCGCTCAAGGATTTCATCCTGCCGGGCGGCGGCGAGGCCGCGGCGCGCTGCCATGTCGCCCGCACCGTGGTGCGCCGGGCCGAACGCGACACCGTCACCCTGTCCCGGCACGACGCCGTGCGTCCGCAGGCGATCCGCTACCTGAACCGGCTCTCGGACCTGCTGTTCGTGCTGGCCCGCGTGCTGGCCCGCGCCAGCGGTCATGGCGAGGTCCTCTGGGACCACGACCGCCGCAAGTAGGGCGCCGGGAGGACGATGCACATGCCGCTGCGCGTCTACACCCACGAGGCTTGCCTGCTGCACGACACCGGGCCCGCCCACGCCGAGCGCCCGGAGCGCCTCCGCGTCGTTGTCGATGCCTTGCGCGACGCCTATCCCCACCTCGACTGGCGGCAGGCGCCGATCGCGACCCGTGGCCAGCTGCTGCGGGTGCACAGCGAACACCTGCTGGAGGCGGTGCTGGAAAGCAATCCCGCCGAGCTGATGCAACTCGACCCCGACACCGTGCTCTCGCCGCGGTCCGCGGAGGCGGCCCTGCGCGCCGCCGGGGCGGCGGTCGCGGCGGTGGATGCGGTCATGATCGGGGCCGCCCGGCGCGCATTCTGCGCGGTGCGCCCACCCGGCCACCACGCCACCAGCGACGCGGCGATGGGCTTCTGCCTGTTCAACAGCATCGCGGTGGCCGCGCGCCACGCGATCGACGCGCATGGCTTGGAGCGCGTGGCGGTGGTCGATTTCGACGTGCACCACGGCAACGGCACCCAGGCGATCTTCGAGCACGACCGCCGCGTGCTGTACGCCAGTTCGCACCAGGCCCCGCTCTATCCCTGGACCGGCGACCGCAGCGAGACCGGTGCCGGCAACATCTTCAACGCGACCCTGCCCCCAGGCAGCGATGGTGCCCTGTTCCGGCGCATCTGGGGCGACCGCCTGCTGCCGGCGATCGACGATTTCGCCCCGCAACTGCTGCTGATCTCGGCCGGTTTCGACGGCCATCGCCGCGACCCGCTGGCGGAACTGCAGCTCGATGCCGCCGATTTCGGCTGGCTGAGCGAGGCGTTGGTGGCGCTCGCCGACCGCCATTGCCAGGGGCGCGTCGTATCGGCGCTCGAAGGCGGCTACGACCTCGACGCCCTGGCCGAATGCAGCGTCGCCCACCTGCGCGCGCTCGGCGCCTGAACCCGCCACGCGGTTTGCCGGCCCGGCGGGCTTCCGGCAAGCTAGCCGCCTGAATTTCGCCTCTGGATTCCCCGTGCGCCCAGTCCTGCGCCTGCTTCCCCTGCCCCTGTGCATCGCCCTGTCGCTCCAGGCCCATGCCGCCGACGGCATGCCGCCCAGCTGGGGCCTGTGCCCCACCGTCGACGCGGTCAAACCCTTCGTCGACGCGCAATCGTTGCCGGACGGGTTGAAGATCGACAACACCCGGCAGGAAACCGAGATCGAGGGCGATGCGCTGAGCGGCACCGAGGAGAACCCGGTGTTCAACGGGAACGTGACCCTGCGCCGCGGCTCCCAGTTCATGGGGGCCGACCAGCTGACCTACGACAAGCAGCAGGAGCGGTATGTCGCCGAAGGCAGCATCCGCTTCCAGGGATCCGGCCTGCGCGTGGTCGCGGCTCGGGCGCAGGGTGACCAAGCCAGCGACACGCACACCATCGAGCAGCTCGATTACCAGCTGCTGGACCGGCGGGGCAATGGCGGCGCGGACAGCGTGACCCTGGTGGGCAACCAGGGCAGCCTCAAGGGCGCCACGTATACGACCTGCGCTCCGGACCAGCGCCAATGGCAATTGAGCGCGCGCCAGATCGACATCGACACGGACAAGGGCTTCGCGGTCGCACGCGGCGCCACCCTGCGGGTCGGCAAGGTCCCGGTGTTGTACATGCCCTGGTTCATGTTCCCCACCGACGAACGCCGGCGCACCGGCCTGCTGTTCCCCTCGATCTCCAATTCCAGCCGCAACGGTTTCGACTGGCGGCAACCGATCTACCTGAACCTGGCACCGAACTACGATGCCACCCTGTCGCCGCGGATCATGACCTCGCGCGGCTTCCAGCTCGGCGCGCAGTTCCGCTACCTGGTGGAGGGCGGCAAGGGCACGCTGGAAGGCGCCTACATGCCCGACGACGACCTGCGCGGCCGTGATCGGGGCATGTTCCGCTATACCGCGTTCCAGAACGTCGCCAGCCACTGGCAGGCGCGCGCCAACGTCAACTGGATCAGCGATACGCGCTATTTCGAAGACTTCAGCAGCAGCCTGGACGGCCTGTCGCAATACACGGCCTTCAGCGAGATCGGCCTCTACGGACGCGGGCGCGGTTGGGACGCGGCGATCACCGCCGACCACTGGCAACTGGCCGACTACACGCTGTCCGAGTCGGACCTCCCCTACGACCGCCTCCCGCGCGCGTACCTCAGCGTGGACCGTCCCCTGGTCGGCCTGTTGCATTGGGGCGTGAACGCCGAGACCGTGCGCTTCCAGCACGAGACCGAGCCCGCGGGCTCGCGCGTCGACCTCAAGCCCTGGCTCAGCCTGCCCTTGCGCGGCGATGCCTGGTTCCTGACCCCCACCCTCGCCTATCGCTACACGCAATACGACCTCGACGACGCGCTGGCGCAGTCGCTCGGCGGCTCCTCGCCATCGCGCGGGCAGTCGATCTTCAGCGTCGATGGCGGCCTGTTCTTCGACCGCGAGACCCGGGTCAAGGGCAAGGACTACCTGCAGACGATCGAACCGCGCATCTTCTACCTGCGCGTGCCCTACACGGACCAGGCGGACATGCCGCTGTTCGACACCCAGCCGCTGACCTTCAGCTGGGGCCAGCTGTTCCGCGACAACCGCTACTCCGGCGCCGACCGCCAAGCCGATGCGAACCAGGTGACCGTGGCGGTGAGCACCCGCATGATCCGCCAGTCGGACGGGCGCGAGCGTTTCTCGGCCAGCCTCGGCCAGATCCACTACCTGGACGCCTCGCGGGTATTCCTGCCAGGCGAGCCGATCACCGAACAAGGCCGGTCGGCATGGGTCGCCGACGCGAACTACGCACCGACCGACCGCTGGACCTTCGGCGCGTCCTACCAATGGGAGCCCAAGTTCAAGCGGACCGACCTCGCCAGCGTGCGCGCACGCTACCTGCTGCCGGACGACGGCGTGTTCAACCTCGGCTACCGCTACCGGCGCGACGTGCTCGAACAGGTCGACCTCTCGTTCCTCTACCCGATCAACGACAGCTGGAGCGCGGTGGGTCGCTACTACTACTCGCTGTTCGACAACAAGGCGCTGGAAACCGTCGCCGGCGTGCAGTGGGACAGCTGTTGTGTCGCCGTTCGGGTTGTGGCGAGGCGCTACGTGCACAATCGCGCCGGCGACCTGAGCAACGCCCTCATGTTCGAGATCGAACTGAAGGGGCTGGGATCGGCCGGGCAGGATACCCAGCGGGTCCTGCGCCGTTCCGTCCTCGGCTACAATCGGGACGACCTGTACCTGGTGCCGCCGCAGACCGCCACGGGCCAGCCTTCCCCGCCGGACATCGACGACGCCTCCCCATGATCCACGCCCCCCGCTTGCGCACTTCCCGTTCCATGCTGGCCGTCGTCCTGGCCGGGCTGCTCGCCGCCGGCGGCGCTTCGGCGCAGTCCTACGCAGGGATGGAGTCCGTCGACCGCATCGCCGCGGTGGTGAACGAGGACGTCATCCTGCGCAGCGAACTGGATCGCGCGATCGCCAACATCCGCGCCCAGTACGCCGGCAAGGAAGACCAGCTGCCGCCGGCCGAGGTGCTGGAGCGCCAGGTGCTCGAACGGCTGATCCTGACCCGCCTGCAGATCGAGCGGGCCACCGACGCCGGCATCACGGTGAGCGACGAGGAGCTGGAGCAAGCGGTTCGCAGCGTCGCCCAGCAGAACAGCATGGACGTCGACCAGCTGCGCGCGCGGCTGGCGCAGGATGGCATGTCGTTCACCAGTTTCCGCAACAACCTGCGCGACGAGATCGTCACCCAGAAGCTGCGCCAGAGTTTCGCGCAAAGCCGCATCAACGTGAGCGAGGCGGAGGTGGATGCCGCGCTCGCCACCGCGTCGGCTGCCGCCAGCCAGCAGTTCCACCTCGCCCACGTGCTGGTGGCCACGCCCGACGGCGCGACTCCCGAGCAACTGGCCACCGCGCAGAAGAAGATCGAGGGCGTGAAGGCGCTGATCGACAAGGGCGAGATGACCTTCGCCGCCGCGGCGGTGCGCTACTCGGACAGCCCGAACGCGCTGGAGGGCGGCGACCTCGGCTGGCGCGGCCTGAACGAGATCCCGCCATCGTTCGCCGCGACCATCCAGCAGATGCAGCCCGGGCAGGTGATCGGCCCGATCCGCGGCCCGAGCGGCTTCCAGCTGCTGCAGCTGGTCGAGACCCGCACCCAGGCCGCCGGCGGCGGGGAGCAGGTCACCCAGTTCTCGGCGCGCCAGATCCTGGTCAAGGTCGATGAAAAGACCGACGACGCAGCCGCCAAGGCCAAGGCGGAAACCCTGGCCGCCCGCATCGCCGGCGGCGCCGACTTCGCCAAGCTCGCGGCCGAGGACTCCGACGACGCCACCACCAAGCGCCGCGGCGGCGATCTCGGCTGGTTCACCAGCGACACCTACGGCAATGCGTTCGCGATGCAGGTCGCGGCGCTGTCGGACGGTCAGTCCTCCGCGCCCTTCAAGACCGACGCCGGCTGGGTCATCGTGAAGCGGGTGGGCAGCCGCCAGGTGGCCTCGGGCGACGAGACCCGACGCGCCCAGGTGCGCGACACCATCGGCCGCCGCAAGCTCGAGGACGAGTGGAACCGCTTCCTGCGCGAAATGCGCGGCGAGGCCTACGTCGACGTGCGCGGCGCGCAGGCCGCGGCTGCGCCCGCCGCCAGCGGCGGCTGATCGCCCCGTCCATGCGCCCCCGGCTCGCGCTGGTCCCCGGCGAACCGGCGGGCATCGGTCCGGAACTCGTCGTCCGCGCGCTCCAGCGCGACTGGGACGCGCAGTTGACCGTGTTCGGCGACCGCGCGTCGCTGGCCGCCGCCGCCCATTCCCTCGGTTTGCCACTGCCGCCGCACCTGGCGCTGGTCGACATCGCCAACGCGGTCCCGGCTACGCCCGGCACGCCCGACCCGCGCAATGCGCCGATGGTCGTCGATGCCCTCCAACGCGCCGCCCGGGGCTGCCTCGACGGCGATTTCGACGGGCTGGTGACCGGGCCCGTGCACAAGGGCGTCATCAACGATGCCGGCATCCCGTTCAGCGGCACCACCGACCTGCTCGCCCGGCAGGCGGGCTGCGAGGTGGTGATGATGCTGGCCAATCCGGGCATGCGGGTCGCGCTGCAGACCGTGCACCTGCCGCTGCGCGCCGTGCCGGACGCGATCACGGCCGATGCGCTGGCATCCACCCTGCGCATCGTCGACGCATCCCTGCGCCACGCCTTCGGCATCGCCGAACCGACCATCGCGGTGCTGGGGTTGAACCCGCATGCAGGCGAGGACGGTCACCTCGGCCACGAGGAACGCGAGGTGATCGCACCCGCCCTCGCGCGCCTGCGCGGCGAAGGGATGCGCCTGGTCGGGCCGCTGCCGGCCGATACCGCCTTCCTGCCAGCCAAGCTCGCGGGCGTCGATGCGGTGCTGGCGATGTACCACGACCAAGGGTTGCCGGTGCTCAAGCACAGCGACTTCGCGAATGCGGTCAACCTCACCCTCGGGCTGCCGTACCCGCGGGTCGCGGTCGACCACGGCACCGCGCTCGACCTGGCCGGCACCGGCACCGCCGACCCGTCCAGCCTGTTCGCCGCCATCCGCACCTGCGCCCGCCTGGCGACCGCCCGCGCGCGCCCGAGGCCGGTGCCGTGAGCCGCGCCTACCCGCCGCGCACCGATGCCGCGGGGTTCGCGACCGAGGCGAAGAAGCACCTCGGCCAGAATTTCCTGCACGAGAAGGGCGTGATCGCGAAGATCGTGCAGGCGATCGACCCGAAGCCGGGCGACGTGGTCGTGGAGATCGGGCCGGGCCAGGGCGCGCTGACCTTCCCGCTGCTGCAGCGGCATGGCGCCTTGACCGCGATCGAGTTCGACCGCGACCTGCATGCACCGCTGCAGGCCGCGGCCCGCGCGCACGGGACCCTGCGCCTGGTCGAGGGCGACGTCCTCGGCGTTGATTTCAGCGCGCTCGCCGCCGAGCTCGCGCCCGCCGACGGCCGCATCCGCCTGGTCGGCAACCTGCCCTACAACCTCAGCTCGCCGATCCTGTTCCACGCGCTGGACCACGCCGGCGCGATCCGCGACATGCATTTCATGCTGCAGAAGGAAGTGGTCGAACGCATGGCCGCGGGTCCGGGCAGCAAGGTCTACGGGCGCCTGAGCGTGATGCTGCAGGCCTACTGCGCGGTGACACCGCTGTTCACGGTGCCGCCGGGGGCGTTCCGGCCGGCGCCGAAGGTGGACTCGGCGGTGGTCCGGTTGGTCCCGAAGCCCGCGGACCGCATCGAGGTCGCCGATCGCACGATGTTCGCGCACGTGGTCCGCGCGGCCTTCGGGCAGCGTCGCAAGACCCTACGCAATGCCCTGCAGGGCGTAGCCGACGCGTCCGCGATCGAGGCCGCCGGCCTGCGCGCGGACGCCCGCGCCGAGCAGGTCGAGGTGGCCGGCTTCATCCGGCTGGCCAACCTGCTGGCCTCGCGCTGAGCGCCGTGCGCGCGGCGTGATGCCGGCACCCGCGCCGGCTCGCTAGAATGCGCGCATGGGCAACACCGACTACCAGTTCGACATCGACGTCGACACCCGCTTCCTCGACGACCAGTCGGCCCCCGAAGAGGGCCGCTACGTCTTCGCCTACACCATCCACATCCGCAACGAGGGCAAGGTGCCGGCGCGCCTGCTCCGCCGCCGCTGGCTGATCACCGACGGCAACGGCAAGGTGCAGGAAGTGGTCGGCGAGGGCGTGGTCGGCGAACAACCCTGGCTGCGCCCGGGCGAGGGCTTCGAGTACACCTCGGGGGCGGTGCTGGAAACCGATATCGGCACCATGCGCGGGAGCTACGACGTGCTGGCCGACGACGGCACCCGATTCGCCGCGCCGATCCCGCCGTTCACGCTGTCCGTGCCGCGCACGCTGCACTGAGATGGCGGTCTGGGCCATCGGCGACCTGCAGGGTTGCCACGACGTCACCCAGCGCCTGCTGGAGCGCATCCGCTTCGACCCGGCGGTCGACCGGCTCTGGTTCTGCGGCGACCTGGTGAACCGCGGCGGGCAGTCGATCGAGACCCTGCGCCTGGTGCATTCGCTGCGCGCGTCGGCGCACGTGGTGCTCGGCAACCACGACCTGTCGCTGCTGGCGATCGGCGAACGCACGCCGGACGAGCAGCGCAAGGTCAACCCGGACCTGCAGGGCGTCCTGTTCGCCGAGGATGGCCCGATGCTGCTGGCCTGGCTGCGCTCGCAGGAGCTGGCGCACGTCGATCGCGAACTCGGCTGGATGATGGTGCACGCCGGGCTGGCCCCGAAGTGGACTACGCAACTGGCGGAGAAGCACGCCCGCGAGATCGAGGCGAAGCTGCGCGGCGACCAGTACCGCAAGTTGCTGAAGAACATGTATGGCGACGGCCCCGACTGGTCGCCGCGGCTCAACGGCAGCGAACGCGACCGCGCGATCATCAACATCTTCACCCGCATGCGCTATTGCAGCCCGCGGGGGCGCATCGCCTTCGAGCACAAGGGCGAACCGGGCAGCCAGCCGCCGGGCCTGTACCCGTGGTACTCGGTGCCGGGCCACGCGGCGCGCGACCTCAAGGTGGTCTGCGGGCACTGGAGCACGCTCGGCCTGTTCGTGGGCCATGGCGTGCACGCGATCGACACCGGCGCGGTGTGGGGCGGCAAGCTCACTGCACTGCAGCTGGATGCCGAGGGCCTGCACGTGGTGCAGGTGCCCGGCCGCGACGTTCCCGCCCCGCTGCCGAAGAAGCGCGGGCCGCGCCCGCACGACCGCCGCCGCGACCCGAACCGGCGCACGCCGGCGCCCGCCGCCGATCAGGCGCGCACGTAGTCCACGAAGGCGAACGCGTGGGCGTGCGCCGCATCGGCCGGATGCGCGACGCGCGCCACTTCCCGCCAGTCGGCCGCATCGAAGCGCGGGAAAAAGGCATCGGCCTGGTCGACCGTGGTGTCCACCCAGGTCAGGTGCAACTGCGGGGCCCGCGGCAAGGCCAGCGCATACACCTCGCCGCCGCCGATCACGCACAGTTCGCCGGCCTCGCCCGCGGCCAACGCGATCGCCTCGTCCCATGAGGCCACCGCCTGCATGCCCGCGAACGGCACCCGGCCACCGCGGGTCAGCAC
>ERZ1645192.1132-NODE-1132-length-22384-cov-7.368265_pt1 | contig 22384 bp, 23 predicted proteins | sample MGYA00575354_ERZ1645192 | MGnify/ENA primary metagenome ERZ1645192 (study PRJEB40844, sample SAMN11349763) | freshwater sediment metagenome | isolation source: river sediment | host: Sediment | place: India: Faizupur Khadar , New Delhi | collected 2017-02-21 ... | reverse complement strand
CTGCGCCTCAAAAAGACCATGCCGCTCCGCTACGGCGAGAATCCGCACCAGGCGGCGGCGCTGTACGAACCCGTCCTTGCTCCCATCCCCTTCGAAGTTCTCGGCGGCAAGGAAATTTCCTACAACAACATCCTCGACATCGACACAGCCATGCGTGGTCTCGCGCTTCTCGGATCCTCATGCGCGGCGCTCGTCATCAAACACACCACCCCGTGCGGCATGGCGATCGGGACAACGCCTCTCGAGGCATACGAAAAGGCGTACGCCTGCGATCCACTTTCCGCATACGGCGGCATCGTGGGCGTCACGCGAAACGTGGACGCCGGGCTTGCGCGTGCTGTTGCTTCGCACTTCACCGAAGTCATCGTCGCCCCTTCATTCAGCGAGGACGCGATCGCATTCATCCGGAAAGAACGCCCGGCGCTCCGCACCGTTCTCTGGAAGGGCGGGCGAATCTCGCCGGTCCAGATGACCGGAACATGGGGGGGCGTCCTGCTTCAGGAAGATCGTCTTCCTCCGCTTCCGGTCCCGGCGAAGGGACAGTGGATCGGCAAAGAACAAAACGATCGCTGGGACGATCTCATTCTTGCGTGGAAGGTCGCCGCGCTTTCGAAGAGCAACGCCGTCGCGCTCGTTCGGGACGGCATGGCCGTCGGCATCGGGATGGGATTCTGCAGCCGGGTGTATGCCGTCCGGTTCGCCATCGAACAGGCCGGAGATAAGGCGAAAGGCGCCGTCATGGCCTCCGACGCGTTCTTCCCGTTCCCCGACGGCATCGAGGCCGCGGCGGCGGCGGGCATTGCCGCCGTCATGCAGCCCGGAGGGTCCGTGCACGATGCGGACGTCATTGAAGCGGCCAAGAGACTGTCCGTCAGCATGTTTCTCAGCGGCCACCGGACATTCCGGCATTGACGCCCGCTTTCCGGCGCGAGGAGAAGAAAACATGAACGTTTTGCTCTTGGGAAGCGGAGGAAGAGAACACGCAATTCTGCGCGCGCTCCGGAAATCGGCCTGTGTCGACCGGATACATGCGGCCCCCGGCAACGCCGGAATGTCCGCGGAGACTCCGTGCCATCGCGTGGACCCCATGAACCCGGACGCCGTCATCGAACTGGCATACGCACTCAAACCCGATCTGGTAATCATCGGCCCCGAGGGACCGCTCTGCCTCGGCGTCGCGGACGCCCTCCGAAACGAGGGGTATGTCGTGTTCGGCCCGGGGCGGCAGGGAGCGATGCTCGAGGGAAGCAAAAGCTTCGCGAAAGCGTTCATGAAACGCCACGGGATACCAACTGCGGATTTCGATATCTGCGTTTCCCTGTCCGATGTTTCCGCCGCTCTCGCCAGACGGCGCCCTCCTTTTGTGATCAAGGCCGACGGCCTCGCCGCCGGGAAAGGCGTCGTCATCGCCGACACCGTTCAGGAGGCGAAAGACGCTGCTTCGGGAATGTTCGCGGGGTCATTCGGTGAATCGGGGAAAACGCTTCTCGTTGAGGACTTCATGGCCGGGGACGAACTGACGCTGCTGACGGTAACGGATGGAACGACGCTGCGCACGCTTGTCCCCAGTCAGGATCACAAACGCGTTTTCGACCATGACAAGGGACCGAACACTGGTGGAATGGGGGCCTTCGCCCCTGTTCCGTGGCTGGACGCCGGACTCATGGACAGGATCCGCCGTGAAATTCTGGATCCCACGGTACGCGGTTTGCAGTCTGAACGCATTCCCTACCGCGGCGCGCTCTATTTCGGCCTGATGATCACGCCGGAAGGGGCTCCGAAGGTCGTCGAGTACAACGTCCGCTTCGGCGACCCCGAGACGCAGGCGGTCCTTCCGCTTTTCGAGGAAGATTTCGCCCGGGCATTGCTCGCCTGCGCCGAAGGGAAGCTGGAAAACGCGCCGTGGCGGAATGCGTCGCAGTTCGCCGTGGACGTCGTCCTCACATCGGGTGGATATCCGGGGAAATATCCTACCGGAATTCCGATTACGGGAATACGCGAAGCGGAGTCAATGGACCATGTATCCGTCCTCCACGCCGGAACGGCGCTGAAAGACGGAGAACTCGTCACATCGGGAGGGCGCGTCCTGAACGTCGTGGCGACGGGAAACACTCTGGAGGAAGCAATCGAACGCGCCTACCGCGGAGTGGAGTGCATCTCCTTCGACGGCGCGCATTTCCGAAGGGATATCGCACGCAAGGGCAGAAAGGGAGGAATGATGTCATGACGGCCTCGCACCCGCTCGTCGGAGTCGTTCTCGGCTCTGCAAGCGACGCGCCATACGCGCAGACGCTGTCGCAAACGCTGGCGTCTTTCGGGATCTCCCATGAAGTCACGATAACATCGGCGCATCGGACGCCCGACGATACGGTTCGATACGCAAGAAATGCGTCATCGAGGGGCATAAAGGTTCTGGTTTGCGCCGCAGGCCTTTCCGCGGCGCTTCCCGGGGTCGTCGCGGCGAACACGACGCTTCCCGTGATCGGGGTTCCCGTTCCTGCAGGAACGCTCGGCGGAATCGATGCGCTTCTGTCCATCGCGCAGATGCCGCCCGGGGTCCCGGTTGGCTCGGTTGGAATCGGAGGCGCGAAAAATGCGGCGCTTCTTGCGGTTCGCATTCTCGCGCTCCAGGATGAAACACTCGGGCGCAAGCTCGACGAATGGGCCGAAGCGGAATCGGGCCGGATTCTCAAGGCGCGTGAAGCCGTCGAGGGGATGCCGGCCGCGCCCTGCGAGGCGTACCGCTCATAACATCTGTATCAATAAAGTCAGGGGAGAGGCGGTCAGCCTCTCCCCTGACTTTATTCTACAGAAACCCGCAAGACGCCGGGTATTTCAAGCGTTATTTCTTTTCGACGTTCTTCGCGCCGATCTTGCCGCCGGCCTGAGGCGCCCCGTCCTCGCCCGCGGAATGGGAGGCTGCCACCTCCCGGGTATCGCCGCTTCGGGACTCGCCAAGAAGCGTCTCCTGGAAACGGACGAGTTCCGCCAGCTCCCGAAGCTCCATCTGCTTGCCGCGAAGCTCTCTCTTCAGATAATCGGCATGCCGCTTGGCCTGAAGCTCCAGCCGTTCGGTCTGATCGCTGTACGAACCGATGGACGTTTTCAGGGACGCAACATCCTTTGTATTCATCTCGGAAGTCGCCTTGACGGAAGCGAACTGCTCTTCCATGGCCTTGACGGAAGCGAGCGCCGCTTCAACCCGCTTGCTCATTTCGGCGGTCGTCTTGACGATATCCTTGTTCGCAAATTCGATTTTCTGCTCCATCATGTTCCACATGGTGTTCAGGATGGTGATGCCCAGCGCGAAAACGAGGAACCCCAAAAGCATCCCGCGCCGTTTGGGCTGCGTATTCCTGACCGGTTCGCGCTGCATGACGGGAGCGTCGCATTCTTTCATTTCCGGCGCCGAACACCGCGTTTCTTCCTTCATGTCGTTGCAGGAGCATTCGTATTCGGTCGTGATGATGCCCTCCTTCTCATTCGCGCCGCTGTCAGTTTTTCCTTTTCTTTTTTTCACGTGTACCCACATCCCCTTTCGATTCGACGTAGAAATGAGATCTATTTCCTCAAGTGCGCAGAAAAGTACCCTATGGCCAATAGTACACCAATCCAGAGGTATTTCAAGGAACCGCTGAAAAGATCGCCGACACGATCCTTTCCGAACACGGCTATTCCGAAAAGAACAACGAAACCCATCGACATAAGGATAAGGACGATAAAACGCTGCATGCCTGTTTGCGGTCGAGGTTCGGGCATTCATCCGCATCTCCCTTCCTCGTGTATTGTACAAAAAAAAGAGGGGGAAGTCCCCCCTCTTTTTTCAAAAAACTCAAAGACAGGATATTTCCATCGGAACCTGTTTCTGATGGACCTGCTGCCACGTCTTTATCGGAAGTCCCCAGATCTTGATGAAACCGACCGCTGCGGCGTGATCGAAAGCGTCTCCTTCCGAGTAGGTCGCAAGATCGTGTTTATAGATCGCGTTGGCGGACTTCATCCCGCACACGACAGCCTGCCCCTTGAAAAGACGCAGTCTCACGACGCCGTTCACATAGATCTGCGTCTCGTCGTTGAACGCCCCGATCGCATCCATAAGCGGGGAGAACCAGTATCCTTCGTAGGTCAGCTCCGCGAATTTCGTCTCCAGAACCTTCTTGCACGCGATGACCTGCTTGTCGAGCGTCAGCGTTTCCATCGCCCTGTGGGCGGCAAGAAGGGTCATGGCCGCCGGGCATTCGTAGACCTCGCGGCTCTTGAAGCCCACGAGACGGTCTTCGATCATGTCGATGCGCCCGACGCCGTGTTTCCCCGCAATCGCGTTCAGCGTCTCGATCAGTGTGACCCCGTTCATCGGTTCTCCGTTCAGCGCAACGGGCAGGCCCTTTTCAAACGCGATCTCGACGAATTCCGGCTCATCAGGGGCTTTCGCAGGCGCGACCGTGATGTCGAAAGCGTCTTCGGGCGGCTCGTTCCAGGGGTCTTCAAGCGCGCCGCACTCGATCGAACGTCCCCACATATTCTCGTCGATGCTGTAGGGAGACGCGGCCGTTATGGACAGTGGGATACCATGTTCTTTCGCGTACGCGATTTCGGCTTCGCGGCTGAAGTGCCAGTCCCGAACCGGGGCCAGAACCTGCAGCTTCGGATCGAGGGCGTTCGTGCACACTTCGATCCGGACCTGATCCTGTCCCTTGCCCGTGCACCCGTGAGCGACGGCGACAGCGCCTTCCTTTTTCGCAATGGTGGCGAGCGTCTGCGCGATCAGCGGCCTCGAAAGCGCCGAATTCAGCGGATACGTCCCCTGATACATCCCGTTCGACTTCAGCGCGGGCCAGACGAACTGGTCCACGAACTGCTTCCGGAGATCCATGACGTACGCCTTGATCGCTCCGCTGTGAAGCGCCTTGTTCTTTGAAGCCTCGAGATCGACTTCCTTTTGACCGACGTCGGCCGTCATCGTAATGACGTCATATCCCTGCTCCGTCAGCCACATCGTCGCAACGGACGTATCCAGCCCGCCGCTATACGCCAGAACGACCTTTCCCTTGTCACCCATTTGGAGTCCTCCTTCTTTCCGGAAACAATAAAAGGCCCGTCCCGTGAAGGGACGGGCCTAGCCCGCGGTACCACCCATCTTGGCGAACGGAGTCGCCCTCTCGTCTCCTCGTTCCTACTTGGCCGCAAGGCCTTTCTTCGGAACAGGCTCACGGGCGCGTTCCCGACCTTGTTGCGGAAGGGCTCGCAGCCTGGACCCTTCTCTCTGAACGCACAACAGCCGGTACTTCTCCCGCTCATTGCCCCTCACGACATTTGCGGGTATTATAACAGGCGATAAACTCCTGTCAACTACCATGGCGGCCTATGACAAAAAGTTTATTGTCTCTATGCCGATTCCGCGCAATCCGTCGAGCGACGGGAAATGCGTCATGTCCATGTGAACCGGAGTCACGGAGACGAACCCGTTGGCGACCGCCCAGACGTCGCTCCCCTCTTCCATCCTGTCGGAGGCGCGCCCCGAGACCCAGAAGCAGAGCGTCCCCTCCGGAGAGTTCAACGAAGTGACCTTTTCCTCGTACAGCCGAACGCCCTTCCGGGTGACGCGCAATCCCCGGATCTCTTCCAGACTGAGGTTCGGGACATTCACGTTCAACAGGACGCCGGGAGCGAGAGGAGCCCCCTCAAGATGCTTCAGGATCTCCGCACAGATGCAGGCGGCGGATTCGTAGTGCGCTCCGCGCTCCCTCGGATTGCAGTTGAGCGAAACCGCGAGAGCGGGCCTTTCGAGAATAACGCCTTCCATCGCAGCCGACACGGTTCCCGAATAGGTGAGATCGTCCCCGAGATTCGGCCCCCTGTTTATTCCGGAAACGACGATATCGGTCTTCGGAACGATTGTTTCCACCCCGAGAACCACGCAATCCGAGGGAGTCCCGTCGCAGGCGAGCAGATCGACCGACGAATCGTACCCGCCCCTCTCGTGCGGAGGTCTGAGACAGATCGGACGCGTCAACGTCACGGCATGGCCGATGCTGCTCCGTTCACGGTCGGGGGCGATGACCTGAACATAGTGACCGCGCGAAGAGAGGCAGTTGGCGCATGTAACGATTCCGGGAGCGTGAATGCCGTCGTCGTTCGTCAGCAGAATTCTCATTCGCGGCTCCTAGAAGAGAATGATGCGCAACAGGAAGAATACGATTGGGTTCATGATCGCCTGGATGACGCCCAGGGAGAGCAGGAGAATGAGGACGAAAAAACCGTACCGTTCGAGCCAGAAGTATTGTTCCATCCATGACGGCGGAAGAAACGTATAGACGATTTTGGAACCGTCAAGGGGCGGAATCGGAATAAGGTTGAAGACGGCCAGTCCGACGTTGATGATGACCATCAGCGCCATAAACTGTCCCAACGCGGGAATCCGAAGGAACGGATACGGAATCAGCCGCACGATGAGCCCGCACACGAACGCAGTCAGAAGGTTTCCGGTCACTCCGGCGATGGAAACAAGAAACATGTCTCTCCGTGGATTTCTGAAATACCTCGGATCGATCGGGACCGGTTTCGCCCAGCCGAAACGGAAGACAAGCAACATCAGGGCCCCGATGGGATCGAGATGATCCATGGGGTTCAGGGAAAGGCGTCCGCGAACCTTCGCCGTGGGGTCGCCAAGGCGATACGCCATATATCCGTGACAGAATTCATGAAAGGTGATCGCCCAGAGCACCGCCGGGATGCTGAGCAGCATCTCCGACAGATTCGGAAGTTGAAACACGTTCTCTCACACTCCTTGCCGAAATTGGATACGCGCCAAGAACCCACCGCGTTTCGTCTTCTTTCGAAACGAGCTCGCCATCAAGCACCAGCGTTCGAAGAAGCTGTAAAAGCTCGCCGATCCAGGGACCTTCCCGGTAGCCCAACCGGATCAGATCTCCTCCGGTCAGGCATGGACGTTCCAGACGAAGATTCTTGAGGAAGAAAAGAATCCGTCTGCGAACGCGCCACCGTTCGGTCGCGGCGCCCCAGTACAGAGCCGGGACGGGGTGGACTCCTTCGAGAAGCTCGACAATGCGGGAATTTTTCGGAGCGGACCTTGCTCCGAGTTCCTTTTCCATTTGCGCGAGTCCCACGAGGGATTTTACTACAATTCCGCGCTCTCTCCGCGTGAGGTTGAGGCGATCCATCGCAAAACGCTGAACGGGTTCGGACGATTCCGAAAGCAGGGCAGTCAGAAATGCGAGCCACTCCAGGCCGCAGAAGTCCGGAAAGCCTTTTGGAATCCTCACGAGGAAGAGCGAAAGCCTTCTGATCCTCCGGAAGCACTCTTCTTTCAGGCTAATGCCCGGAAACAGGGACTCCCAGAGTCCGAGTTCTTCCATTCTGCGACAGGCGGGAAGCGGATCGGCTTCCTGCAGCGTCAGCTCTATTTCACTCTTCAGCCGGAATCCGGAGAGCTTCGAGAGAAGACCTCCCCGAATGCAACTTTTCAGAAGCCGCATGGAATTTCCTTCAAAAACCAGACCGAGGCGTTTTTCCAGACGGACGCCGCGAAGGACGCGTGTCGGATCCTCGACGAAACTCAGATTGTGAAGCACGCGAAGCAATCCCGCCGCAATGTCCCGTCTGCCTCCGAAATAGTCGAGCAGTTCTCCCCATGAAAGCGGGGTAATCGAGACCGCCATGGCGTTGATCGTATAATCCCGCCGGTACAGATCCTGTTTCAGGGAATCGCTGGACACCGTCGGCTGGGCCGACGGGTATTCGTAGAACTCCCGCCGGGCAGTCGCGATGTCAATTTTCTCCCCCGTTTCGAATACGATCGTTCCCGTTTTGTACCGCTCGTGAACGGAAGTCCGGCATCGGTCGTCATCTTCGAACGATTCGATGAGTTTCAGAGCGTCTCCTTCGACGACGATATCGATGTCGAGGCTCTTCCGTCCGAGCAGAATATCCCGAACGGTGCCGCCCACGATGAAGGCGCGCATTCCCATTTTTTCGGTCCGTGCGCCGATCTGCCAGAGAAGCGACTGGATCGATTCGGAAAGCATCGATTCCAGCGCGTACGCGACATTCTCCGTCCACGGGAGGTTCGTTTCGTCGTGTCGCTCGTCTCCAGGGACGGAATAGGGGTACAGCGCCCGTATCAGATCCGTTCTCGTGATGATTCCGACGAGCCGGTCGTCTTCCATGACGGGAAGCCTTCCGATGTTATGAACCGTAAAAACCCGATGGGCTTCCTGAATCGAGGCCTTTCGGGAGATCGTCCGGACTCCCTCCGTCATGAACTCCCGCACCAGGGCGAGACCGTATCCGTGGAGCTGCGCCTTGTCAAGATCCTTTCTCGTAATGAGGCCGACGAGCACATGGGCGTCGACGACAGGCAGCGCCGCGTGCCCGTAGCGGATCATCGTGCGATACGCGTCGTTCACCGACGAGTCCGGCGACACGGCGAGAACGGGGCTTGTCATATAGTCGGAGACGGTCATTTTCGGGGGAATCTGTTTGTCGAGGACTCGTTCCATCGAAGCGAGAAGCGTTTTCGGGTCGGTATCGTGCAATGTGACGGACGCAGCCTGGGGATGCCCTCCCCCTCCAAGTGGAGCCAGAAGATGCGCGGCATTGACGCCATCTTCGCGGCTTCGCGCCACGAGGTACGTTCTCTGCCCCATCTTCACCGCTGCAAGAACGACATCCGCCGAGAAATAGTCCCTGAGCCGGTGCACGAAAAGCGATAACCCGTCGACATAGGGATGCATTTCCGCGTGGGAAAAGACGACGCGGACCCCGCCCCAAAAACGTTCCCGCGCATTCTCGATCAGCGTGTCGAGGAGCTTCCTCTCGGGAGGGGAAAAGGTCATCTCGATATTCGAGGGGATCGACGTCATATCGGCGCCGAGCGATTTCAGACGCGCCATGGCTTCGAAATCTCTCGGGCTCGTTCCGCCGAACGTCATCCCCCCCGTATCCTCGTAGATGCCCGTGGCGAAAAGCGTCGCATCCTGGGGGGATACAGGGATGCCCTTTCGAAGCAGAATTTCCACCATGAGCGTCGTTGTTGCGCCGAGAGGTTCGATGCAGGCGAACTCGGAGTCGATGTCGTCGCCCGACGGCGGGTGATGGTCGTACACATGGACGCGGACCCCTTCGCGGGACACAACCTCCGCAAAGGGACCGATCCGGGATAACGAGCGTGCGTCCACGACCACGAGGAAATCGACATTCTTCAGGTGAACGCGTCGCGGAGTCAGAATTTCCCAACGTCCGGGGTTTCCGGCGAGAAAATTCCTGACAGTCTTGCTCGCGGCGCCGGACATGCACAGGACTGCGTCGGGATACAGCATGGACGCTGCAACCATACTGGCAAGCGAATCGAAGTCGCTTCCCATATGGCTCGTTATGACCTTCACGCGTGAAGTTCCTCCATAATGCGCTTTCTGGAAGCATACGAGCACCGCCGGAACGTATCGGCCCATAGATATCGTGCATCCAGCCCCTGCGCAATTTCTTCCGCGCGGCGCAGACTGCGTTCTTCCGTGATGAATGAAACGCCTGTGCGTCCATCCGAAAAAGGTCTGCGGCAAATCGCCGTTGCGATTTTTTCCGCCAGAAGGGCTGTCTCAAACGAACGGGCGTGCTCCTCGCCTCCGAAAACACTCTCGCCGTTGACAATCCCGGCGAGAGAAAGAAGCGTGTCCATCAGATCGCGAACCGTGGTCTCAAGATGATCGAGCGAGCCGTCATTCTCGATAACGAGGTCGGCGCGTTCCATCTTTCTTTTCCCGGGAAGGAGAAACGATTCCCTTCGCAGAATCTCCGCTTCGTCCAGACCGCGGTATGCGTTCCTTCGGCCTCGTGTCTCCCGGGACGCGCTGACATAGATCGTCCCGTCGACCCACCAGGGGAGCGGACTCTCGAACAGGAGAGGAACCTCCGCCAGCACGAGTCCCGTCAGCTTCGACAGCCGCGCCTCAATCTCACGCCGGACCATCGGATGCAGGATTCCGCACAGCCACGTGTACTCTTCTTCGGAGGCGAAGAGAATCCGCGCGACCTCTTTTCGGTCTACGGCGCCGTCGGGAGCTGCGATCCTCTCCCCCCAGCGCGAACGCGCGGCATCGAGCAACGGTTTTCGCTCCCAGAGTTCGTGAACGATCGCGTCCGCATCGATCACCGTCGCCCCATTGCGTTCAAAAAAACGGCAGACGCTGCTCTTACCAGCCCCAACGTCTCCCGCGACCCCCAGAGTGAACATTGTTGCGTTCCTCCTCGCTTCTGTCCTCCACTTCCTTGTATTGATCCGGGATTTCCCAGAAAAAGCGGGAGTATCCGTTTCGCAGGGTGCTCCCGAAAAGCCGCCGGCTCTTGGCGCCGCTCATACACAACCGCTCTTCCGCACGAGTCATGCCGACATAGCACAGACGCCGCTCCTCTTCCAGCGAGTCCTGAATCTCAAGGCTTCGAAAGTGCGGGAAGACCCCTTCTTCGAGTCCGACCAGGAAGACAACGGGAAACTCGAGCCCCTTGGCGGCGTGAAGCGTCAAGAGGTTCACCGAGTTTCGATCCGTCATGTCCGCCGTCTCGAGATCGGTAAAGAGCGACGCCTCGGCCAGCATTTCGGAGAGATCCCCGCCCGAAGGAACGAGCGACGTCAGTTCCCGGACGTTTTCGATCCGTTCGTCCCAGGATTCCTGATCCTGACTCTTGAGGAAGCCGGAATAATCGATATCTTCCATGATGTAGCCGATGATTTCGGTGACATCCCGCGAGCGTTCGAGAATCGCACTCAAATGAGCCGCGAGTTCCATCGCGCCTGTCGAAGCTTTTCCCGCAAGCCCGGTTTTCCCTCCGGAAATGGTCGCCCATACGTTCGCAGGGTCGGAACCGGCCAGGTCGAGGATGGTATCCGCAAGCTTTTCGAGCGACTTTTTCCCCAACCCCCGAACCGGTACATTGCCCACTCTCATGAGCGATACGCGATCAAAGGGGTTCGCCGCAAGACGCATGAAGGAGAGCACGTCCTTGACTTCTTTGCGCTCGTAAAACGCCGTTCCCCGGATGACCCGATACGGAACGAGATTCTCCATAAGTTTCTGCTCGTATATCCGGCTCATCGCGTTGATCCGGTACAGGACCGCAATATCGCCGAAATCGTACCGTTCCTTGTTATGCAGACGAAGAATGGAGGAGACGAGAGACGTCGCTTCGGCCGTCTCGTCCGGAGCGAGCAGGACATGGATGCGTTCGCCCTTGTCCCGGATCGTCCAGAGTTCTTTCTTGCGCCGTTTCGAATTTCCGAGAATGAGGGCATTCGCTCCGGCCAGGATATTTCCCGTCGATCGATAATTCTGGTCGAGGATATAGACTTTCGCCGGCGGGAAATCCTTTTCGAAATTCAGGATCATGGACATGTCCGCTCCACGCCACCCGTATATCGACTGGTCCGGATCGCCGACCACCATGATGGCGCCGCGGTTTCCAACCAGATAGCGCAACAGTCTGTATTGTATCCGGTTCACGTCCTGGTACTCGTCCACAAGCACCCATCCGATCCGTTCCCGCTCCCGTTCCCGGACCTGGAGGTCCGACGCGAGAAGATGCAACGGAAGAACGAGCAGGTCGTCGAAATCAAGCGCGTTGTGTTCGCGCAAAAGTTGCTGATATCTTTTAAAGACGGGGCCGGTGATTGAATCGATCAAACCGGGGGGAGGAAGCAGATCGACGGGATCCATCTCGTTCTTGATCTGCGAGATCTTCTCAATCAGCGTCGACGGTTCGATTTCCTTCGAGTCAAGGTTCAATTCTTCCATGATATTTTTGACGATGCTCTTGGCATCTCCCCTGTCGAAAACAACGAACCCCTTGCGAACGCCTGCTTTCTCCAGAGCGTCCTGATTCCGGAACAGGAGTTTCAGACCGAAGGCGTGAAAGGTGCTCACCTGAATCAGCCGGGATAGGGGGCCGACAAGCTGTTGCACGCGTTCGGACATTTCCCGCGCCGCCTTGTTGGTGAACGTCACCGCGAGAATGCCCTGCGGCGCCGCCTTTTTTGAAGCGATAAGGAACGCGATCTTGTGCGCGAGAACGCGGGTCTTTCCGCTCCCCGCACCCGCGAGAACGAGCAGAGGCCCGTCGCAATACGCAACAGCCTCCCTCTGGCGAGGGTTGAGACGTTCGAGGATTGAGTCGGTTTCCGACATCAGCCCCGCTTCTCCTTCAGCCACATCCGCAGGAGCGCGATCCACGCATCCATCCCCTTTCCCGACGGCGCTTCCATCATGAGAAGCGGCACGCCCGGATTCAGACGCTCGAGGTCCCCCTGGTACAACTCCATTTCAAACGGAACATACGGCAACAGATCCGTCTTCGTCAACAGGACGGCCTTCGCCTGCGAGAAGAGCAACGGATATTTGAGAGGTTTGTCCGCTCCTTCGGGAACGCTGCTGACGGCGACCTTCATGTCCTCTCCGATGTCGAATTCCGCCGGACACACGAGGTTCCCGACATTTTCCACAAAAAGGATATCGACCGTATCGAGCGGCAAGGATTCGAGCGCCCGGGAAACGAGGTGGGCTTCGAGATGGCACCCTCCGTCGGTGTTGATCTGAACCGACGGGACTCCGAGGGCGGCGATCCGTTCGGCGTCACGGGCAGTGGCGATGTCCCCTTCGATGACGGCGAAGCGGAATTCCGGAGCCATACGGATTGTCGATTCGAGAAGCGTCGTCTTCCCCGAGCCGGGGGATCCTATGATATTGATATAGAGACGACCGTCCCTGCCCATTCGATCCCGGATTCGCCGCGCAACCTCCTCATCGGCCTCCATGACGGACTGCCGGATCGTTATCACTCGATTCATCAGACTGCTCCACCTCCATGGATTCTATTTCGAGTTCCATGCCGGAATGAGTTTTCACGTTCTTTTCCCCGCATTTCGGACACAGAAAGGCGATCGGATCGTCTCCCTGCCACTCGGCGCCGCACGTCGGACATGAAAGACGCAACGGGATGAGCGACAGTTCGAGAACCGAGCCTCGAAGAACCGTGTCCTCCGTCGCCACGCCATACGCGAAACGCATGACATCCGGAATCACCTGCCGCATGCGCCCGATTCTCAGATGCACCTTTTTGACCTTTCCCTCGATGCCGTATTCGGAACACATGGGGATGAGGCTTTCGAGAATCGCCTCTACAAGGGACAATTCGTGCATGCGCAAACCTCCGGCGAAAAAAAAGGGGCCCGGTCGGGCCCCCGGAACGCAACCTTCAAAGATCTACTCGTTTGGCTCGATCAGGCCGAAACCGCCGCTTTTCCGTTTGTAGACGACGTTTACGGAGGCCGTCTCGACATTTCTGAAGACGTAAAACTCGTGTCCCAGGAGATCCATGTGCATGACGGCCTCTTTCGGCGTCATGGGTCTCAGGGCGAACTTCTTGACCTTGACGATCTCTTCGGTGCTTTCCTGCGGTTCGACCTCCTGCGGCATTCCCTCGATGTTGAAGGAAATATCGTGGGTCTTCAGCTGTGCGCGATCCGTCAGGAAGGACTTGTGACGCTTGATCTGACGTTCTATGTTCTTGAGCGCTTTATCGAATGCCTTCCTCATATCGGAAGCCTTATCTTCGCCGCGCATGATGACACCGTTCGCATTCGAGGTAATTTCCACGTTGTACACTCCACGACCGAAGGAGACAACCACCTGGTTATCGAGTATCTTGCTGAAAAATTTCTCGAGTTTGGAGAGCTTCCCCTGCATGTAGGACTTGTATTCCTCCGAAACTTCGGTTCCTCGTGTTACGAAGCGCATATCCATTCATCACCCCTCCATTCCCCTTCAGTTTTGTTTGAATCATTCTATCACCCGCACTGAGGATGGGCAAATACCGGGAGTTTGCCATCCGACAGGGGTGTTCGGTATAATACGCACATCAAATACCTTATTTATTTAAGGAGTTGAAGAATTATGTTTATAGCCCAAAGGGCCGAGAGGCTTCAGCCATCCGCTACGCTGGCGGTTGCGGGCAAGGCGAAGGCGATGAAACGCGAAGGGAAACCCGTTATTTCGTTCGGATCGGGAGAGCCGGATTTCGATTCTCCCGCGTCCGCACTCCAGTATGCTTCCGATGCGATGTCGAAAGGCTTCACCCACTATACCCCCGAATCGGGGATCCCGGAACTCAAGGAAGCCGTCTGCCGGTATTACCAGGACCACTTCGGACTCTCGTTCTCCGTTCCGGAGGTTCTCATCGGCGCAGGCGCGAAGCCGCTCATCTACGAGGCTCTCGGGTGCCTCCTCGATCCGGGCGACGAAGCGCTCATCTTCACGCCGGCGTGGGTCAGCTACGTCGAACAGATCCGCCTGTTCGACGCGAAAGAAGTTCTCGTCGATACGTCGGATACGGGGTTCATCCCCGATATCGACCGGGTCCGCTCCCTTATTTCCCCGCGGACGCGATGCATGATCGTCAACACACCGAACAATCCGACCGGCTCCGTGTACGACCGGAAGACGCTTCTCGGCCTCGCGGACATTGCGATCAAGCACGATATCACCATCATCTACGACGAAATATACGAACGGCTTGTCTACGGCGATGCGGTCCACAATCAGATACTCAACCTGTGCCCCGCCGCCCGGGAACACACGATCACGATCAACGGCGTGAGCAAGGCCTTCGCCATGACCGGATGGAGAATCGGCTATGCGCTTGGCCCCAAGGGCATCATTTCGAAGATGTCGTCGTTCCAGGGGCACCTTACGTCCAACCCGTGCTCGGTCGCGCAGTACGCCTCTCTCGGAGCGCTTCGCGGCGCCGAGGACGATGTCGTCCGCATGCACGCGTCGTTCAGCGGCCGCAGGGAACGGATCCTCGGACTCCTGCGCGACATGCCCCACATTCGTTTCGCCGAACCGAAGGGCGCCTTCTACGTCTGGATCGACATCGAGAAGACGATCGGCATGCGCTACGGAGATCGCGTCATCGAGAACGACGCGTCCTTCTGCGAGATACTTCTGGAAGCAAAATACGTCGCCGCGGTTCCCGGGTCCGGGTTCCTGACGCCCGGCAACATTCGCGTCTCGTACGCGAACGCCGAGGAGGAAATCGTGGAGGGCATGAAGCGACTCAAGGAATTTCTCGTCGAGCTTTGCTAAAAAAACGGGGGGCGGAGAGAATGATTCTCCTGCCCCCTTTTTCTTCTACGGCGTTTTTCCCCCGATCAGCGCTTCCGGTTTTCCCACACTTCGGGGTTGACCAGATGTTGCGGTCTCCTCCCCTGAAGGGCGGCGACAAGGTTTTCCGCCGATTTCCGGGCCATGCCCTCGCGCGCCCGGACGGTAGCGCTTCCAACGTGCGGCAGCGTCGTCAGGTTCGGCGCATTCAATATCGGGTCATCGAGCGGAACGGGCTCGACATCGAAAACGTCGAGTCCGGCCCCCCAGATCCATTTTTCGTGGAGCGCCCGAACGAGCGCGGACTGATCGACAACCGGCCCCCTGGAAGCATTGATCAAAATAGAGGTCGGCTTCATCATCCGCAATTCGCGCTCTCCGATGAGACGCCGCGTCTCCTTCGTCAGCGGACAGTGCAGACTGACGAAGTCGCTTTCGACGAGAAGATCGTCCAGCGTTCGACGCTCGACTCCAAGTCGCTGTTCGAGTTCCGGGTTTGCGTTCGGCCCCGTGTAGAGGACCTTCATGCCGAAACCGAGGGCGCGCTTCGCAACCGCTTGTCCGATCTTTCCGAGCCCCACGATTCCAAGCGTCGCGCCATCGATATCCCGTCCCAGAAGCAGGTTCGGATGCCATGTTGTCCACTCCCCGGACCGGAGAAGGGCATTCGCTTCAAGGACGCGCCTGGCGGCTGCGAGCAGAAGCGTGAACGCCACGTCCGCCGTTGCGTTCGTCAACACGTCCGGCGTATTGGTCACGCATACGCCATGCCGCGTCGCGGCGGGGACATCGATGTTATCGAAGCCCACCGCATAGTTGCTCACAACCTTGATTCCGGGAGCGTTCGACAGGAACTCCTCGTCTATCCTGTCGGACAGCATCGTCAGCATTCCGTCGACGTCTTTCGCGCGCTCGAGAAGAACCTCGCGGGGCGGAGGATCGACGGAATCCCATATCGAATAGTCGACGGCGCCTTCCAGAAGCCTGATGCCGACATCCTGAATGCGACGGGTTACGAACACGCGCGGCTTATCCATGATGGCGTTATCCTCCTTTGACAAAAAAAGCGCCTGCAATGCAGGCGCCCCGGATAGTGTTCGCAGTCAATGCGTATCGGTCAATTTCCCTCGAGTATTTCCTTTTCCTTGACCTTGAAGACCTCGTCGATCTTGACGATGAACTCGTCCGTTACGTCCTGGACTTCCTTGGAGTATTTTTTCAGGTCGTCCTCGCTGATCACGGAATCTTTCTCCATTTTCTTGTATCGTTCGTTACTGTCGCGCCGGACGTTCCGGATCGCAACCTTCGCCTCTTCGGCGTATTTCGACACGAGCTTCGTCAACTCAACGCGCCTTTCCTTCGTCAGTTCAGGCAGGGAAACCCGGATAATTTCTCCGTCTATTTGCGGTGTAACCCCAAGAGACGACGCGAGAATCCCCTTTTCGATCATCTTCAGCGAAGCCTTATCGAAGGGGGTAATGACAATCTGTCTTCCCTCCGGGATGTTCACCGTCGCAATCTGCTTGATCGGCGTCGACGCCCCGTAATAGTCGACCTTGATATCGTTCACCAGCCCCGGATGCGCTCTCCCGGTCCGAATACCGACGAACTGACCGTGGAGATGCTCAACGACCTTTTCCATTCTGTCCTTCAGGTCCTTGAATTCCTTTTTCGGCATTGTCCCGTTCCTCCTCCCCCGTTGTGACGATTGTACCGATTTTCCGGTCATGCACCAGAAAATCGATCAAATTCCCCTTCTGCAAAATATTAAAAACGAATATGGGAATCTTGTTTTCCATACACAACGAAAAAGCCGCTGCGTCCATAACCTCCACCTGCTTCATCAGCGCATCGAGATATGTCATATGATGCAGAAGCGTGGCATCGGGGTTCTTCTTCGGATCTTTGTTATATATACCATCTACCTTGGTCGCTTTCAACAGGCAATCCGCGCCGATCTCCGCCGCACGCAACGCGGCCGCCGTATCGGTCGAGAAATACGGAGACCCCGTTCCCGCGCCGAAGATAACAATTCGTTCCTTCTCAAGGTGACGCAGCGCCCGTCTCCGGATATACGGCTCCGCGATCTGCCGCATTTCGACGGCCGTCTGGACTCTCGTCGGGACGCCCAGACGCTCAAGAACATCCTGAAGGCACAGCGCATTGATGACCGTCGCGAGCATTCCCATATAGTCGGCCTGCGCCCGCTCGAGCCCCATCTGTTCGATCTCCTTGCCCCGCAACATATTTCCGCCGCCAACGACCATCGCGATCTGGATGCCGGTTTTGGCGACCTCAACAATTTCCTCCCCTATGGAGCGAATCGCCTCGAAGTCCAGACCGAAGGGCTTCCCTCCGGCCAGAACTTCTCCCGACAACTTCAACAGCACCCGGTTATATTTCCCCATGCGGACTCACTCTCCCGAAGACACAAAAAAGGCGAGGTCTCCCCCGCCCTGAATGATCTTTCCCTCTTCGTCCCTATTCGCCGATCGCGAATCGTGCGAAGCGTCGCACCACGATGTTTTCCCCGAGTTTCGCGATACACGCAACGATCAGATCCTTGACCTTTTTATCCTGATCTCTGATGTAGGGCTGTTCCAGAAGGCAGCTCGTCTCGAAAAACTTCTGGACCTTCCCCTCGGCGATTCTGTCGACCAGCTTTTCGGGTTTGCCTTCGTCAAGAGCCTGCTGCCGGTAGATCGCCTTTTCGCGATCGAGAACATCCTGCGGAACATCCTCGGGTTTCAGGTACTGCGGCGCCGCAGCGGCGATCTGCATGGAAATCTCGTGTCCGAGAGCGATGAACTCGTCGGTCTTCGCGACGAAATCCGTCTCGCTGTTGATTTCCAGAAGCACGCCGATTTTGGAATTCGTGTGAATGTATGAGAACACCTTGCCGTCGGAGGCTTCCCGCGTCGCCTTCTTGGCCGCCTTCGCGAGCCCCTTCTCCCGCAGGAAATCGATGGCTTTCTCCATATCCCCGCCGACCTCGGCGAGAGCCGACTTGCAGTCCATCATACCAGCCCCGGTGCGCTCACGTAGTTCTTTGACAACGCTTGCACTGATTTCCATTACGTTTTCCTCCTCAAGAAAAAAATCGTTACGGCCCGAGCCTACGCGTTGGTCGGCTCTACGACCTGATCGTACACTTCGTGAAGGCGCTCCTTGACCTCTATGATATCCGTCTCGGTCACGTCCACGGGCGCCGCGGAGCCCTCACCGTCGGCCTCAACCACTGCGCCGACGGAATCCGTTCCCTGCCGACCCTCGATGAACGCGTCGGCCATAAGACCGGCGATCAGTTTGATGGCGCGGATGGCGTCGTCATTGCCTGGGATCGGATAATCGATGACCTCCGGGTCGCAGTTCGTGTCGACGATGGCGACGACCGGTATGCCCAGCTTTCTGGCTTCGGCGACCGCGTTCTCTTCCCGTCGCGGATCGATCAGGAACAGCACATCGGGCACGACGCGCATGTCCTGGATCCCCTTCAGGTTTTTCTCAAGCTTGGCAAGTTCTTTCCGAAGCAGCGATATTTCCTTTTTCGGCAGGTTCTGCCAGGAGTTCTCGTCTTCCTTTTTCCGAAGTTCGAGCATGCGCGCCACGCGCTTCCGGATCGTTCCGAAGTTCGTGAGGAAACCGCCGAGCCAACGCTGATTGACATAATACTGCCCGGCGCGTCCGGCTTCGTCGCGGATGGTATCCTGCGCCTGTCTCTTGGTTCCCACGAAAAGAATCGTTCCGCCGTTCTTGGAAACCTCTTTGACGAAATCGTAGGCCTTTTCAAGCCCGCGGACTGTCTTCTGAAGGTCGATGATGTAGACCCCGTTGCGCTCCGTGAAGATATACGGCTTCATCTTCGGGTTCCATCTGCGGGTCTGGTGTCCGAAATGCACACCACATTCGAGAAGTTGCTTCATACTGACTACCGACATGACGTGTCCCCTCCCGGGAATGAGTTTTTTCCTCCATGGACGTCATCCGGACCGGGAGCCTTCCCTTATGAAAGGCACACCCCGACCTGTCGGTCCATGTGTGGAATGTGAACCGTCGGTGAGTATAGCACAGACACGGGTTGACCTTCAAGCATCCAGGAAGTAGCATATACCCCGTATTTCGCTGTAATAAATTGAATGGGAATGGAGGCCTTTACCAATGGGCAAGGAGTCGCTTATCGAAAAACTCGACAACCTCCCCCCCGAAAGGAAGGCGATGCTCAATCGTCTTCGTCGCGTGGAAGGACAGTTACGCGGAATCCAGAGAATGATTCTCGAGGATAAACAATGCTATGACATTCTTCTGCAGCTCTCCGCCGCGAGGAAAGCCATGCAGAAAGCCTGCATCGAAATCCTCAAGCATTATATACAGAAATGCGTCTCCGAGGCGCAGAAACCCGACGTCGTCAACATGGAACGCCTGATCGAGGCGCTTATCGACATCTCTCCGAGTCCTTCCGCGCCGGAAAACGGACTGGAAGGGGAAACGGAATAGCTCATGCTCGGGAGCGAGCGGATCCGGACTCTTTCGTATGAGGGAGGCATCCGGGAAATCTCGGAACGTGCGGCGAGCATGGAAAAAGCGGGACGGGATATCGTCCACTTCGAAATCGGGCAGCCCGATTCGGATTCTCCCCAAAACGCAAAGGATGCCGCTATCGACGCCCTTCGTAGGGGAAAGGTCGCGTACACCCCAAGGGCAGGCATTTCCGAACTGCGCAAGGCCCTTGCGGATTTGGAGGAGACGCACGGAATCCACAGCTCGTGGGAGGATGTCGTCGTAACCTGCGGCGCGGTGGAAGCCCTCATGACCGTTTTTCTCGCTGTGCTCGACCCGGGAGACGAGGTCCTTATCCCCACTCCGGCCTTCCCCGCATACTTCGACCAGGTTCGGCTCTGTTCCGCGGTCCCGATCTCCGTACCGACGGCCGGAGATCCGGATATTGACGCCATCGAAAAGCTCGTAACGGACAGGACGCGGCTTGTCGTGCTGAACTCTCCGTGCAACCCTACAGGGCACGTCATCTCCCCGGAATGCAACGCCCGGCTTTTCGATCTCGCGGAACGACGCGGTCTGCTTCTTGTATCCGACGAATGCTACGCCGATTTTATCTATGAAGGACGACACGAGAGCATCGCTGCGATTCCGGACGCGAGGAACCGCGTCTTTGTCGTCAGTTCCCTCTCGAAGCCGTTGTCCATGACGGGCTGGCGTATCGGATACGTCCTCTGTCCTCCGGCGTTTCGTTCGTTTATCACAAAGGCGCACCAGATCCTGACCACATGCGCCTGCTCCTTCGCACAGGCCGGCGCCGTAACGGGACTTTCGTCACTCAAGGAGACAACGTCTTCCATGACGGCGGAATACCGCGAACGGAGAAGGCTCGTCCTCGACGGACTCTCGGCCTGCGACGGACTGAAATTCATCCCACCGTCCGGGGCGTTTTACGCCTTTCCCGACATATCGGCGCTCGGGATTTCCTCGATGGAGTTTTGCGCAGAGCTTCTCGAAAAAGAAGGAGTAGCGATGGTGCCCGGCGACGCGTTCGGCGCCCCGGGACATGTACGTATCGCCTATACGACCTCGAAGGAACGCATTCGCGATGGAATGATCCGTTTCGTGAAGGGGTGGAATCGCCTGGCTACGGGGAGGGAATAGACAAAACGGCTTCTTTGGGGAAATCCAGCACCCCCATGGCACCCGTCGCACACCACTTACTGCTGCTCCCTTCCGGGCCTGACAGGGTTCGTGGGGCTTCGCCGCATGGGACTGGATCTCCCCAAAAAAGCCGCAGATGAATTGTACCCTCTTTACAGGGTTCGTGCAACGAGCATCTTGAGATATGACGGTACAGGAGGTCCCATGAAACCGAAAACAAAGATCGATCCCGTTTCCGAAGAACCCGTTCTTCGGGAAGAGTTTGCGCTTGTTGCGCGCGAACTCGGTTTTTCGCCCCTTTCGAACGAAGCGCGCGAATCTCCCGTTCCCCGTGAAGTCCCGGAGATTCGAAAAACCGCCGTCCCTGCGCGTCACGAACGGTTCGTGCTTCGAAGGGAACGCAAGGGGCGCAAGGGGAAGACCGTCACCCTCGTCGAGACCGCCGGTCTCTCTTCATCCGCAATTTCATCTTTGGCGCAGGAACTCAGGCGTTCGCTGGGGTGCGGCTCCTCCGTCGAACAGCAGAGCATCGTGCTTCAGGGAGATATGGTTGATCGCTGCAAGGAGCTTCTTCGGCGCAAGGGCATTTCGTTTGTCGTCTCCGGGGGCTAAATTTCGGGGCGCAGAAAAAGCCGGGGGTGGGGATGCGCTGCGGAACGGATAGGAAAACTATTTCTTCGCCGGCGGCTGCGATGCGAATCCGGTTTTCCAGGCGTAGACGATGGCCTGCGAACGATCGGAAACGCCGAGTTTCTTGAGGATATGCGCGATGTGATTCCGGGCGGTCTTGTCCGATATGAACATCTTCTCCGCTATCTCTTCAGACGACACTCCCTGAGACAGCCAGTAGAGCGTTTCCTTTTCCCGATCGGAAAGCAGGGTCACGCGATCCTGCTCTTTTCTCTGACCAAAGCCGGAAAGCAGCCTTCCGGCGATGTCCGGAGCGACGTACGGCACTCCCGACATGACGGACCGTATGGCATCGACAAGCTGTTCGACCCCCGACGTCTTCACGAGGAACCCGTCGATCCCCAAAAAAAGAATGGAAGACAGACTTTTCTCGTCTTCAAGGGCTGTCAGGACGATGGTCTTGCAGACAACGTTCAGCTCGCGGAGAGCTGTTACAAGCTCCACACCGTTGCGCCTCGGCATATTCATGTCGAAAACGAGCACATCGGGGTGAAGGGAACGAACGAGATCGAGCGCTTCTTCTCCGTCTGAGGCGACGCCGACGACGCCGAAGCCGGCCTCCATCTCAAGGAAGCGGCGCACGCCGTCCCTGAATATCGGATGATCGTCTGCAATGACGATCCGGACGCTATTCTCCATCGTCATCCCCCTTCCGCAGCGGGATCCGGAGCGTAACGGTCGTCCCCTTTCCGGGCGCGCTGTCAAAAGCGATCGTCCCGCCACACGCCATGACGCGCTCTTCCATTGAGAGCAGTCCGTAGGACCCCCTCTCCATCGCCTTTCTTTTCTCTTCTTCCACATTGAATCCGACACCGTCGTCGGAAATTTTGCCCCAAAGAAACTCGTTCCCGGCTCCCAGATGAATACCG
>ERZ1645192.1129-NODE-1129-length-22399-cov-7.933136_pt1 | contig 22399 bp, 18 predicted proteins | sample MGYA00575354_ERZ1645192 | MGnify/ENA primary metagenome ERZ1645192 (study PRJEB40844, sample SAMN11349763) | freshwater sediment metagenome | isolation source: river sediment | host: Sediment | place: India: Faizupur Khadar , New Delhi | collected 2017-02-21 ... | reverse complement strand
GTCGGCGTCGTCATCGCCGCCATCGTCGTCGTGTACATCAAGGGTCTGCGCGCTTCGCCGCGCGACCTGTGGCTCCTCTACGGCACCAAAGTGCTCGAGTACTCGGCCTACGCGATGATCAACATGACCATCGCCCTCTATCTCACCAAAAATTTTGGCATGGGCGATGTCGCGGCGGGGACCTATTTCTCCGTCTGGAGCATCCTCATCAACCTCTTCACCATCGTCATCGGCGCGGTGACCGACACCATCGGCATCAAGCGGACACTGCTCCTCGGGACGATAACGCTCATCTTCACCCGGTTCATACTCGCCGTTTCGGGCGACATCTACACCGCCACGATCTTCGGCTTCATGCCCTACGCCTTCGGGCTCGCGGTGATGGCGCCGGTCATATCGGTCGGCATCAAGAAAATGACGACGAAGGAAACGGCGGCGATGGGCTTCGCCCTCTTTTACACCCTGATGAATGTCGGCTATGCCATCGGCGGTTGGCTGTGGGATAAGATCCGGATCGGCGTCGCGGCGACCGGCGGCTCGTGGACCGTACCGGGACTCGGTATCGCGCTTGCCCCCTACGAGGCGATCTTCTTCGCCGGTTTCCTGCTGACCCTCCCGAGCCTCCTCTTCCTATCGGTACTGCGCGACGGGGTCGAACTCGACGACGCGGGAAAAATGGTCTTCAAGCCCCAGCCGAAACTCCCCGGCGGGATATTTGCCGTGGCGCGCGACACCGCCGTCAACGCCCTGACCGGCACCGCCAAAAGCCTCAAAAGCACCTGGAGCGACCCCTTCTTCTACAAGTTCCTCGTCATCATCTTCATCGTTGTCTTCGTCCGGCTCGTCTTTTTCCATCTCAACAGCATGACGCTCCCGAAATACGGCCTGCGCCTCTTCGGCCCCGGGGCGAAGATCGGCGCGCTGTACGGCGTCCTCAATCCGGTGCTGGTCGTTATTCTGGTCCCGCTGGTCGGCTATTTCTTCAAGAAAGTCCCCTCCTACCGGATGCTCCTCATCGGCACCACCATTTCGGCGCTCGCCTGTTTCATCGGCGTGATGCCGGGCGAGTGGTTCGCGGGGCTGAACGGGACGCTGCTGTCGGGCATCGTCTTCACCGAATGGCTCGGCGTCGCGGGCGATCCCCATCCCGCCTACTGGCCGCTTCTCATCTTCATCTTCGTCTTCACGATAGGGGAGGCGATCTGGTCGCCGCGTCTCATGCAGTTCACCGCCGAGTTGGCGCCCAAAGGAAAGGAAGGGACCTACATATCGCTCTCCATCCTCCCGTTCTTCCTTGCGAAAATGTTCGTCGGGCCGATGTCGGGGATACTGCTGGAGACCTATGTGCCGGTCGACGCGGCGGGCAACGCGCTGGCCAGTTATCCCGACCACTATATGGTCTGGTTCTGGGTCGGCCTCACCGCCATCATATCACCGGTGGGCCTATTCCTTTTCCGGGGACTGGTCACCAAGCACGAAGCGGCGTCAAAAGAATAGTGATCGTAAAAGGTTAAAACTTTTTTCAATAAAAGGCTTTTTTTCATGGCACCATATCACCGGTTGTTGACTGACACGGTGAATGGAGGATGCCATGAACAGCATGAGATTGTTCGTTTTTTTCGTTTTTCTGCTTTTTATCGCCGCCTGCGGTACGAAAGCCGACCCCAACGGGACCGGCGTCCCGAAGACCGACAAAACGCTTGACAACTACGGCGACGAGCAGATCGGCTACAAGAACAGCGACGCGGCGCGCGCCGCCGAAGAGGAAAAAGAGGATATCAACGCCGGCGGCGACCCGACCGAGGATGAGTCTCCCGGCGACGGTACCTATACCGATAACGCCACCTCAAGCGATTCGTCGTATGACAGCGCCGTCTCCGATTCCGACACCGGCGGCCACTATACCGACGAGATGCTCGGGGAGGAGGATGTCGCCGATGAGGATATCGTTATTTCCGATGACGATGTACTCCTGACCGACGAGGAGACGCGCCGGGTGAAGATGGCTACGACCGACCCGATCCTCGAGAATCCGTACTTCGAGACCGCAACGGTCGACCGCTCCACCTTCTCGATCGATGTCGACACCGGCTCCTACTCGCTGGTGCGCGGCTACCTCAAGAACGGCGAACTGCCTCCCGCCGAGTCGGTCCGCATCGAGGAGATGATCAACTACTTCCATATGCGCTACAAACTGCCCGAAGGCGATCTCCCGTTCCGCCTCTACACCGAACTTTCGACCTGCCCGTGGAATCCGAACCACAAACTGCTGATGCTCGGGGTGCAGGGGCAGGAGGTGGCGCTCGCAGACCAGCCGCCGGCCAACCTCGTGTTCCTCATCGATGTCTCGGGCTCGATGACCTGGTCGGCCAACAAACTGCCGCTTCTCAAAAAAGCGTTCCGGATGATGGCTTCGCAGATGCGCGACATCGACCGCGTCGCGATCGTCACCTACGCCGGCAACGAGGCGCTCGTCCTCGACTCGACCCCGGGCAGCGACAAGGAGACCATCTACGCGGCGATCGACAATCTTGAAGGGGGCGGATCGACCAACGGTTCGGGCGGCATCCAACTCGCCTATGAGGTGGCGACCGAGAACTTCCTGACCGACGGCAACAACCGCGTCATCCTCGCGACCGACGGCGATTTCAACGTCGGCATCACCGACCGGAACGAACTGGTGAACTTTATCGCGACAAAGCGCGACACCGGTGTGTTCTTGAGCGTCTACGGCTTCGGCGAGGCGTGGGACGGCGGCAATTATCAGGACGAACAACTCGAGCAACTGGCCGACAACGGCAACGGCATCTATTTCTACATCGACGGGCCCGACGAGGCGCGCCGCGCCTTCCTCAACGGCCTGTCGGGGTCGCTCCTGACCATCGCCAAGGATGTGAAGCTGCAGGTCGCCTTCAACAAAGAGAAGGTCAAGGCCTACCGGCTCATCGGCTACGAGAACCGCGTGCTGGACAACGGCGATTTCAATAACGACACCGTCGACGCGGGAGAACTGGGGGCCGGTCTTTCGGTCACCGCCTTCTACGAGATCATCCCGGCCGACAGCAGTGAAATAGCGCCCGAACCCCAGCCCGGCACCGTCGAGGAGTCCGACACCGACGGCGAGGTGAGCGACGACGACACCATCATCGACGAGGTCCCGGTGACCGGCGACACCTTCGTCAATGTCCGCATCCGTTATAAAGAACCCGATGCCGACACGAGCGAACTCCTCGAATATCCTTTAGAAGCGGACGATATCAGCCGGACCCTGCCGTCGCTCAAGTTCCTGTTCGCCGCGGGGGTCACCGAATTCTCGATGCTCCTGCGCCATTCGCAGTATCTGCCGACCCGCGACATCGAAGAACTACTGAAACTCGCCAAAGCGGCGCTCCCGGCCGACGCGGAAGGGGCGATCGCCGAGTTCATCTCACTGGTCGAAACGGCGAAAAAACACTTCGAAGATTGATCCGGAAAACTTACAGCACCCGCATCAAGCGGCACTGCGAGGCGTAGAGATCGGCCACCGCCAGCGCGATGTCGTCGGGGAGGGCGACCGCCTGCCCCTTGAGGTTGTTGTCCTTGAGCCACGAGCGGAAGAATTCCTTCGACTTGTCGGGCATGAAGCGGGCCGAATCGCTCGTGAAGGTCTCGTCGATGAGCATCAGTTTGCCGCCGAAGAGGCCCCATTCGATCTTGCCGTCGGCTATCTCGAAGTTGAAGGTCTTCTGTGCGTGGTCGTTGACCAGCCGGAATATCTCGAGCGTTTTGTTCTTTATCTCTTCGGCGCGCGCTTTGTCGCCGACGATCTTCACCATCTGCTCGAACGATATCTTGTCGTCGGTCTCCGATTTCTCGGTCGGGGTGAACAGCGGCCCGTTCTTGATGAGCGCGCCCTCTTTGATCTCGCCGTCGATCTCGGGGGTGTCCCAGATCCATTTCTTCTCTTTGAGCGCCGGGACCGCCGACCCGAACACGCGGAAGCGGCATACCGCCTCGACCGGGACCAGTTCGGCCTTCTTGCCGAGCATCGCGCGCCCTTTGAGCCACGGCAGGTCGCACAGCCGTTTTTCGCCGGTGAGCTTCACCATCTCACCGATGTCGTCGGTCACGAAATGGGTCAGATGCCCTTTCTGATTGAGGAATTTGAACCAGAAAGAGCTTTGTTTGGTGAGGTAGACACCCTTGTGCGGGATGCCGCTTTTCATCACCACATCGAAGGCCGAGAGGCGGTCGGTGGCGACGATGAGCAGATACTCGCCCAGTTCGTAGACCTCGCGCACTTTTCCTTTTTTGAATACCTTCAGGAACGGGATCTCGCTTTCCATCAGGACCTCGCGGCCCGATACTTTGTCGATCTTCAGCATGTTGCTCTCTCCGTGATTTTTCCGGGCGTCAGTCAAGCAGGCCCGATATCGATTTCATGTGGTTGATGCGGTAGATGACCTCGGCGAACAGACGGGTCACATCGACCTCGCGGTACCATTCGTGTTTCTTGACGAAATCCTCGCCGCGCCACACCGCGTTGGTGCCGGCGACGGTGTTGATGACCCCCTCGTGCCACGCCGCGTCGATGTTCTGCACCGCCGAGCCGTTGAAGAAGGGGAAAGTGACCGCCACGTCGATACGGCGCGCGCCGAAATCCTTGAGCATGCGGCAGGCGGCGATGAGGGTGCCGCCGGTCGCGATCATATCGTCGATGATGACGATGTCGCGATCCTTCACATTACCGACCAGCCGCGTCGAGATGACCGTCGAGGCCTTCGAATAGTCGCGCTCCTTGACGATCATCGCCATGTCGCACTTGAGTTCGCGGCTGTAGAAACGGGCCGTTTCGGCCGATCCGACATCGGGGGCGACCACCACCGTGTTGGGTGTCACGAGGTTGTTGGCGTGCAGGTACTTGATGAGTTCCTTCGACGCGTGAAGGTTGTCGAGCCGCGCCTTGCGGAAGAAGCCGACGATCGCCTCGGCGTGGATGTCAATGGTCAGCACGCGGTTGGCGCCGCACTCCTCGAGGAACTGCGCGGTCATCGCGGCGGTGAGGCTTTCGCGCCCCTTGCGCCGCTCCTGACGGCTGTTGGGGAACTGCGGGATGACGGCGGTGACCGATTCGACGTCGCTGTTGTAGGCGGCGTTGATGGAGGTGGCCAGCGCCATCAGGTTATCGTTGACCGACACCGTCGAGAGAGGGTCATCCATCAGTTGGACGATGTAAAGATCGTATCCGCGCACCGGTTCGTGGACGACGCTTTTTATCTCGCTGTTGGCGAAATGGAGCTCCTCGGAGAAGACATATTTGAACTCCTCCTCGATCGCCTTCTTGCTGTATATCTGCTCGATGTGCCTGACCACCTGATCGGCAAAGGCTTTGCCCGAGTTGCAGGTCATGATGCCCAACTTGCCGCGCGACTGTCCCATATCGTTCCTCCTCGTATCGTTCACCGGTCGGCCCTATCATGTACGAACGGGGACGGTTTGACAAGTTTTTCCCTTTTCTAAAGATATCTTCCGCAAAGTTGCAAATTCGCTTTTTACGGTTATAATCGGTCGTTTTTTTCGCGTATGGCCGGAGGTGAAACGGCAATGAAGTTCAACTACAAGAGTCTGGTGATATGGGCGGTGTTGCTCGCCGCGCTGTTCATCATATTCAATATCACGAAACTCACCCAGCAGACGGCGATAGAAGAGATCGACATGTCGACCTTCCTCAACCGGGTCAAGAACGGCGAGGTCAAACAGGTCGAAATAGACGGCGTCGAGTACAAGGGGAGTTTCGTCGACGGCAAACAGTTCGTCGCGATCGGTCCGTCGGGCGAAGAGGTGATGAAGATACTCGCCGACAAGAATGTCATCGCCCGCTATAAAAAGCCGGAGGACAACACCCTCCTGCAGGCGATCTTCGCCTCGTGGCTCCCGATGATCATCCTCATCGTTTTCTTCGTTTTCTTCATGCGGCAGTTGCAGGGGGGCAGCGGCAAGGCCTTCACCTTCGGCCAGTCCAAACACCGCGTCATAGCGAAGGATAAGAACCCGACGACCTTCAAGGATGTCGCCGGGGTGGACGAATCGAAAGAGGAACTCGAGGAGGTGGTCGACTTCCTCAAGCGGCCCGCCGCCTACACCCGGATGGGGGCCAAGATACCGCGCGGCGTGTTGCTGGTCGGCCCGCCCGGCACCGGCAAGACGCTGCTCGCCAAGGCGATCGCCGGCGAGGCGAGCGTGCCGTTCTTCTCGATATCGGGCAGCGATTTCGTCGAGATGTTCGTCGGCGTCGGCGCGAGCCGCGTCCGCGACCTGTTCAAGCAGGCCAAGGCATCCAGCCCCTGCATCGTCTTCGTCGACGAGATAGACGCCGTCGGCCGCCAGCGCGGCGCGGGGCTCGGCGGCGGCCACGACGAGCGCGAACAGACGCTCAACCAACTGCTCGTGGAGATGGACGGTTTCGGCACCGATTCGGGCGTCATCATCATGGCGGCCACCAACCGTCCCGATGTCCTCGATCCGGCGCTCCTCCGCCCCGGCCGCTTCGACCGGCAGGTTTATGTCCCGATGCCCGACGTGAAGGGGCGCGAACAGATACTGCTGGTCCACATCAAGAACATACGCCACGAAGAGGTGCTCGACCTCGCGCAGATCGCGAAGGGAACGCCCGGCTTCTCGGGCGCGGACCTCGCCAATCTCCTCAACGAATCGGCTCTGCTGGCGGCCAAACGCGGCAAAGAGAAGGTCTCGATCAGGGAGATAGAGGAGTCGAAGGACAAGGTGCTCATGGGCAAGGAGCGCCGCAGTCTGGTGCTCACCGCCGAAGAGAAGCGGGTCACCGCCTACCACGAGGCGGGCCACGCGGTGGTCGGCTACTTCACCCCCGGCTCCGACCCGATCTACAAGGTCTCCATCGTGCCGCGCGGCCGGGCGCTCGGCGTCACCCAGATGCTCCCCGAAAAGGACCGCTACGACCATACCCGCGACGAACTCATCGCCCGCATCCGCATCCTGCTGGGCGGCCGCTGCGCCGAGGAACTGTTCCTCGGCCGCAAGACCACCGGCGCCGGCAACGATATCGAACGGGCCAGCCGTCTGGTCCGCAGTATGGTCATGCACTGGGGCATGAGCGACGAACTCGGACCGATAAACTACGGCGACAGCGAGGAGGAGGTCTTCCTCGGCCGCGAACTGACCCGCCGCGCCCACATGAGCGAATACACCGCGGAACGGATAGACCGCGAGATACACCGCATCATCACCGAGGCGCACGACGGCGCCACCGCGATACTCAAGGAACATGTCGCCGAGGTCGAAAAACTGGTGGCGCTCCTGATAGAGAAGGAAACGGTGGAGAAAGAGGACATCGACGCCGTATTCGCCTCCGTTGCCGCCCCCCTCTCCCTTCCCGAGGGCAGTCCGGCATGAGACCGTTGCTGCTCGCGGCGATCGCCGCCCTTTCGTTCGCGGCCTGCGGCCCCATTTTCATCTCTCACATAGATATCTCCCGCAATCTCGACTGGAAACCGGAGAAACTGACGCTCAACGCCGAACTCGATAGTTTCTACGCCGAAGGAGAGGTATCGGTCCTTACCGAAGGGGAGCGCTATACGGTCGACTACGAGATGTTCTGCGCCGCCATCGCGCTGTGGCGCATAGATGTCTTCGGCCCGTTCCATACCCATGGCGCGACCATCATCGTCAAGGAGATAGCGGCGCATGTCTTCCATGACGGCGCGTGGGAGGAGCCTCAGCCGTGGCCGGCGATATCGGCGTCGGTCTTCGGGATGGTGCTTCCCTACAAGGTACTGTCGATCATGGTCGGCGGCCGGTTCGACCTCGACGGAGAATGCGCCGAGACGATAGAGGGAAAAGTCTGCCGCGAGCACGACCTTTATTATCTTCTCCGGCGCGGCGAACTTACCGAGATAAAGAGCGAAGCGGTCGACATCATCTACAGCGACGGCACTTGGCGCGGCACGAATGCCGGCGACAAGGAGCCTTTCTACCTCTGGCCCGAAAAGATCGAAAAAAAAGACGAATTCGATCCCGCGATGTTCACGCCGGAACAGGAAAAGGACATCTTCGACGAGATGTGATCCCTCCCGCGCCCTTCTCAGACCCCGACGGCCTCGCGCATGAGTCGGCCGTTTTTTTTCTTGACAATGTTCACTTCGTCGGTACTATCACTCCGTTTTTTCGATAACTTGACATGTAGGTTGGACGATGGACATTACACGGAGCCTCAGAAAAGAGGACGCGCAGCACAAGTGGTTCGAGATCGACGCCACCGGCAAGACGCTCGGCCGCCTCGCTACCCGCGTCGCTATCATCCTGCGCGGCAAGGATAAACCCTATTTCACTCCCCACGTCGACTGCGGCGATTATGTGATCATCACCAACGCCGACAAGATAGTGCTGACCGGCGCCAAGTGGGACGACAAGATCTACTACAGTTATTCGGGCTATCAGAGCGGCATGAAAGCGCACGCGGCCCGCGACATGGCCGAACGCCGCCCCGATTTTCTCGTGATGCACGCGGTCAGGGGGATGTTGCCGAAGAACAAACTCGGTCGCGCGGTCATCAGAAAACTCAAGATATACACGACCGCAGAGCATCCGCACGAGGCGCAGTCGCCCGTGAAACTTGAGATCTAACGAAAGGAGCATACGGAATGGAACAGTGGTACGCGACCGGTAAACGGAAGACGGCTATCGCCCGGGTGTTCCTGCGCCCCGGCAACGGCGAGATGACGGTCAACGGCAAACAGCTGAAAGATCACTTCATGACCGACGGCAATGTGATCAAGGTCCACGCCCCCTTCAAGGTGACCGGGACCGAGAATCGCTTCAATGTCCTCGCGACGGTCTCCGGCGGCGGTATTGCGGCGCAGGCCGAAGCGATGCGCCACGGCATCAGCCGCGCGCTGTGCGATTATAATAAGGAACTGCGGCCCCCGCTCAAGAAAGAGGGCTTCATCCGCCGCGACTCGCGCATGAAAGAGCGTAAGAAATACGGTCTTAAGAGCGCCCGCGCCCGCTTCCAGTTCAGCAAGCGCTAGATCCGGGTCTTATACCGAGATGTCGATCGTTTCTTCGTCCCTCCCGTCCTCTGCGGCGGGGGGGATTTTTTTATTCTAGGAGGGACACGCCATGAAAGAACGCACCTTCGTCTTCACTTCGGAATCGGTCACCGAAGGCCATCCCGACAAAGTCGCCGATCAGATATCAGATGCGATACTCGACGCGATGCTCGAACAGGACAAATACTCCCGCGTCGCCTGCGAGACCTTCATCACGACGGGTCTGGTGGTGGTGGGCGGCGAGATAACGACCGAAGGGTGGGTCGACATCCCGGCCACCGTCCGCAAGACGGTCCGCGAGATCGGCTACAGCGACACCAAGACCTGCGGTTTCGACGCCGACACCTGCGGGGTCATATCGACCCTCGACAAACAGTCGCCCGATATCGCGATGGGGGTCAACACCACGGCGAACCGTGAACAGGGAGCCGGCGATCAGGGACTCATGTTCGGCTACGCCACCGACGAGAATGCCGACTTCATGCCGACGCCGATACTGCTTGCCCATCAGCTCTGCCACAAACTGGCCGAGGTGCGCAAGAACAAGTCCGTCCCCTTCGTCCTGCCCGACGGCAAGTCGCAGGTGAGCGTCCGCTACGAAGGGCGCAAGCCGGTCGCGGTCGACAAGGTGGTCATATCGACCCAGCACCTTGAGAGCGCTACGCACGCCGAGATACAGGAAGCGATCATCACCAAGGTCATCAAACCGATCATCCCGGCCAGCCTGCTCCACGCGAAGACCGAATATCTCATCAACCCGACGGGCCGTTTCGTCATCGGCGGACCGGTCGCCGACACGGGGCTCACCGGCCGCAAGATCATCGTCGACACCTACGGCGGCTGGGGCCGTCACGGCGGCGGCGCCTTCTCGGGCAAGGATCCGTCGAAGGTCGACCGTTCTGCCTCCTACATGGCGCGCTACATCGCCAAGAATGTCGTCGCGGCGAAACTTGCCAAACAATGCGAGGTCCAGATCGCCTACGCCATCGGCGTGGCCCGTCCGGTATCGGTATTCGTCAACACCTTCGGCACCGCCGAGATAGAGGAGCAGCGCATAGAGAACGCCATCAACGAGGTGTTCGACATGCGTCCCGCCCGGATCATCGCCCAGCACGATCTTCTCCGCCCGCTCTACAAGAAGACCGCGTCGTACGGTCACTTCGGCCGCGACGGGATGCCGTGGGAACGGACCGACAAGGTGAAAGACCTGCTGACCGCCTGCGGATTGTAAGTATCCGGGAACGGGAGGTGTCGGATGCGCGGACTGTTCGTGACGGCGACCGACACCGGGGTCGGCAAGACACTCGTTTCGACGCTACTTGTCCGCGGTCTCATGTCCCGCACCATTCCAGCCATCCACTTTAAGCCGGTACAATCGGGCTTCATCACCGTGAATGGTACCGAATATCCCGCCGATCTCGCCTTTTCGCGGAGTCTCATCGAACCGGAGGGAGACCTTGACGCCTACTGTAAAAAGCGGTCGCTCTTCGCCTTCCGGATGCCGGTATCGCCCGACTTTGCCGCCGAAAAAGAGGGGAAGAGCATCGACCCCGCCGCCATCGTGGCGCGGGCAAACGAGTTGGCGAGCGAACACCTGCTCATCACCGAGGGGGCGGGCGGCGTCGCGGTGCCGCTGGCGCCGAACTATCTCATGGCCGATCTTATCGCCGACCTCGGCCAGCCGGCGCTCATCGTGGCGCGGCCGGGGCTCGGGACGCTCAACCATACCTATCTGACGGTCGATCATCTGCGGCGGCGCGGCATCGGTATCGCCGGCATCGTCGTATCGGGCTATGACGCCGGGGATATCTCGGCCGAACGGAATCTCCGGATGCTCGCGGAGATGAACGGTCTGCCGCTCCTCGGCATCCTGCCGCGCATACTCGGACTCGATACCGAACGGCCCGGCTGGGTCACCCCCGAAGCGGCTGACGCGTTGCAGGAACGGTTCGACTGGCCGCGGATCATTGCCGCTATCGGCGCATGACCGACTTTATCAAAAAAGAGCTCGACGAACTGGCGGCGGCCGGACTCACCCGGACCCTGCGCGAGTTCATTCCCGACCGATCGGCCCTGCGCGGCACGCTTCATGGACGGCGGGTCGTCAATTTCTCGTCCAATTCCTACCTCGGGCTCGACAGCCATCCGGCGCTCAAAAAGGCGGCGCAGGATGCTTTGGAAAAGTGGCCGGTCGGCGCACCGGCGTCACGGCTCATCACCGGCACCGGGCCGTGGGTGAGCGAGCTGGAAGAAAAGACCGCCGCGTGGAAAAAGCGCGAGGCGGCGCTCTATTTCGGGTCGGGCTATGGCACCAATGTCGGCATCATCGCGGCGCTCGCCGACCGCGACACCGATATCTTCCTCGACAAACTCGACCACGCCTCCATCGTCGACGGCGCGGTGCTGTCGCGCGCTAAACTGCAGCGCTACCACCACAACGATACCGCCGATCTGGAACGGCTCCTGAAGCGGTCGACCGCCGCGCGAAAACTGGTGGTCACCGACACGCTCTTCAGCATGGACGGCGATGTTGCGCCGCTTGAAGAGATCGTCGCGCTCTGTAAGAAACATGACGCCCTCCTCATCGTTGACGAGGCGCACGCATCGGGTGTTTTCGGCAAGACCGGCGCCGGGATGATGGAGGAGCGGGGACTTGCGGGGGCCGCGCTCATCGAGATGGGGACCTTCTCAAAAGCGCTCGGTGTTTCGGGCGGTTATGTTGCCGGCGACCGCGCCGTGATAGAGTATCTGGTGAACCGCGCCCGCAGTTTCATCTTCACCACCGCCACCCCGCCGATGGTCTGCGCCGCGTCATCGTCCGCCATCGATATCGTCATGTCGGGAGAGGGAGCGTACCTCCGCGAACGGCTGCAACGCCATATCGCGACGCTCCGCGCGGTCATCCCGGCCGCCGCCACGCAGATAGCGCCGCTTATTCTGGGCGATATCCCCTCGACGATGGCGCGTTACGAACAATTTCTCGAACGGGGGCTGCTCGCTCTGCCGGTGCGGCCGCCGACGGTGCCGTCAGGCACGAGCCGTCTGCGCATATCGCTCTCGGCGGGACATACCAACGCAGAGATCGCCGCGCTGATCGGCGCGCTACAAGATATCTAGAAGAAAAAAAAGAGAAAAAACGGGTCAGGTGCACTCAAGACCGGTCGGGCAGTCGCCGTAGTTGTCGGCGTTCTGGCCGTTCTCATTGCCGCACCCGGACCAGTCGGTCCACACGCAGGTATCGGTGTCGCAGTAACGGATGCGGTATTCGTTCTCCGGATCGCAGCCGCCGCCGCTCCCTTTACCGAGACAGTACTGATCGTTGCTGTCGAATTCGCACTCTTCCCCTTCGGTATCGTCGATGTTGCCGTCGCCGCAGTACGGCGCCATGCCGTCGGCGCAACCGGTGTTGCAGTGGCCGTAGGTGCCGTCGTTGACGGTGTCGTCGCAGTCTTCGCCCGCCAGCGTGTCGATATTTCCGTCGCCGCAGATCGGGCCGGGGCCCTGACAGTCGGCGGCGCAGTAGCCGTAGGTGCCGTTAAGGATGGCGCCGTCGTCGCAGTCCTCATAGCCGGTGTCGGTGTTGCTGTCGCCGCAGCGCGGGCCGGGGCCGGTGCAGATGGCGTTGCAATGACCGTAGGTGCCGTTGAGCGTCTCGCCGTCGTCGCACGCCTCGGTCCCGTTCTCGATGCCGTCGCCGCAGAACCCGGCGGTGTCGTTGTCTGGTCCGGTCTCATCGACTATCACGGCGCCGTCGTCGGTCGGCGTTTCGTCGGTGTCGGTCGTTTCGTCGGTCAGGAGCGAATCGTCATCGGAGACAACGATCTGGTCGTTGTCGGCCGTATCGGGCTGGACAAAGTCGTTGTCGGTGGTGACGCCGTCGTCAACGGGGAGGTGATCGGCGTCGATCAGGTTCCCATCGTCGGTGGTCACGGAGCCGTCGTCGGTTGACGGATCGTCGATCATCGGGTCATCGGAGAGCAGGTCGTCGCCGTCCGCAAGCAACTGGTCGTTGTCGCCGGCGGGCACGGTGTCCTTATCGGGAACGATGCTCCGGGTGTTCTCGCTGCACGAAAAAACCGCCACGCAGAACAGCACATAGTAAAACCACTTCATGACTTTCTCCCTGTCATCATACGCTTACCGGAGCAGTATGCATCCGAAGTTCCCCGAAATCAAGAGTTTTTTGTTTCTTCACCGATTTGACAGATGCCCTGTTTTTTATTAGACTCGCGCCATTCGATGGTTTTTTACCACAACGAGAGGGGGCCCCGGTCATGAAAAAAATGTTTTTTGTGTGCCTTTTCGTCGGCTTGATGCCGACATTGTTGAGTGCCGTACCGGCCTGCTATGACGGCGATATGTGTACCGCGGATATCGATCTGGGGAACGGAGACTGCTATCATCCCCCAGTCGATTGTAATGATCTCAGTGCCTGCACCATCGATTCGTGCGATCCCGCTTCGGGCTGTGTCAATGCGCCGAAGAATTGCAACGACGCCGATCCCTGCACCGATGACTCGTGCGATCCCGCTACGGGCTGTGTCCATGTGTCGAAGAATTGCGATGACGACAATGCCTGCACCAACGATGCCTGCAACCCCGGTGACGGGACCTGTGAAAATCTGCCGCTGGACTGCGCCGACGAACATGACTGCACCGTCGATTCGTGCGATCCCGGCACCGGCTGTGTCAACGCCCTTGCCGACACCGATGTCGTCTGCGCTCCGGCCGCCGGGGTGTGCGACGCGGTCGAATACTGCGACGGTACCCATCCCGACTGCCCGTTCGATCTGAAGCAGACCATAGAGTGCAACGCGAAGGTCGGCGACTGCGATGTGGCCGAGAACTGCGACGGCATCGAGGATACCTGTCCTATCGACGGGGTCGCCGGCGATACCGTCGTCTGCCGCGATGTGCTCGAAAGCGATCTGTGCGATGCCGTTGAGAAGTGCACCGGATCCTCCAAGGATTGCCCCGCCGACGGGGTGGCGCCCGACACGACGCTCTGCCGCGCCGCCGCAGGCAAATGCGATGTTGACGACTACTGCGACGGGACGAACAAGACCTGCGCCGACGAACTGATCGCGCTGGGGACCGAATGCCGCGCCGCGGCCGACGACTGCGATGTGGCCGAGACCTGTCCCGGCGATGCGGCCGACTGCCCCGAGGATGCGTTCGCCGCGCTGAATACCCCGTGCGGCGACAACACCGATACGATCTGCAACAATCCCGATTCCTGCGACGGGAACGGCATCTGTCTCGATAATTTCGCTCCCGACACCCTCATCTGCAACGTCTCCACCGGCGTGTGCGACCCGGCCGAATACTGCGACGGCGCGGGGAACTGTCCGGTCGATCTCCTTGCCGGGACCGAGACCGTCTGCCGCTCCGCCGTCGATGTGTGCGATGCCGACGAGGTCTGTGACGGCGCAAATGTCGACTGTCCCGCCGAGGATTACACCGCGGTCAACGGCGACGAGTGCGCCGACGGCTACGACTACACCGCCGATGAGACCTGCTCCGAGGGGCTCTGCGCCGGAACCGAAAGTATCGGTTCCTGCGAGGCGGCCTACGAGGCGACGAGTCTGCCCTACATCCTCGAAAGCACCACCATCGGCCGTCCGAGCCACATCGACACCTACAGTTTCAACTGCCCGCTGTCGAGCGCGCCGCTGGGCGATGCGGTCGTCCATGTCGCGATGGATTCGTCGAAGGATTACACCATTTCGATCACCCGCACCGGCGGCTGGACCGGCTTCATCGCCATTATCCCGGGCTGCGGCGGGTTCATCAACAATACCACCTGCCTCAACAGCGATTCGGCGGCCGATTCGTTCACCTACTCGCCCCTCATCAGCGGGAACTCCACCATCGTGGTTGAATCCAACAGCGCCGAGGGCGACTTCATCCTCACCATCGAAGAGGTCGTGGTCATCGTCCCCGACGATACCCCGGTCCCCGACGACGACACCCTCCTGACCGACGAGATATTGACCGACGACATCGTGACCGATGATGTGGTCACCGACGATGTGGTCACTGACGAGATCGTCACCGACGACATCCTTACCGACGATGTGGTCACCGACGAAGCGGTCTCCGACGACGGCACGGTGCTCGCCGACGATACCGTGACGCCCGACGACGGGACGATCACGCAGGACACCGATTATCCGATAACTCCCGACGGAAAGGATGACGACGATACCACGGTCACCGACAACACGGTGCCCGACGAGGCGAGCGACACGCTCCTCGGCGACGAGGACACGGTCGTCACCGACACGGCGGTCACCGATACCGACAAGCCGGGTGACGATGGCTGCGGCTGCACGGTGGTGTTCTAGGTTTGAAAAGGAATATCCGAAATATCTTGTTGCCGGTGTTCGTTCTTTTTTTCGTCGCCTGTTCCCCGACCGGCGCGGACCCTGTTGATGAAATCGCCGTCGCCGACGATGTGGTGACTGTCGACGAAGAGATAAAGGACGAAAAGGACATAAACGACCAAAAGGACGAACTGTTCGAAGACGAAATTGCCCCCGATGACGATCAGTTTCTCCCCGACGAGGTCATTATCGACGATATCCTCGTTGATGAAACGCCCGACGAGGATGTGGACGCGGACGCCGGGCCGTGGATGCCCGTTCTCCCCAAGCGGGAACAGCACGGCATCTGGACCGTCGTGTGGCTGTCGGGGACCCCCTGCGAGATGGGTTTTCAGCAGGGGCAACTGCTCCACGACCAGATAGAGAACGGCATCAAGAACTCGCAGTATGTCAAGGACATCAACGGTCAGATACAGATCGCCACGCTGGCGCAGGTCGACAAGTTCGCCGAACTCAATTCCTATCCCGATATCGTGCAGGAGTGCGAGGGGATGGTTGCGGCGGCGGGCGATGTCGGCTGGTCGATGGAACTGTGCCTGTTCATCAACTTCGGCGATGTGATGGTCGAGATCCTCGACTCGCTCCCCTTTGCGGCGCGGATGTCACGCCCCGGCTGTTCGCAGATGATGGTCACCGGCGACGCCACCGCCGACGGCCGGACCTATCACGGGCGGATCCTCGACTGGGCCGAGATCGACTATCTGCTCTGGTACCCGACCATCCTTGTCCGTCAGCCGCACGACGGCCTGCCCCATGTCTTCATCGGGTTCCCCGGCAACCTCTCGCCCTACTCGGGGATGAATGTAGCGGGACTCTCGATGGCCTCGAACGAAGCGGATCCGTTCGACGGTGACCAGAACGACTACAGCGGCCGCAGTCATGTCCAGATGATGGGGCAGATGCTGAAAAAGTCCGCGTCGCTCGACGAGGCGATCGCGTTCATGCAGGGGGAGAACCACATGAGCGTCGAGCAGATCGGCATCGCCGATGCGGGGAGCGGTCGCGCCGGGGTCTTCGAAATGACCGCGAAAAAGACCGCCGTCCGCGAGATGGAAGCGGGTGTCCTCTGGATGACCAACCATTTCGTCCATCCCGACATGGAGGCGCTCGACCTCGATCCGGCCGGCGAATCTACCCGCCGCCGCTTCATGCGTTTTTCGGAGTTGGTGCCGCAGGAGGGGAATGAGTCGCGCTATGGGACCTTTGAACCTGCTGAAATAGTTAAAGTTCTTCGCGACCGGGTCAATCCCGAAACCGGTCTCGAAAGCCCCGTGGGAACCTTCGATAACGACAGTTCTCTGGCCACCAACGGCGCCATCTACGCGATGGTGTTCGACCCCGGCAATCTCCATTTTTGGGTCGCGGCGGGGGCCACCCCGGTGCCGGAACAGGAGTTCACCGGCTTCTCGCTCGGGACGCTGCTCAACTGGCCCGGCGCGACGCCGGTCGATCCGGCGGTACTGCCGTGAAAAAAGAGTTCGCGCCATTTTCGAAGTGGCGGCCGGCGCTGCTTCTGGCGATACTCGTCGTACTGATACTTTCTTTCAATGTACTAAGGTCGAATTTCCAGACGGTGTTGGGAAAGGTGCGCGGTGACCGGACGGTACAGTCGGTCGTGAAGGCCTGCGAGAAGGCGACCGACGAGAACCTGAAGCCGAAGTTCGAGAAGGCCGGGGCTTCGTATCCGCCGAAGAACATCACGCTCGTCGCGCTCAAGACCGAAGAGATGCTGGAACTCTGGGCCGACGGGAAGTACATCAAGAGTTATATGTTCACCGCCAACAGCGGCGATGTCGGGCCGAAACTGCGGCAGGGCGACCTCCAGATACCGGAAGGGATCTACCGCATAGAACATCTCAACCCGATGAGCAGTTACTATCTTTCGATGAAGGTGGGCTATCCGAACGACTTCGACCGGGCGCGGGCGAAAGAGGACGGGCGCACCGCCCTCGGAGGCGATATCTTCATCCACGGGTCGAGCGTCACCATCGGCTGCATACCGATAGGCAACGGGCCGATTGAGGAACTTTTCACGCTCGTGGCGAAGACCGGCGTCTCAAAGGTGACCGTCATCATACTGCCGAACGATATCCGCACCGGCGCGCCCTTCATGGCGCCCGCCGACCCGCCGAAATGGCTCCCCAAACTGCACGACGAACTCAGAAAAGCGATAGCGCCGTATAAACGGTAACGATCAGAGAACGGTCAGCGAACAACCACCATTTTTGACCGAATGATCATCAGCGTCGTTGACCTCATCAGGCGTACTCTCGTTGTCGGATACCGGCGCATCGGTGAAGTCATCATTGTTTTCCTGTTCCGGTTCTTCGTTCAGATCAGCATCTTCGTCGGGTATGGCGTTGGGGTCATCGCCGTCTTTGGTGACGAAATCGAAATCGTTGTGACTTCCGGGGTAGATGTTTGTTAATTCTTTGAATTCCTTATCGCTCATGTCGAGTTCCCGTGCGTTTTCGGAACAGGAAACGCCATGCTCGGCGACCGTGACGAAGCCATAATTCGGGGCGGCGTCACATATCTGAGGGGCAAAGTCGTAAGAAAGAAAAAGATAAGCATAGGTCCCCGGTGCCACACAGGGATCAAGAGAGCAGGAACCGTTGAGATTGGACAGCGAGCAAGATTGTTCGATGCTCAAAGGATCATTTTCCGTCAATTCGAACACTCGATGTACGATGTATCCGTATTTATAAGGTTCTTCTTCAAGCGGATTTTCGCTGATAATTTCAACCTCGGCCCGTAAAAGAGGGGCAATCGGATAGTCGCCGTAATAAGGGTCCCCTTGCCAGTATTGTATTCCTACCTTCTCGTTCTCCGTCCGAAGAAAGAACTCGTCCGGTTGACACGGGTTTGCCCACAGCACGAAGGTCAGCCCGCACAAAAGAAAAATCGCCGTAAGGATACTCTTCATGTCTCGCTCCCCAGAAAGATCATCCGCATGATATCCTTCGGAAAGCATCAAGTCAAGCGGAAAAGTTCAGATATACTTTCTGAACCGCACCACCGAGATGGCGAAGGTGACAACGCCGAGGATGGTGAGGGCGATGAAGTCTTTGTAGAGGACCTCAATGCCGGAACCTTTGAGGAAGAGCGAGCGGACTATCTCAAGGTAGTAGGTGAGCGATATTCCCTTCGAGAGATACTGGAACATCTCAGGCATCGAGTCTATCGGAAAGACGAAGCCCGACAGGTAGATGAAGGGCATCATGATGACGAACATCACCGTCATCATCGCCTGCTGTTGCGTCTGCGATATCGTCGACACAAGCAGTCCGAGCCCCAGCGTGTTGAACAGGAACAGCAGCGATCCGACGAAGAGCAGCCACCCCTGCCCTTTGAACGGGATGCCGAACAGATTGATCGCCACGAGCGTCACCAGCAACACCTCGATGAGTCCGATAAAGAGGAACGGCAACAGTTTCCCGGCGAGCACCGGCAGTTTGCGGATAGGGGTGACCACCAGCATCTCGATGGTCCCGCTCTCTTTTTCGCGCACTATCGCCATCGCGGTGAGCATGACGGTGATGATCATCAGGATGAGACCGAGGAGCGCCGGCACCATGAAATGGCGCGTCTTGAGTTCGGGATTGTACCAGACCCGCTGGCGCAGGTCGACGCCGGGGACCGACGAGACACCGAGCGCCGCCATCCGTTCGACCAGTATCGCCGCCGAGTAGCGCGCCGTTATCTGCACCGCGTAGGTGAAGCCGTTCGACGCGTAGTTGGTGTCGGAGCCGTTGATGAGGAGCTGCACCGCGGTCGCCTCGCCCCGCTGAAGTTTCTCGCCGAAGCCATTGGGGATGACAAGCCCCAGTTGCACGATGCCGCGGTCCATCGCCGGGTCGATATCGCGGTCGGCCGCCGCTTCCACGGTGCGGGTGAAATAGCCGCTCCCGAAGAAATGGCCCAGATATTCGGCGCTCTCTTCACTCCGGTCGTGGTCGCAGACCGCCACCGGGATGTCGTTGATATCGAAGTTGGCGGCGTACCCGAGGATGATGAGCTGGATGATCGGGGCGACGAAAAGGATGGGGAACATCTTCTTGTCGCGCCGCAGTTGCATCAGTTCCTTGCGGATCATCCGCGCCAGCATTTTCCGCATCAGACGAGCCTCACTTTTTTCAGCCGCACCGCCGATACCACGATCATAAAGGTCGAGAAAAGGGCGAGCGCCAAGAGGTCGTACATCCCCGTTTCGAACCCGGCGCCGCGCATCATGATGCCGCGCAGGAGTTCGACGAAATACTTCGCCGGGACCACCACCGTGACCGCCTGAATGACCGGCGGCATCCCCGAAATGGGGAAGATGAAGCCCGAGAGGAGCAGCGACGGCAGCATGCTCGACAGGGAGGCGGCGAAAAAGGCGACCTGCTGGGAACTGGTTATCGTCGAGATGAGTATCCCCTGTCCGAGCGCCGCGAGGACGAACAGCAGCGCCGCGGCGGCAAGGAGCAGCATCGACCCCTTGATGACGACATCGAAGGCAAGGTTGCCCACCAGAAGGATGATGACGGTGCTCACCCCCGCGATGGCGAGGTACGGCAAGGTCTTGCCGATGATGACCGTCACGGCTGACAGCGGCGAAACGAGCAGTTGTTCCATCGTGCCGCGTTCCCGTTCCCGCACCACCGACAGCGCCGTCGATATGGTCCCCGTTATCATGAGGATGAAGACGATGAGCCCCGCGATGAGGAAGAGGCTCGATTTCAGTTCCGGGTTGTACCAGATGCGCCCCTCGGGCGTTATCGGGAGCGATATCTTCCTGCCCATCCGCAGCGCCCAGTCGGCGACGATCCGCTGTCCGTAGGCGGTAGTGTAGGCCTGCAGATAGCCCTGCGCGATGGCTGCCTTGCGCCCGTCGGAACCGTCGATGAAGCCCTGCACCGGCGCCGTTTCGCCCCGTTCCAGCGCCTTGGCGAACCCCTCCGGGATCACGAGCGCCACCATCACCGTCCCGTCGTCGAGCGCCGCGTCGAGGTTGTCACGGTTCGTGAACATCGTCTCGAGCCTGAAATATTCGCCGCCGGTGAGGGTGAGGGTCAGTTCGCGCGACCGCTGCGTCGAATCGAGATCGAGCACCCCGAGCGTCACATTGCGGACATCGAACGACAGGACATAGCCGAAGAAGAGAAGCAGGAAAGCGGGAAAGAAGATGAGCATGAAAAGACTGCGCGGGTCGCGTCCTATCTGAATGAACTCCTTTTTTATCACCGCGTGCAGATTCATGTCGTTTTCCCCGCGATATGAAGGAATACATCCTCAAGCGTCGGGGTCACCTGCTCCACCGCCGTGATCCCGGCGACGCCGGCGAACAGTTCCTCCGCCGGGACCGCCGCGTCGGCCATGACATGGAGCGTGTCGCCGAAAAGGGCCGCCGACTTGACCGCCGGAAGTCGTCGCACCGCCGGGAGGAGTGACGCCGGATCGGCCGCCTGCACCTCGTACAACCGCCATGCCGAAAGCAGTTTCTTCAAACCCGCCGGGGTATCTTCGGCCACGATCTCACCATCGGCGATGAACGATATCCGGTGGCAGAACTCCGCCTCGTCGAGGAAGTGGGTCGTCACGAATATGGTGGTCCCCGCCGCCGAGAACGAATAGATGAGGTCCCAGAAGGCGCGCCGCTGTATCGGATCGACCCCGGCGGTCGGCTCATCAAGGAAGATGATGTCGGGTTCGTGAATGATGGCGCAGGCGAGCGCAAGCCGCTGCTGGAAGCCGCGCGGCAGGTCCCCCGCGAAGGTGTTTTTCCGTTCGGTGAGCTCCAGCAGCGCGAAGACCTCGTCGCGCCGGGCCTTGAGCCGGTCGGGTGCCATGCCGTAGATGCCGCCGAAGAAATCGACATTCTCGGCCGCCGTGAGGTCCTCGTACAGCGAGAACTTCTGGCACATATAGCCGATCCGCCGCTTCACCCCCTCGGGATCCTTCGCCACATCGACCCCGGCGACCAGCGCCGTCCCGCCGCTCGGTTCCAACAGGCCGCACAGCATCTTTATCGTCGTCGATTTTCCGGCGCCGTTCGCCCCGAGAAAGCCGTATATCTCGCCGCGTCCCACGGTGAAATCGATCCCTTTAACGGCGCGGAACGGGCCGAACCGCTTCTCCAAACGGGAAACCTCGATTGCGGTTAGGTTTTCGGTCATGCGCCCCTCCGCCGTTCGGTGAGGAGCCGGATGAAGACATCCTCCAGCGTCGGCTTCACCGCCCGGAATTGCGTCACCCGCACCGACGCATCAAGCGCCTTTCTCAGCGCCGCCTCGTCGCCCTGCGCGGTGAGTTCCGCGTGAATTTTATCGCCGAATATCTGCACCGAGGCGACCCCCGGCGCCGTTTGCGCCAGTTCGTAGGCCTTTTTCAACGGCTCGGCGATGACCTCAAAGAGCCGTCCCGGGAACCGCTCCTTGGCGCCGCGCGGCGTCTCGACGGTGATCACCTTTCCGCCGTCCATGAAGGCGACCCGCTTACACCGCTCCGCCTCGTCGAGGTACGGCGTTGAGATGACGATGGTGACGCCGCCCGCCGAGACCTCGGCGAGGATGTCCCAAAAATCGCGCCGCGCCACCGGATCGACGCCGTTGGTCGGCTCGTCGAGGAAGATGATCTCGGGGGTATGGATGAGGGTGCAGGCGAGCGCCAGTTTCTGCTTCATTCCGCCCGACAAAGCGCCCGACAGGCGGCCGCGGAACCGTTCAAGGTCCATGTAGTCGAGCAGTTCCTTCCGGCGTGCCGCATAGCCCTTCACGCCGTGTATCTCGGCGAAGAAATTGATGTTCTCCTCAACGCTGAGGTCGCCGTAGAGCGAGAAACGCTGCGAGAGATAGCCGATCTTCCGGATGAGCGCCATCTTCTCCTTCACCGTGTCAAACCCAAGCACACGACACGAACCGGCATCCGGTTTCAGCAGGCCGCAGAAGATGCGGATGAGGGTCGTCT
>ERZ1645192.1128-NODE-1128-length-22418-cov-8.909672_pt1 | contig 22418 bp, 17 predicted proteins | sample MGYA00575354_ERZ1645192 | MGnify/ENA primary metagenome ERZ1645192 (study PRJEB40844, sample SAMN11349763) | freshwater sediment metagenome | isolation source: river sediment | host: Sediment | place: India: Faizupur Khadar , New Delhi | collected 2017-02-21 ... | reverse complement strand
ATTTGTTCTTTCAATACTTGGTCTTTTTGTTATTCACTCCCTGCTTTTGGTGTATCTCGAGCAACGAAGAAACAAAAAGAGCGAACATGTTCTCGAACAACAAGCCTATCAGGATCCCTTGACAGGGGTCGGAAACCGACGATACGGGCTGATGGTGATCAAGGATCGCTTCATCCAATTCAAGCGGATGCAAACCTCGACCATGGTAGCCCTTTTCGATGTTGATTACTTCAAACAGATCAACGACACCTATGGCCATGATATCGGGGACCGGTGTCTGGTGCAGCTCTCAAAATCCATATCCCAGGTCATCTGTACAGAGAACGCCCTCTTCCGATGGGGAGGCGATGAATTTTTAATTGCATGTCCCGCTGACCCCATGGACGAGCTTGAAAAAGTAAAAAAGACATTGCTTGAAACAACCCGGGCAAGTATCGTCATGCATGACGGAATAGCAATTACGTTTACCATTTCCGCCGGAATATCCACGTTTCTTCCTTCCGATACTTCGGAGGATCAGGTTCTCAAGCGGGCGGACTCCGCCTTGTACCGAGCCAAGCAGCTTGGCCGGAATCGAGTCGAAGTAGAATTGTAAGAAAAAAGACTTGACAAACAGTACAAGAGAACGGTATAAAATATCTGAATGTTAGCAATAGCTAACTATGGAGGATCCAATATGCCCCTTTCTTTTGCCCAAGCTGGAGAAACACGCAAAATACTTTCCTTGCAGGGAGACGACACGATGAAACAGCATCTGCTGGACATGGGCTTCGTTGCAGGACAAATCGTGCAAATCATCGGCAACAGCAATCAGGGCCTTGTCCTCTCCATCAAAGGCGTTCGCCTTGCCCTTAACCGCGGTTTGGCACACCGCATCAATGTTGCATAATACCGTTCGAAAGAACGAAGAGAGGTTTGATAGATGACACTCGGAGATTTGCGTCCTGGAGAGAAGGCACGGGTTCTGAAGATCGGGACCCAAGGAATGTTGCGGCAGCGCATTTTGGACATGGGAATCACCCCTTCAGTCGAAGTGAAGCTTGTAAAGGTTGCTCCCTTGGGAGACCCCTTGGAGCTCACATTGCGCGGATATCAGTTGAGCTTGAGAAAAAGCGATGCTGCGTTGATTGAAGTTGAAAGAGACTAATATTTTTTCTACCAAAAGTTAGTAATAGCTAACATATAGAAGGAGTCTTCCATGCCCATTACCATTGCCCTTGCCGGAAATCCGAACTCCGGCAAGACTACCGTATTCAACGCCCTGACCGGATCGAGACAACACGTAGGAAACTGGCCCGGAGTGACCGTCGACAAGAAAGAGGGGCAGTACCGCAAGGACAAGAATCTGACCATTCTCGATCTTCCCGGAACCTATTCACTCAGCCCCTACAGCGCTGAAGAAATCATCACCCGTACGTATATCGTAGAAGAGAAATCTGCCTGCATTATCGATGTATTGGATGGCACTTCTCTTGAGAGGAATCTGTATCTTGCCCTGCAGATCATGGAAACCCAGGTGCCCACCGTGCTTGCAGTCAACATGATGGATGAAGTAGCGGCACGAGGAGATGTAATCGATTTCGCCCGCCTGGAGGCTGAGCTGGGTGTTGCTGTTGTTCCGATAGAAGCGAGAAACAACAAAGGCCTTGACGTGCTCATGGAAGCTGTATATCGGACAATAGAGCAGAAACGCAAACCCAAACACCTGGAAATCTACTCCTTGGCAGGAAAGGTCGACGAGGATACCCTTGCCGACCGTCGGTATGCCTACATCCAGTCATTGATGGAAACCTGTGTCAAAAAAACGGGTGTCCAGGGTGTTCGGTCCGAGAGTGTGAGCGACAAGCTTGACAAGGTGTTGACTCATCGATTCTTTGCACTCCCTGTCTTTGCCTTGGTCATGTATATGTTGTTTGCCATGACATTCAGTGAGAACTTCCTGTTCATACCCGGCCTGCCCAGTCCCGGCATAGCCCTTGCAGCCTTGGTGGAAACGGTGTGGGGTGGCTTGACCGATGTGGTTTCCGTCTTCCTCGAAAACGCCGGGGCCTCGGATTGGGCCTACAGTCTGGTAGTCGACGGCGTGTTGGAAGGAATCGGGGCGATTTTTGGATTTCTCCCCCTTATTTTGGTGCTTTACCTGCTGATGAGCTTCTTGGAGGACAGCGGCTATATGGCGCGGGTTGCCTTCGTCATGGATAGGATTTTCAGACGATTCGGGCTTTCCGGACGCTCCTTCATCCCCCTTTTGATGGGATTCGGCTGCTCCGTACCTGCAATTATGGCAACAAGAACCTTGGACAGTGAAAAAGATCGCAGGATCACCACGCTCTTGTGCGGGTTCATGCCCTGTGGAGCGAAGCTGCCGATCTTCATCATGTTCGTCTCCGTCTTCTTTGCCGAAGGAAACAAGACCCTGGTCCTGTTCTTCTTGTATGCGCTCAGCCTATCGGTTTCGATTGTCGTCTCGCTTATCATCAACCGCATTGCCTACAGGGGCCAGGTTTCCAACTTCTTGATGGAACTTCCCCAATATCGTCTTCCCAAGCTTCGCTCGGTGTGGATCCATGGGTATGAGAAGGTGAAAGGCTTCGTACAGAAAGCGGGAACCGTTATTCTCGCAGCCACGATTCTTATTTGGGTGCTTTCGAACTTCAATGTGCAGTCCTTCACCGGTCAGAATCGTCTTGAACGGGGAACCGTGCTCTCTGAAATGGATAACTCCTTCCTGGCTTCCGTGGGGAAAACAGTGGCTCCTGTGTTCAAGCCGACCGGCTTCGGGGCCTGGAGACCGACAGTAGGCATTGCCACAGGCTGGATTGCCAAGGAGATGGTGGTTGTTACGCTGGCACAGCTGTACAGCGAGGACGTAAGTGAAGCGTATCTTGAGCAATACTTTGCATCGATGGATGCAGATGCATTGGCAGAACTGGGGTTTTCCGATGGGATTTACTCACCCGATGAGGCTTTTGACATCTATACCGAAGCGGTGTTGATGGAAGGTGGTGATGAGCATGCTTTGAGCACCATCCATGCCGATATTCCCACCAAGCAGGCAGCCCTTGCCTACATGGCTTTCAATCTCCTTTGCATGCCCTGTTTTGCAGCGGTAGGTGCAATGAAACGGGAATTGAAGAGTTGGAGGCGCACTGCTTCTGCAGTAGGAATCCAGATGGCGACAGCCTATATCGTGGCGCTGTTGATCAACCTGATCGGTTCGTTGTTCTAGGAGGTGAAGCATGATCAACTACGTTATTGGATTCGGTTCAGCATTTTTTCTTCTCACCCTGTTTGCCAAGGCCATCCGTCGAAGAAGGAGAATCAAGGCGGGCAAGGAAATGTTGCACATGTGCAGTGGATGCTGCTCCTCCTGCAATGCAGATTGCTCACACTAATTCAATGTCCTTCTCTGTAATGCTTATTTCCTCTTGTTCCCCACTGGCTATGACACCCCGCCTGAGGGTGGAGAACAGCTGTCTTACATTGCCGGGCCAATGATAAGACTGCAAGAGTTTCAGGCTTTGCATCGATACTTCTTTTTGAGGTGCATTCAGACTCAGATAGTGGGAGCAAAGCTGGGGAATATCTTCCTTATGTTCACGAAGAGCAGGCATATGGATGCAGGTATCGGTAATACGGTATAAAAAATCCCTGCGCATCACATTGCGGTGGATGAGAGCGGAAAGCTTCTCATTGGAGGCCGTGATGAGTCGGAACTTGGATATTCTCAGCTGTGTTTCTCCGTACCTTCGATACTGGCCTGTCTCCAACAGGCGCAAGAGGTGTGCCTGGAATTGCAAGGTGAGATTTTCCACTTCATCAAGGAACAACGTCGATTGATGGGCCTCGTGCACAAGACCGGGAAGCTCCGTCTTTCCGTCGGTAAAAGCACCCTTGGCATGACCGAAAAACATGGAGTTGCCCAAGGCGCTGTTGAGTAGCGAGCAGTTCACCGAGACAATGTTCCTATGGGGATATTTGAGATGATGCAGATAGTTGGCGGCGATTTCCTTGCCTGTTCCTGTCTCTCCGTACAGATGGACGGAACAATCCTGATGGGCATACCGCTTCAGCTGTTCCCGTACCAAATGCATGCAATCGCTTTGCCCGATCAGCCCGCTTGGTTGGTACGAGGCTTTTTCCTGTACTGCTTCTTGCTGTTTCAGCGTGTCCAAGTATTCAAACAATTTCGGATAATTCAACTCATCCCGCTTCACACAAAACAATTTCAGATTGCTTGTGGCCGGCACCGGGTCCGACTGGCCCTTTTCCAGACACAGAAGGATGGGAACCTCTGTTTGTCTGTCGGACAAGAGTTGCAGGAACCATTGGTACGAGCCCTTGCCCAATCGGTTGTCGATGATTATGAGTACCGGTTGTTCTGTCTGCAGGGCTGCAAGGGCTTTTTCAGCCATGGAAAACTCACGAAGGAAACTGGGTGTAAAGTGCGACTTGAATTTCTCCTTGAACCGCCAATCAGAGGAGACGATGAACAAAGACATAGAAACTCCTAACAGATGAATATAGGAAATCTCGGTTGGAAGACCTGAGACGTATGAGTGTTTTTCGATTATTCCCACGAAAGATTCTGAAAGTAAGTGTTACTTGGTTCTACTCTTGTTACGAGAGGTGTACCGGTTTAATTTCATGCTTCCGTGAGCAGGACTTGTATGGCGGAAAGGGCATAGAGGCCGGCTGTTTCACTTCGAAGAATATTGGTTTTCAACAAGACGGGATGAAATCCCGATTGCTCCAGGAACAAGCACTCTTCATCGCTGAAACCTCCCTCCGGTCCAATAAGGACGCAAACAGGTACGTGGAGTGGATGGCCCTTGAGCAGGGAAGTAAGCGTTTCCTGCTTCTCTGAACGCGTGCTTTGGTGGAAGAACATGGCCAAGCCGCGATCAGCCCACCAGGTCGGGACGTCCTTCAGCTCAAGCACCTCTGGTACAAGGTGCGTGGGAATGGGAGACCCGCTTTGCTGCAGGGCCTCCTTGATTTGGGCGTCAAGGCGCTCAAAACGGGCTTGTACCGCTTTCTCTTTCTTGTCTGAAAGATCGGTGACGCAGTACCTGCTTGAAACCAAGGCAAGCGTTGCAGCACCGATTTCGGTGGCCTGGCGAAAAATCTGTTCCTCTTTCTTTCCTTTGCAGAGACATTGAAGCAGCACCAGGTTGGGATACGGCCCCTGATAGGAAGGCAGGGTATCGGTGGTCTGAACCTGCATGGTCGAATCGACCTGCCGGCAGGAAAGCACGCAACCGCTGGCCGTAATCTCGGTGAGGGTGAGTAGAATCATATGGCCTTCGGTGTCGCGCCCGAGGATTTGCTGTCCTTTTTTCAGGCGCAACACCTTGGTCAGATAATGGCTCTCCTTGCCTTTCAGCTCAAGAACCGGAGCACCCTCATAGGAGCGAGGCAGTACCAACTGCCTCATTGTCCAGTCCTGATGAACTGAACTGCGCGATTGAGCTGCTTGTCGAAGGTGGCATCGGCGATGGGTCGCTTGTCATAGGGCATCTTCGACAGATACTCGTTGCGAACCAGAAGCGTCAGCACTTCCTCGTCGATTCCTCGTTCAGCATACAGCTTTGCAAAGCGGCGGATGTTCTCTTCGCTCGGCTCTGGATTCTCCTGCACATAACTGCTGATCACCTTGTCGGTCATCAACTGCTCAAAGGCTGGAATCTCATCATCCGAAAGCTGCACATCCTCGACCAATATGTCCGGCTCGATTCCCAGCTTGTGGATGTTCTCTCCGTTGGGGGTGTAGTAGTGTGCCGTTGTCACCTGGGCGAAGCCCGAACCGAAGCGGAACACATCCTGCACGATACCCTTGCCGAACGTCTTCGTCCCGATGAGGGTAGCCCTGCCGTTGTCCTTCATGGCGGCGGCAAAAATCTCGGCGGAGGAAGCAGAGCCGGTATTGGTAAGGATGACGATGGGAAGGTTTGCAGGTACTTCCGCGTTTCCGGTGGATATATACCGTTGATCGCGCATCGTGCCTTTCTTGCCCTGGATGGTTACCAGCGTCTTGCCCTCCTCAAGGAAGATGTTCGCCGACTGCAGGGCTCCGTCCACAGCCCCTCCTGAATTGTTCCTCTCATCGATGATCAGGCCGACGATGCCCTGCTTCATCAACTTTTGTACGTGTTCGAGCAGTTGATTACCGGTTTGAGGGGTGAATTCAGAGAGAATGATGTACCCGATGTTTCCCTCAATGACTGTGCTGTCGACTGTAGGGGCGGTGATCATTTCCCGTCTGAGCGTCAAATCAAAGGAGGTCCCATTGCGGTAGACCGTGATGGTTACCAGGGTGTTTACCTCTCCCCTGAGCTTCATGCTCGCTTCGTAGCTGGTCAACTCGTCCACCTTCTCCCCATCGATGTGACTGATCAAATCACCTGCCATCAACCCGGCCCTTTGTGCCGGAGATCCGGGGAACGGTGAGACGATGGTGATCATATACGTGGAGGGATCGGAGGGGTCGATAGTATCCGGGGAGGGTTTATTCAGATACGTTCCTATCCCGCCATATACCCCGCTGGTTTCTTCCTGGTACTCCTTTGCCTTGGAGGGCGGAACATAAAAGGAGTAGGGGTCGTCCAGGGATGCGATGAGGGCGGAAGCAAGATCGTTGAACATCTTCTGCTTGTCAATCTCATCGATATAGATTGAATCGACATACCGGTACAGCCGTTCCAGCGAGGCCATATCGATAGAAATTTGGTCTGCTTCCATGCTTGTGCGGGTGGAAAGCGGAGCCGCAAGAATCTGCTCCATCGAACCACCTGCGAACAGGGGCAGGAAAGTCAGCAATACTATGAAACTAAGGCTAAGCCTGCGTATAATGGTTCTTCTCATATACTAAATATACAATATCAGAGAGGAAACGGCTAGGTTTTGTAGTATTGACCACACTCTTACAGCACATTACACTTGCCCCATGACACAATTCATCTCCTTCCCCAGCTGGATTTCGCCGGAAATTATCCCCGGCCTGCCTCTACGGTGGTATGGTCTGATGTACGTGGTGGCCTTCAGTATCGCCTACCTGATGATTCGTCTCCAGGCACGAAGGGGAGACATCGACCTCGATGCAGACCAAAGCCTGAATCTGGTTCTCTATTGTGTTGTTGGTCTGGTTGTTGGAGCCAGGCTCTTTTCTGTTTTGTTCTATGATGGAACCACCTATTACTGGACTCATCCTTGGATGATTTTCTGGCCGTTCAGAGACGGCCGATTTGTCGGTTTGCCGGGTATGAGCTACCATGGCGGCTTGGTGGGCGCCATTCTCGGCGGCTGGTTGTTCAGCCGCAAATACCGGATCTCCTTCCTCCGTATCGCTGATACCGTCAGCTATGCCGCTCCCTTGGGTTATACCTTCGGACGGTTGGGAAACTTTATCAACGGCGAACTCTTCGGGCGTGTTTCAACAAGACCTTGGGCCGTCATATTCCCCGATGCGCCCCGTTTCTCAACAAACTATGAGTGGGTCCGAAATCTTGCCGATTCGCTTGGCATTGCTTATCAGGATGGAAGCCTGGTAAACCTGCCCCGTCATCCCAGCCAGTTGTACGAAGCGCTGTTTGAAGGGATTCTGCTCTTTCTCTTTTTATGGTTTGTCATACGCAGGAAGAAGAATCTGAAAGCCGGCATGGGGCTGGCTTGGTATATGATCGGGTATGGGACGGTTCGGTTCTTCATCGAGTACTTCCGCGCCCCTGATGAGAACCTTGGGTATATTCTTGCATTGGGCAAACAATCGGACAATATTGCCTTGTTCCAATCCTTCTTCAACTTCTCCATGGGGCAGCTCTTCTGCCTTGCCATGATAATCAGTGGAATCGTCTTCGCACTTGTCTTGCGGAAAAAAGGAGCCTTGCATGTCTCACATAGATGAACGGGTCGCCGCACTGCGCACCCTTCTTGAAAAGCATGATCTTGATGCATGGATCATCAATGGAACCGATCCCCATCAAAGTGAATATGTTTGTACACGGTACAGGACCCGACAGTGGATCAGTTCGTTTACCGGAAGTGCCGGTACGGTGGTCATCACCAAGGACGCTGCTCTCTTGTGGGTCGATTCGCGGTATTTCATTCAGGCCCAGCAGCAGATAGCGGGCAGTGAGTTTGTCATGATGAAAGTCGACACTCCTTCGTATCCCGACCCCTATGACTACCTCAAAGAACAGCTTTCAGAAGGGAGCAGGGTCGGCATCGACAGTGCAACCCTTACCGTCTCCGCCAAGGCCTCCATGGAGGCTGCTTTTGCTGGAAAGCTGGAGGTGGTCCCCAGATCCGACCTTCTGGATGCAATCTGGCTCGATAGACCTGCTGTTCCTTCAAACAAGGTAGTCTCGGTTCCCAACGACATTGCAGGATTCAGTGCCATCCAGAAGCTTACCATGGTGCGTCTGGCCATGGCCCGCAAAGGGTGTGACTATACCGTTGTCTCCTCTCTTGACGACATTGCCTGGATTACCAATCTCAGAGGCTCTGATATCTCCTATAATCCGGTGTTCCTCTCCTATTTGGTAGTCGGCAGGCAGCAAGCCTGGCTGTTCACCAATCCAGATCGTTTTGATGCAGAAACCAAGAGCCTGGTCTCCTCGGATTTTGAGATTCTTGACTATGAAGCGGTGGTTTCCACCCTTTCAAATCTGTTCAAGGCCGATGATGTCATCTATTACAATCCCGATAAGACCAACCTTCTGCTTTTTGCAACGTTCCGAGCAAACAAGACCGTAAGCGGGCTCGATATCACAACCGACCTAAAGGCTTGCAAGAACGAGACCGAGTTGGAAGGGATGAGAAAGGCCCACCTGCTCGACGGTGTTGCCTTGGTGAATTTCCTTGCCTCCCTGGATACCCAAAACGGCAGGTATACGGAGATCGAGCTGAGCGATATGCTCAAGAGGCAGCGGAAGCGGAGTGCACACTGCATCGGAGAGTCCTTCTCCCCGATCAGCGGATGGGCCGCTCATGGGGCGATGTGCCACTATAGCGCCGATGAGAAGAGTAATGCGAAGGTGGCGGGCAACGGCCTGCTTGTCCTCGACACCGGCGGAATGTACACCTTCGGCCTTACCGATGTGACCAGGACCATTCTCTTCGGCAGCCCCACCGAGGAGCAGAAACGTGACTACACCTTGGTGCTCAAAGGCAACCTTGCGCTTGCGAACATGCGCTTCCCTGAGGGAACCTGCGGGTATCAGCTGGACGTGCTTGCAAGGCAGTTCCTCTGGCAGCAGGGCTTGAGTTACTTCCACGGCACCGGCCATGGATTGGGGTTCCGGCTCTGTGTCCATGAGGGGCCTCATTCAATCAGTCCCAAACCGCTGGCGGTACCGCTGAAGAAGGGCATGATCGTCAGCGATGAACCGGGTGTCTACAAGGAAGGCCGGCACGGCATTCGCCTTGAGAACATCCTTGCAATCAAAGAGGATGTGAAAACTGAATTTGGACAGTTCTTGAGCTTTGAAGTCTTGACCATCTGTCCGTTTGAACGCACATTGATAGACAAGAATCTGCTTACCGAGGCGGAAATTGCCATGGTGGATGCCTACCACCAATGGGTCTATGCAGAATTGAAGGATTTGGTGGACGGTACAGCTCTCCCATACCTTCAGAGAGCCACCGCAAGGCTGTAAGCGGATATACGAGAAGGAGAATATACCAATGGTTGATGCATTGAAAAAAATGGGAAAGATTTCCCGCAAAGGTCCCGTCGTCCTGGTGATCATGGACGGAGTAGGATTCGGAAAATACAAGGAGGGCGATGCCGTTGCAGCCGCTCTCACTGGGAACTTGAACAAGCTGTATAAAACCAATCCCTGGACCAAGCTGAAGGCGCACGGCTTGGCCGTCGGACTTCCCAGCGATGACGATATGGGAAACAGTGAAGTCGGCCACAATGCCATGGGCTGTGGACGGGTTTTCTCCCAGGGCGCAAAACTGGTAAACAATTCCATCGAAACCGGGGCCATGTTTGAAGGATCCACCTGGAAGAAATTGGTGGCCAATGTAAAAACCAATGCATCGACGCTCCACTTCATCGGCTTGCTCAGCGACGGGAATGTCCACTCGCACATCGACAACCTCAAGGCCATGATTGTCCAGGCCAAGAAGGAAGGGATTGCAAAGGTCCGTGTCCATGCCCTGCTCGACGGCCGTGATGTCGGCGAGGTCAGCGCACTTGAGTACTTCGATCCCTTTGAGGAATTTCTCGCTTCCCTCAACGATGCTTCCTTCGATGCAAGGATTGCCAGCGGCGGTGGCCGCATGGTTATCACCATGGACCGATACAATGCAAACTGGAACATGGTCCGCAAGGGTTGGGAGACCCATGTGTTGGGTGAAGGCAGGATGTTTGCAGGCGCCCATGAGGCCATTGTGACTCTTCGCAAGGAGAGCAAGGCCATCGATCAGGACCTGCCCCCGTTTGTCATCGCCAAGGACGGAAAGCCGGTGGGAACCATTGAGGATGGGGATAGCGTCATTCTCTTCAACTTCCGCGGCGACCGTGCCCTTGAGATCACCAAGGCTTTTGAAGCCGAGCAGCTCACTGAGTTCGACCGCAAACGCCATCCGAAGGTGGAGTATGCCGGCATGATGGAATACGACGGTGATCTGCATGTTCCCAGACAATTCTTGGTCACGCCTCCTGCCATCGACAAGACGATTGCTGAATACCTTTGTGCTTCCAAGGTGCGGCAGTTCTCAATCAGTGAGACGCAGAAGTTCGGACACATCACCTACTTCTTCAATGGAAACAAGAGCGGTAAGTTCGATGACAAGCTTGAAGAGTATGTGGAGATTCCCAGTGACATCGTTCCCTTCGAGGAAAGGCCGTGGATGAAGTGTGCAGAGATCGCCGACCGCGTCATCAAGGAAGTTGAGAGCGGAACATGGGACTTCATCAAACTCAATTTCCCCAACGGGGACATGGTAGGCCATACGGGCAACTTCCAAGCGGTTGTATGCTCCATGGAGGGTCTTGACCTGCAGATCGGCAGGATTCACAAAGCCGTCATGGAAGCCGGTGGCGTCATGGTCATCACCGCCGACCACGGCAATGCCGACGACATGTTCGAACATGGAAAGGATGGAAGTGTACAGTACAAGGAGAATGGCGATCCAAAGGCCAAGACCAGCCATTCGCTCAATCCTGTTCCCTGCATCATCTGTGACGGCAACTACCAGGGTGAGTATGAAACCGAGCTCAAAACAGGCTTGGGGATCAGCAGCATTGCTGCAACCTGCATGAACCTTCTCGACTTTGAAGCTCCCGCTGAGTATGATCCGAGCATCATTACCATGCGGTAAGCATGGTTTCATGATATGATTGACAGGGCCTTCGGGCCCTGTTCGTCATTCCAAGGAGGTTTTATGGAATACAAGGAGTTTGGCAGGACCGGTCATCGTTCCAGCAGGGTTGTTTTTGGCGCTGCTGCATTCAGCGAAGTGACACAACAGGAAGCTGACAGGACGCTTGGTCTCCTTCTGGACCACGGGATCAACCACATCGACACCGCCAGAAGCTACGGGGATTCTGAACTGCATGTCGGTCCGTGGATGAAAAGCAGGCGCTCGTCCTTCTTTCTTGCTTCAAAAACCGGTATGCGCACCAAAGCGGAGGCTTTGGAGGAACTCAAGCAAACCCTGCATCGTCTGAAGACCGATTACCTGGATCTCTGGCAGCTGCATTTCCTCGTCGACCCCGAGGAGTGGGAGGTTGCGATGGGGGAAGGCGGGGCATTGGAGGCAGCCATTGAGGCAAAAGAGCAAGGCTTGGTGCGTTTTTTGGGAGTCACCGGACACGGTGTCGATGCTCCCAAGGCACATTTGAAAAGTCTTGAAGTCTATGACTTTGACGCTGTGCTTTTCCCTTATAACTTCACCATGTTGCAGAATCCTGCCTACAAGGAGGATGTATCAAAGCTCTTATCCGTCTGCAAACAACGCAATATTGCTGTTCAGACCATCAAAGCTCTTGCACGCGGAGAGTACAAACCCAACGAGAAAACGTTTGCCACATGGTATGACGCCCTCAGCGACGAAGCAGCCATCGAGAAAGCCGTACACTATGTCCTGTCCAATCAGCAGCTTTTTCTCAACAGTGCAGGTGACATTACTCTGCTGCCGGCCGTGCTCAAGGCAGCCGACAAGCCGATTGTGCAACCAACAGAAGCAGAGATGTTGAGCTTGGTCAAACAAGAGGGAATGCGACCACTTTTTACGTGATCAGGTCCAGATGTGATAGGTCCTGGTCACCAGAATGAGAATGGTGGTTCCAGCTACATAGAGAACCAGTCCGAACACATTGCATAAGGTGTTTTGGCTGATTGTAATCATGGCATTGCCGATGATCATCAGGATGAATGAGAGGCATCGTGCGAACGTCTGCCGGCTGAACTGCTCTTCGAACATGGCAATGAAGAAAGTGGCAACGGCAAGTACATTGATCAATATGCAAATACCAAGAAACAGGGAGTTGGTCACACTTGCCTCAAAAAGAAACGAAGGTGAGTTGACCGATACCGGTACGGTCATCGACAGGAACAGTGCACTTGCAGCTGCAACGAAGGAGTACTGGCTGAGTTTTGCAGGGTTGATTGTCTGTTGAAAGAGTCCAGAGGCCAGAAACAAGAATGATGAAAAGAGCAGGGAGAAGTGGTAGAGCACAGAAATCGCCGACGGGCTGAGAATGAAGATATGGCTGATCGAATGATAGAGCGGCAGAATTTTGACATTGCCCAGGCTTATCATGAGGAACAAGAGAGGAAGCACCCTCGCTTCGGCTCCGATATTTGCACGATAGAAAAAGCAGAGCAGCAAGGCTGCCGTGAATGCCACCCATAGATGAATCAGGGAGGGCAGCAGATGCGAACGGGCTGTGGCCCATGTCTGTAGCTGTACAGCACTGATAATGCCGTGAACGATGCAAACAGTGAGAATGAGGGTGACGAGTCCTTGAATCCCCAGAAGGACAAAACGAAGATTTTTTCCCATGGTATCTTACAAAATATCGCGGTAGGAACTCTCAGTGAGAACCCCGAGCCGTTGACAGGTGTAGGCACTGCCAAAGGCGGCAATGTAGGAATCCACGAGAATCCCCAAGCCGTTGAGGATCGGCATCAGGGCGATGAGCGTCATTTCAGCACCGTACAAGTCAATCTTCAGAAATTGCAAGGCGATGGTGGAGATGAAGAATACCTCGTAGCCGAGGTAAAGCGGACTTGCGTAGGCAAAGAGAGCGCTGGCCAGGGCGACGAAAAGGATGACCTTGTCGGCAGGCATGGATTGCGTGGCTGCATAGAGCAGGCTGAGAATGCTCAAGGTGGCAATCATTGCCGAACCTCCCCTGCCGATGAGGGTGTACAGGGGAATGGCGGTGGCACTTACGCGTTTCTGGCAACCAAGGTTGTGCCTGGAAAGTGAGATGGTGATCGGGCTGGAAAAGAAGATGCTGCCGCTGAAGAGCCCTGCTGCAGCCGGAGCGAGCATGCGGTAGATGACTACATAGGGATTGACACGGAAACGGGTGACCAAACCAAAGAGAAGCGGCAGCACAACCAGGATGACCGAAAGGGTTGCTGTGATCAGCATAAGCAAAAATCTGCCGGCAACAAAAATGGTCCCCTCCATCTGCAGGTGGCTGAACCAGTAGGAGGATGCAAAGAACAGAAAGAAGTGACCTGTGGTGCTGTAGGCCCTCGCGAGACGGAACATGGTCTCGCTGAGGGAGTTCATGGTCACGTAGGCCGGTCTGATGACCTCCACATTTGGTTTCAGGAAATACCCGAAGACCAAGGCTATCACCAAAACAGGAAGCAAAAAGCTTTCAGCATTGGCCAAGGTATAGAATGGGTTGACCGGAAGCATCGACTCAAACAGGGTGGAAAGCGATTGGGGTGCGATTATGGAAAGCGTAGAAGCATCACTGCCTGCACTGGTGCTGGCAGGGAAATAGGAAGGGAAGAACCTGAAGACAAGAGCGGAAGAGAGCACCAACAGCAGGGTTGAAAACACACTCCAGAGCAGGGTGGTTCGTGCAAACACCCCTCCCTTGCTGTCTTTTCGCAGGGATGCTATTCCGCTCGAAAAGCCGAAAAAGACCAGTGGAATCAATACGAAACCGCCGAGCTGCACAAAAAGAGCGGTGATGGTATACATCACTTGTTGGAATATTCCCGACTCTCCAAATAAAAGGGTTGCAGCCAAGCCCAAGGCCGTTGCAGCCAGATAGCTTATCCAGGTTTTCATACCATCCAAGAGTATCTTATCAGATGCAGCAAGTCAATCAAACGTCGCTTTTCAGCCCAATAGTTGCTCAAGCTTATATCCAGACTGCATCTCAGCTTCCATCAGGTCCTTTATGAAGGAGCTGATATTTCCCATTCCCTTGATTACGGCAAGAGAGAGTGCTGAAAAATAGATGATCTCTTGCATTGCCTCCTTTGCATACCACGTTACTCCCTGATACTCGTTGACCTGTGCATACTTGGCAAGGCTGGGGTCGGAAAGCAATTGCCTCAGTATCTGCTTGGGATCTTCCATGCTGTCGTCCACCATGAAGGCTGCGCTTGCAAGAATGGCAGCGCTGTGACAGGCTCTTCTGGCGGCTTCCTGGGTGAATCCCGCTTCACCCAGCTCCTTGGAGAAGAATCGCGAGAGCAACAGGGTGTCGCTCGCCCGCATCGCCTCGCCGATGGTTGCCTCATTGCTGAGGAACGGTTTGAGGAAGAAGGAGGCTGCGACCACCGCCTCCATTTCGTCAAGGATGCGCGAGCCGTGCAGAAAGACCCGGGTTTCCTCTTGTTTGAAGAGGGTGCTGTACCGCTGGACTTGTGAGAGCATCTGGGCGGGATTGACATCCTGCGGCAGGGATGGCAGTGATTTTTTGGCAGCGGGATGCAGGTTCTCCACGGCAGCCACTAGATGGGCGTAGGCCTCAGCCAAGGTGAGAATGAGTTTTCGTTCGCTCTTGCTGGTGGCTTCTCCTCCAAGGATGAGCCTGATCTGCTTGAAAAAGCTCTCCGAATGGAAGCTCTCCATCGCCTTGTACACAGGCTTGAGGCGGAGTGCAAGGATTTCCTGTTCAAGATTGGGTATTCCTCCATCCCCGATCTGCTCATACAGCTCGGAGTAGGTGCCGTCGACATCCTCAACCTCGCGGATGTTCAAGAACACCTTTGTCTCAAAACCCCTAAGCTGGACGGCAAACCCTTCGTCATATACCTTCAGCGAAGGTTTCATATAGGTAAGGCCTTCGTTGAACGAATCATAAAGGAGGTACCTTCTTCCGCCCACAGTCAAACCGAGAGCCTCGGCGAGGCTTGTGGTTTCGCTTCGTTTATCCTCACCGACCTTCAGCAATTTGGGGGAGCTGGTCTTGATCCAGCCTTCCACGCACTCATACTGGTTGTTGTAGAGCACCAAGGCGCGTTCCCGCTCGGTGCCGTTTACATAGCAGAAGGCCGACTGTTGTACCGATCCATCCCGATAGAGGTCGAAGAGCTGGAAGTAATCGACACCGCTGAATAGATACCGCTTTCGCAAAAGCGGAAAGATTCTTCGATAATGTTCATCCACCAGATGCTGGTTGGGTCTTTCATCCCAATATGCACGGCGGTACTCCATGCCATATTTCTCGCGATAGCCCTCGATCTGGCCATGGCCGAACATCGGCAGGCCGGGCATGGTGGCCAGCAGGGTGCAAACACCGAAGTACTTGTCCCCGTCTCCAAATTGGGCGACCGCCGTCTCCTCGTCGGGATTGTTCATGAAGTTGACAAAGCGCTTGAGGATTTCAGGTTCGAAAGCGATGGTGTTCTTGATCGTCTCCCGATACTTCTGGTTCTCCTGGTTCTTGAGCATGTTCATGAATGCGCTGTTGTAGACTCGATGCATCCCCAATGTACGAACAAAGTATCCTTCCATCATCCAGAAAGCTTCGGCAAGCAGCAGGGTGTCGGGAAGCTCCTCGTTGATGCGGTCAACCACCTCCCGCCAGAACTCCTGGGGGATTCTCTGGTTGAACTCAAGTTCGTCCATCCCATGCTGGGTGCGGCCTGCAATATCACCGCCGTGGCCCGGTTTTGGATACCAGAGCCGCTGGATGTGTTTCTTTGCCAGAGTCATTGCGGCATCGAACCGAATGATCGGGAAGTTGCTCGCGACATGCTTGATCTGCTGATACACAGCCTCGCGGGTGGCTGGATTGAGGAAATCGAGTTGGGCGGTATCGTTCCAGGGCATCGAAGTCCCATCGTTGCCGTGGAAAATATACGAAGTCTGTCCAGAGCGGAGGTCTCGGCGCCTGAATGTGACGGCAGCATCGCTGCGGTCATAATAGTGGTCCTCCAGCTTGATTTCCACATTCGGGTCGGAGGAGAGATTGGGGCCGTCATACGTATAGGAAGGGAAGGGAGGATAATCCTGCTGGATGAAATACTCGCTGTGGTTGAAAACCCAGTCGCCATCGATGCCTGTGTGGTTGGGCACCATGTCGCTGGCCAGGCGGATGTTGTAGCGGCTGCAACGCTGGCGCAGGTTGTCCAATGCCTGCCATCCCCCGATGGCCTCTGCAATCTCATAGTTCTTCAGCGAGTAGGCCGATGCCTCGGCATCGGGATTGCCGCACAGGTTCTTGATCTTCTTGCTTGCTGAACTGCGTTCCCACAGCCCGATGAGCCACAAGGCGGTAAAGCCGCGCGAGGAGAGTTTCTCCAGTTCCTGATCAGGAATCTTGTCCAGTGTGTCGATGGGATAGCCGTACTCCTTGGTAAGCTGGTCCAGCCACACCAACGTTGACTTTGCCATCATGATGACGTTGGGCATCCAGTTCCTGTCAGCGGTAAAAGCCTCGTACTCATGGTCGAAAATGCTGTAGTCGGGGACAACCATCACCGGACTTCCTCCGCCGCCAACCGGCGGGTAGTGCGGCTTGTCCTCTTCCTGTACGAAATCGATGGCCCTGAGGAGCATTGTTTTCAGGTTCTGCGGGATCAGATCAGCCCAAGCTTCAAGAATATAGCTGATTTGGTCGAGCAACGAGTCCGGATAGAGCTTTGCCGGCCGGGTGAGAAAGGAGAAAATGTCCGAATCGCTGTTTGCCATGGCCGCGGATGCCCTGGTATACCCGCCAAGCAGGGCAGTAACCGCCTGGGAAGCTTGGGGGAAGGTGAGGCCTTCAGGAGCAAGAAAGGGTTTTGCGGCAGCGATGAGGGCGGGATTCTCCTGCATGACCTGATGCAGGAAGTAGCCGCGAAGCGACTCTTCATAAAAGTAATCCAGAGGAAGCGACTGCTGCACCAAAAGGGGAGAGGGAAACTCCTTTATGTAGAAGGCAAGAACCTCCTGGGCGGCATGGTTCTTGTTGATAAGGGCGGTAAGGCGGGTGAAGAAATCTGGTTCGCTGTCGCTGAGGTATCGACTGAGAACACTCTGATAGAGCTGATGAAGTACTGCTGTGGCATGGAGTTTTCCTGCAGAAACCCAGTCATTGCCACCCTTTGCCTTCACCTTGCTGTTGTAGATGTATGCGAGTTCCGTTGCTTGCTTGTAGAGCGAAAGAAGATCGGAATCCGACGGAAACAACGCTGGAAAAAAATCCATTTCAGTCCTGGTGCGAACTGAAATGCGGAAATCACGTGTAATCAAAGCGCGCCTCCCTGCGGGTGGATTCATCCATGAACAGTACAGTCAGTATACCATGAGAGCTCATGGATGTAACCCCTTTCTTGAAAAATGGGTACTGTTAGACTAATGTTTTTGTTACCGGTAGAGAAGAATATGTGTCTGTGAGCATTCTTACTGCAAGATTGATCACCAATGGCAAGGAAATCTCCTCTTCCTGGGTAAACCGCTCCAGCACGAAGGATGCAACCGGGCCGTGAGTCGGTCTGCCGATGCCGATTCTCAACCTGAGAAACTGGTCGCTTTGGGTATGCGCCTTGATTGATTTCAGGCCGTTGTGTCCTCCCAGTCCCCCGCCTTTTTGCAGCCGCAGTGTTCCGAACGGCAGCTCCAGATCGTCGTGTATGACCAGTATCTCATCTATAGCATATCCGTAGAAATCCATGCAGGCACGGACCGACCTGCCGCTTTCGTTCATATACGTGGTGGGTTTGAGCAGCCTGATCGAGTTGTCAAGACTCACCAGACCATGGAACTTCTCGCTCCAGCTTGCGTGAGGATACCGATGTTCGGCAACCATCCAGCCGACATTGTGCCGTGTTTTAGCGTACGCCTTGCCAGGGTTGCCCAGAAATACCAGAAGCTTTACCATAGCCGTATCATACGGGCAATACGGGAGGCATGCAACGATGTACGTGATGGTTTTCTATGTTCCCCAGTCGCATCTGGAGGTGGTCAAGGAAGCTGTTTTCAATGCAGGGGCCGGTACCATGGGCGCTTACGACCGATGTTGCTTCCAAACCCTGGGAACCGGACAATGGCGGCCCCTTGCCGGAAGTTCTCCCTTCCTTGGGCAGGTGGGAACGCTTGAACAAGTGCCACAGTGGCGTTTAGAATTGGTTGTCGATGAAGAGCATGCCGCCCAGGCGGTCCAAGCCCTCTTGGACAGCCATCCCTACGAGGTCCCAGCCTATCATTTAATCCCGGTCTTGACCCTTGAGGGGGTCGAGTTCAACGAATAGAGGAGCTTCTATGGCAAAAACGATTGCCCAGATCAATGAGAAGATCAAAACAGGTAAGGCGGTGGTGGTTACAGCCGAGGTCTTTACCAAAATGGCAAAAGAAAAGAGCTTGGCTGAGCTGGCCCAGGAAGTGGATGTGGTCACCACAGCCACATTCGGTCCGATGTGCTCCTCGGGGGCAATCATCAATTTCGGACATTGGTCTCCGGGCATCAGGATGGAGGAGATCTCCATCAACGGGGTGAGTGCCTATGAAGGACTTGCTGCAGTCGATACCTATATCGGAGCAACCAGCGAATCAAAATTCGATCCAACCTATGGCGGGGCCAATGTCATCGAGGATCTCATTCGCGGCAAGGATGTGCGTCTGCATGCCAGGGGCAAGGGAACCGATTGTTATCCGACCAAGGAAATCGACACCTGGATCAACAAGGAGACGGTCAACGAGTTCTACCTGTTCAATCCCCGCAACGCCTACCAGAACTACGCTGCAGCTACGAACAGCACCAATCGGATCAAATACACGTATATGGGAAGCCTTCTTCCCCGCTACAGCAATGTCACCTACTCCACCAGCGGAGAACTCAGCCCCCTGCTCAACGACCCGTTTTTACGGACCATCGGCCTTGGAACCCGTATTTTCCTCGGTGGTACCGAAGGGTATGTGGTTTGGAACGGCACTCAGTTCAACACCAGGCGGGAGCGCAATGAGTTTGGGATTCCCAAGCTCCCGGGAGCCACCCTGGCGGTAATCGGTGATGCAAAGCAGATGTCAGCCGATTACATCAGGTCGGCTTACTATGAGAAGTACGGTGTATCCCTTTTTGTCGGCATCGGGATTCCCATCCCGGTTCTGGACGAGAGGATGGCCAAGCATCTGAGCATCTCCAACGACCAGATCGAGACCACCATCCTCGACTATGGACAAGAGAATCACCCGGCGGTGGGGACCGTCTCCTATGCCGAGCTTGCAAGCGGCAGTGTCACCCTCCCTGACGGCAAACAAGTCAGGACTGCTCCTCTTTCTTCGCTTGCAAAGGCACGGGAGATCGCCGAGCTGCTGGGCCGATGGATTCGTGAGAAACGGTTCTTCCTTACCGAACCGGTACAGATGTTCCCCAAGGACAGCTTTGTCAAACCCTTGGTTCCCCGTGAAGGAGGTGAGCAATGAAACGACGCTATGCCTTACGCTTCTCTCCCACCTTGGTGGAGCAGCCGATTGTCAGCAAACTTGCCCGCACCTACGATGTGGACATCAACATTCTCAATGCCGATGTCGCCAGTGGTCGGGGAGGCAAGCTCATTGTTGAGCTTTCCGGAACCGAGCAGAACCTCGATGCCAGTGTAATCTACCTCTCTGATGCCGGTGTCATCGTCTCCGAAATGGTCAAGGAACTGCTCTTTCGGGAGGAAGGCTGCATCCACTGCGGCGCTTGCACCGCAGTCTGTTCGCCAAGGGCGCTGAGGATGAACAGCGAGGCAAAGTTGGTCTTCGATGTTTCGCTCTGCGTAGTGTGCGGACTGTGCACCCAAGCCTGTCCGCTTCGCCTCTTCGAGGTTTCCCATGAGCGGGAAGCGTAAGACAACACCAATGCATAGATTGATATCCTACATTGGGAGGATGCCCTATAGTAGTAAGTAATCAATTGGTTTTTAGACCATCGAACCGAGTATCCACAGCCTTTGGAGGGATATACTGCAATGAACCGAACGGAATACCTGAAAAGACTGCTCTCTGAGCGTGTTGTATTGCTTGACGGGGCGATGGGAACCATGATCCAAAGCCAGGGCTTGACCGTCGAAGACTATACGCTTGAGGATCTTGCCGCCTATGGATGCAACGAGGTGATCAATCTCACCCGTGGTGATGTCATATATGCGATTCATCGGCAATACCTCGAGGCAGGTTCCGACATTATCGAGACCAATACCTTCTGCGCCAATGCCTTCAATCTGGCTGAGTATGGCCTGCAGGACCAGGTGCAAACCATCAACCAGGCTGCCTGTGAAATTGCGCGTGAAGCGGCTGCCGATTTCGAGGCCGCAAATGATGGTTACGCCTTCGTTGCCGGGGTCCTCGGGCCGACCAACCGATCCCTTTCCTTCTCCCCGAAGGTGGAAGACCCCGCCTACCGGCAGAGTGATTTTTCGGATTTCTTTTCGATGTATCGAGAGCAGGCGCGGGCCTTGGTTCAGGGAGGCGTGGATCTGCTTCTGATTGAAACCGTATTTGATACGCTTGCTGCCAAGAGTGCCATCCTTGCCTGCCTCGATGCCATGGCCGAGGAGGGCAAAACCATCCCGATCATGGTCAGCGTCACCTTCAGCGACCAGAGCCGGCGAACGCTCAGCGGCCAGACGCTTGAGGCCTTTGTAACCAGCCTCAGTCCGTTTCCCCTTTTCAGCTTGGGGTTGAACTGCTCGACAGGCCCCGAACAAATGCTCCCCCTCATCGAGGAGCTTGATGCAATCTGTCCTTTCTATGTCAGCGCCCATCCCAACGCAGGGTTTCCCGACAAGGAGGGTGTCTACACCCTTGCTCCCGATACGATGGCAGACCAACTTGCAGGGGTTTTGCAACAGGGCAGACTCAACATCCTTGGCGGATGTTGTGGCACCACCCCGTCTCATATAGCCGCCTTGGCCCGGGCCTGCCACAAGGCAGTTCCCAGAAGCAGGCACGAACCCTCCACTTCTTTGATGCTGAGCGGTCTTGATTCGATAGAGGTAAAACCCAACGAACTGCTGGTGATCGGTGAACGTACGAACGTTGCAGGATCGCGCAAATTCGCCCGCTTGATCAAAGAAGAGAAGTGGGAGGAGGCCCTGGCCATCGCCCGCCGGCAAGTAGCTCAGGGAGCCCGGGTGTTGGATGTCTGCATGGATGCATCCATGCTCGATGCAAAAGCGGGCATGCGCTCGTTCTTGCGCCATATCGCCGGCGATCCCTCGGTGAGCAAGGCTTCAATCATGATCGACTCCTCCGACTGGTCGGTAATCGAAGAGGCCCTTGGCGAGGTGCAGGGCAGGGGGATTGTAAACTCCATCAGCCTGAAGGAAGGCGAAGAAAGCTTCATCAGGCATGCCAGGCAGATTGCCCGGTACGGACATGCCATGGTGGTGATGCTCTTTGATGAAGAGGGACAGGCTGCCACCTATGAGAGGAAAATGGCGATAGCCGAACGCAGCCATGCCTTGCTTGTCAATGCAGGCATCAGGGAACAGGACATCATCTTCGATGCGAATGTCCTGTCGATTGCCACCGGAATTGAAGAGCATGACACCTATGCCCGTGATTTCATTCTCGCCACCCGGACCTTGAAAGCGAGGTATCCGCTTTGCCACACAAGCGGCGGGGTGTCGAATCTCAGTTTCTCCTTTCGCGGAAATGAGGCGATCCGAACAGCGATGCATGCAGTGCTGCTCTCCCTTGCAGACCTGGATATGGCGATCATCAATCCGGCAACTCTTGTCAAGCCGGAGAGCTTGGACGAGAAAACACGCTCGGTCATAGAGAAAGCCCTGCTTGCAGAGGATGAGGACTTGTCACAAAACCGGGCGAACCTGATTGCTCTCGCCCTTGAAGTGCAAGAGGATGAGACGCCGCCGCAGCAGAGAGCCGACCGCAGCCGGCGAAGTGCCGCCGAACGTCTCTTCGACGCCGTTCTTGCAGGAGACCATGCATACTTGGAGCAAGACCTGCAGGAGCTTGAGGGCGAGAATCCCCTTTCGTTGGTGGAAGGGCCTCTG
>ERZ1645192.1126-NODE-1126-length-22441-cov-6.117886_pt1 | contig 22441 bp, 34 predicted proteins | sample MGYA00575354_ERZ1645192 | MGnify/ENA primary metagenome ERZ1645192 (study PRJEB40844, sample SAMN11349763) | freshwater sediment metagenome | isolation source: river sediment | host: Sediment | place: India: Faizupur Khadar , New Delhi | collected 2017-02-21 ... | reverse complement strand
GTGAAGGTGGCCGGACCGTTGGCGCTGGTGTTGTTTCTGAAATCGTGGAGTAAAGGGGCAAGGTCATGATGAACAGCGATAAAATTCGTATTAAGCTCCGGGCTTATGATTACCGCATATTGGATAAGGCTGTCGCAGAGATAGTTGATTCAGCACGCAATACCGGCGCCTCCATAGCAGGCCCTATTCCATTGCCGACCAGAATCCACAAGCAGACTATCCAGAAGTCTGTGCACGTAGACAAGAAATCTCGCGAGCAGTTTGAAATGCGCGTTCATAAGCGCCTTTTGGACATCCTTGAGCCCACCCAACAGACTGTAGACGCCCTGGGCAAGCTGAATCTCCCCGCTGGGGTTGATGTTGAAATCAAGCTGTAGGGACAACGAGAGGCTACCATGAAAAAGACATTAGGACTGGTAGGACGTAAGATCGGCATGACACGTATTTTCGGGGCTGACGGAAGTGCCATCCCCGTAACGGTCATTCAGGCCGGTCCATGTCCGGTTATTGATAAGAAGGTGCAGGGCCGAGATGGATACACTGCACTGCAGGTAGGATTCGAAGAGGTGGCGGCCCATAGACTGAACAAGCCTGAGCAGGGTCATCAGCAGAAGGCAAATTGTGGCTTTTACAAAATGCTGAAGGAATTTCCTCTCGGAAGTGTCGAAGAATATGAAGTTGGTCAGAAGCTGACAGTGGATATGTTCGTCCCTGGCGAAAAAATCCGTGTGACCGGAACATCCAAGGGCCGAGGATTTGCCGGTGTCATCCGACGCTGGAACTTCGGCGGGGCTCCGGCCACGCATGGCCATGAGCAGGTGCACAGAAAGCCTGGTTCCATAGGGCAGTGCGCTTGGCCGAGCAAGGTTTTCAAAGGAAAGAAGCTCCCGGGCCAACTTGGCAACAAGACTGCAACCATGCTGAACATTGAAGTTGTCGATGTCCGTCCGGAAGACAACGTCGTTCTGGTTCGCGGCCAGGTTCCAGGGCCCAAGCAGGGGATCATTATCCTCAGCAAGTTGAAATGAGGGGTAGAGATAATGGCTAATGCGAAAGTATACGATCAGAGCAGGAAGGAAGTCGGGGAGATTTCCCTGTCTGATGACATTTTCCAGATAGAGGTCAAACCTGAGATTCTGCACTTGGCTGTGCGTTCGCATTTGGCCAAGCTGCGATCCGGAACAGTGGGCGTGAAGACTCGCGGTCTGGTCAGTGGCGGAGGGAAGAAGCCTTGGCGTCAGAAGGGCACAGGCCGTGCTCGCGCCGGGTCAACTCGTTCACCGTTGTGGAGAGGTGGTGCCATCGTTCATGGTCCGCAGGCCCGTGATTATAGCTTCAAGATCAATAAACAGGTCCGCAAGCTGGCCATGAAAATGGCTCTGTCCTCCCGGTTCACCACCGAAAACATGCTTGTAGTCGACAAATTGCACTTTGACGAGATCAAAACCAAGAATTTTGTGGCCTGCAAGGAATCTCTTGGGCTTAAAAAAGCCTTGATTGTTGTTGCTGAAAAAGATACCAACCTTGCTCTTTCAGCCAGGAATGTGCCTGGCGTTTTGGTTTTGGATCAGCAATCGATCAACGTGTACGAAATTCTCAAGTATCCTCAGATGGTTCTTGACAAAGGCGCTGTCGAGGCTCTGCAAGAGAGGTTGAAATAATGGAAAGCTCGCAAGTACTGCTCAGACCGTTAATTTCGGAAAAGTCCACCGGGCTGAAGGATCTGAATAATCAGGTCGCCTTTTACGTTCATGCTGCCGCAAACAAGATTGATGTCCAGCGTGCGGTGGAAAGCGCTTTTGGGGTCAAGGTCTCTGCCGTGAATATCCTCAATCACCGGCCTCGCACTAGGAAGAAGTTTGGCCGTGTTGTTGGCAAGGTCAGCGGATACAAAAAAGCGTATGTTTCCCTTGCTTCCGGCGACAAGATTGATTTCTTTGAAGGGGTGTAATTATGGCCATTCGTAAGCTTAAACCCACATCCGCAGGACGCAGGGCGCAGACGGTTCTCACGTTTGATGAGATCACGGCAGCGAAACCCGAAAAGTCGTTGACCAAGGGCTTGACCAGGAAAAGCGGGCGAAATCATTTCGGCCGGATCACTTCCCGAAGAAGAGGTGGTGGCAACAAGTCCCTGTACCGCATCATCGATTTCAAGCGGAACAAGTTGGATATTCCTGCAAAAGTCGCAAGCATCGAATACGATCCGAACAGAAGCGCTCGGATTGCACTGCTGCATTACGCGGACGGAGAAAAGCGATATATTCTTTGCCCCGTTGGAATCAGCGTAGGGGATCAGATTCTGGCTGGCGAAAAGTCTGACATCAAGCCTGGCAACGCCCTGCCCTTGGCGAGGATTCCGTTAGGAACTCTTGTGCACAACGTGGAGCTGTATCCTGGCCGTGGCGGGCAGTTGGTTCGTTCTGCAGGCTCGTATGCCCAAGTCATCGCAAAAGAGGATAAGTATGCCCTTTTGCGCTTGCCGTCCGGAGAAGTGCGCAAGGTCTTGGCTGTCAACACCGCAACAGTCGGTCAGGTTGGCAATATTGAGCATGAAAATGTTTCCATCGGAAAGGCCGGCCGAAATCGTTGGCTCGGTAACCGTCCGAAGGTTCGCGGCGTTGCGATGAACCCTGTCGACCATCCGTTGGGTGGCGGTGAAGGCAGAAGTTCAGGTGGTCGTCATCCCGTTACTCCGTGGGGAAAACCCACCAAGGGATACAAGACGCGTTCACCTAAAAAGGCTTCGTCCAAGTTAATCGTCAAACGCCGTGGAAGTAAGTAGGAGTTACTATGCCTAGGTCGCTGAAAAAAGGCCCTTTTGTTGACGACCATCTCCTGAAGAAGGTTGAAAAGTCGAATACCGACAGAAGCCGCCAGGTTATCAAGACCTGGTCACGTCGGTCGACTATTTTACCAGAGATGGTAGGTCTGACCTTTGCGGTCCATAATGGGAAGAAGTTCATTCCGGTTTTCGTGTCTGAGAATATGGTTGGGCACAAGCTAGGCGAGTTCGCACCAACCAGGACATATTTTGGCCACGCTGCCGAGAAGAAGAAGAAATAGACAGGAATTTTCATATGGAAGCTAGATCAGTTGCCAAGTTTATACGTGTTTCTCCGCAGAAGGCCAGGTTAGTCGCTCGCAATGTGACAGGAAAGCCTGTGGAAGATGCGTTGAATGTCCTGAAATTCACGCCCAAAAAAGCTGCACGCCTGATTGAAAAGGTTCTGAATACAGCTATTGCCAATGCCGAACACAATTCCAAGCTTGATGTGGACAATCTCTATGTCAAGGAAGTGCGGATTGACGGGGGGCCGAGTTGGAAGCGGATTCAGTCCAGAGCAATGGGGCGGGCATACAGAATAATCAAGCGCACCAGCCACATTACAGTGGTTGTCGATGAACTCTAGGAGGGCAGTGCTTTGGGTCATAAAGTTCATCCTTACGGATTCCGTTTAGGTTACAATAAAAATTGGAAATCCCGTTGGTTCAGCGACAAGAAATATGCCGAGTATGTCCTTGAGGATAGCAACCTTCGGAAATATGTGAAGGAAAAGCTTTTTCACGCAGGTATTTCCAAAATTGAAATTGAACGAGCTGCTGACAAGATTCGCCTCATCCTTTTCACTGCGCGCCCCGGTATTGTTATCGGACGAAAGGGCGTGGAAATTGAAAAGCTGCGGGCTGAGATGAAAGGCAAATTCGGGCGAGAGTTCGTTATTGAAGTTAATGAAATACGCCGCCCTGAAACCGATGCTCAGCTTGTGGCTGAATCCATTGCACAGCAGTTGGAGCGCCGTGTGGCATTCCGGCGGGCTATCAAGAAGACGTTGGGCATGGCCCAAAAATTTGGGGCCCAAGGAATAAAGGTGCAGTTTGGAGGCCGCCTTGGAGGCGCTGAAATTGCGCGCAGTGAGTGGGCTAGAGAAGGCAGGGTCCCTCTGCATACCTTGCGGGCTGATATTGACTACGGAGTCGCGCTGGCCAAGACGACCTATGGTGTCATTGGGATCAAGGTCTGGGTTTTCAAGGGCGAGATTCTGAGCGAGGTGGATAACTGATGCTGAGTCCTAAGAAAGTAAAATTTCGGAAGCAGCAAAAGGGTCGTATTCGCGGACTCGCGCAGCGTGCGACCACAGTTGCTTTTGGAGATATAGCTTTGAAGGCTGTTGAAAACGGTAAAATTACCAGTCAACAGATCGAAGCTGCACGTATTGCTATGATGCGTCATATCAAAAGAGGCGGAAAAGTCTTTATTAGAATTTTTCCGGATAAAACTATCACCGCAAAGCCTCTAGAAGTCCGTCAAGGCAAGGGAAAAGGTGCTCCAGTAGGATGGTGTGCTCCAGTCCAAAGGGGCCGTATAATTTATGAAATTAAAGGCGTTGATGTTGAGCTGGCTAAAGAAGCATTGCAAAGAGCTGCCTACAAGCTGCCTATAAAGACTATTATAGTCGAAAAGGAGTAAGACAGGATGAATGCTCAACAGTTTCGAGATTTAGATTCAACAAAGCTCCATGAAAAACTCGGTGAGTTTCGCAAGGAACTGATGAATCTTCGTTTTCAGCATGCAACGGCGCAGCTTGAAAATACACAGAGAATACCGCTTGTTAAAAAATCCATTGCTCGGATTTTGACGATTTTGAAAGAGAAGGACATGGAGACAAGTGATGAGTAACAGCGGAAAGGCATCGAACAAGAGAACTCTTGTTGGCTTCGTAGTGAGCGATAAGAACGACAAAACTATAGTCGTCCGCGTCGAAACACTGGTCAAGCATCCTGTTCTTAAGAAATATATCCGCCGCAGAAAGAAGTTCATGGCTCATGACCCCAATAATGAATGTCATATTGGGGACAAGGTTCAGATAGTCGAACACCGGCCATTGAGTGCTCGGAAGAATTGGCATCTGATGAAAATTATCGAAAGAGCTTTGTAGGGGATTTAAAATGATTCAAATGCAGACGACTTTGGATGTTGCAGACAATTCCGGAGCCAAAAAGGTTGCCTGCATCAAGGTGCTGGGCGGAAGTAAGAGAAGATACGCGCGCATCGGCGACATCATCATGGTGTCAGTCAAGGAAGCGATCCCTCATGGCAAGGTAAAGAAAGGCGATGTTCTCCAGGCAGTAGTTGTTAGAACAACAAAGGAAATTGGTCGCCCTGACGGAACCTTCATCCGCTTTGACAATAATTCAGCGGTACTGCTGAATAAAAACCTTGAGCCGCTGGGGACGCGCATATTTGGGCCTGTCGCCAGAGAACTGCGGGCGAAGAACTTTATGAAGATCGTATCCTTAGCCCCTGAGGTACTGTAAGCTATGTCTTCGCAAGTTTGTAAAATTCATAAAAATGATAATGTGATCGTTTTGTCCGGGAAAGATAAGGGAAAGATTGGCAAAGTGATGAGGGTGCTTCGAAGCAAGAACCAAATTATTGTTGAGAAAGTCAACATGGTCAGGAAACATACCAAGCCAAACCCTTATGCGAATCAGCCCGGTGGGATTGTGGACAAGGAGATGCCTTTAGACATCTCAAATGTTCAGTTGGTATGCAATGCATGTTCCAAGCCGACAAGGCTGGGATATAAAGTCACTGATGAAAACAAGAAAGTTCGTTATTGCAAAAAATGCAATGAGACGATCAGTTAAGGTATCCCAATGAGCAGTCTTCAAAAGATCTACAAAGATAAAGTCGCTCCTGCACTCTCTAAGGAATTTAATTACTCTTCAGTGATGGAAATTCCACAGATTAAATGCGTCTCTTTGAACATGGGACTGGGTGAAGGCAGCCAGAATAATAAAATCATACAGGATTCTGTACGCGATTTGTCTCTGATTGCTGGTCAGCGGGCTGTTGTAACACGGGCAAAAAAATCCATCGCAGCGTTCAAGCTGCGTGAAGGAATGCCTGTAGGCTGCCGGGTATCGCTTCGTGGAGACAACATGTGGGCTTTTCTCGAAAAGCTTATCACCATCGCATTGCCGCGTGTGCGTGACTTTCGTGGCGTTCCGGACCGAGGATTTGATGGGCGCGGCAATTATACGCTCGGCATCAAAGAGCACACGATTTTTCCGGAAATTGAAATAGATAAGATAGAAAAGGCTGTGGGCATGAATATTTCTGTCATCACGACGGCCAAAACTGACAAAGAAGGCAAGATGCTGTTGAAGCTTCTTGGAATGCCCTTCAAGAAGTAAGGAGGAACGTAACTTGACTCGCACATCGTTGATGGTCAAGGCACAGCGGAAACCAAAATTTTCCACTCGCCAATACAACCGGTGTCCCATTTGTGGCCGTCCCAGGGCTTTTATGCGCAAATTCGGAATTTGTAGAATCTGCTTCAGGAACATGGCCCTTGCCGGTGAACTGCCAGGCGTAAGAAAATCTAGCTGGTAATATTGAGGTATACTTATGTCTGTCATAGATCCAATCGCAGATTTGCTGACACGTCTTCGCAATGCTTACGGTGCGATGCATGCTTCCGTATCTGTTTCGCCTAGCCGTATACGAGAAGCAGTGTTGAAGATTATGCATGAAGAAGGATATATCAATGGATATACTTCCGATGAAAATAATTTAGTTGTTGATTTAAAATACCACGAGAATAAGCCTGTTGTAGCTGGTTTGAAACGAATCAGTAAGCCAGGTCGTCGTATTTATGTCGGGGCGAAATCAATTCCTTCTGTGCAGAACGGGCTTGGCATCTGTGTTTTGTCGACTTCTAAAGGTGTTCTCGAAGGGAAAAAGGCTGCTGAAGTAGGCGTTGGCGGCGAACTTCTTTGTGAGATTTGGTAGGAGATCGCAATGTCACGAGTTGGTAAATTGCCGATTAGCATTCCCAGTGGTGTTGATATTAAAATTCAGGATCGCAATATAGTGGTCAAGGGTCCAAAAGGTACTCTGACTTTAGCCAATCATCCGGCAACTCATGTTGCTATTGAAAATAATTCCATTTCAGTCGCCCCGAGTGATGATTCCTCCTTTGCCCGGGAACAGCATGGATTGCGGCGGACCCTTCTGGCGAATGCCATTGTTGGTGTCACCAAAGGTTTCGAGAAATCCCTGGAAGTGATAGGCGTTGGGTACAAGGTAAATGTGCAGGGCAATACTGTTGTACTTAACGTTGGGTTTTCTCATCCTGTTAATTTTGTCCTTCCTGATGGGATACAAGCTAAGGTTGAGAACACCAAAATCACCGTCAGCGGCTGCGATAAGCAATCTGTCGGGGAAGTGGCGGCACAGATACGCAGAGTGCGGCCGCCGGAGCCTTACAAAGGTAAAGGTATCAAGTATTCTGATGAGACTATCCGTCGCAAGGCCGGCAAATCCGGTGGTAAAAAGTAGGAAATGTTATGAAATTTTCTCGTGATGAAGCCCGTTTGAAGCGCAAGGCCCGGATCCGGAAAAAGGTCAACGGCACTATGGAACGTCCGAGACTCGTTGTCTTTCGGTCAAACAAGCACATTTACGCCCAAATCATTGATGATCTCGCAGGGGTCACCCTTGCGGCAGCTTCGACTCTCAGTCTCGAAGGTGACAATATTCGTTTGACTACAGAGAATGCGAAGTTGGTTGGAAAAAAAGTAGCCGAGGAAGCGATCAAGAAAAGCATCACATCAGTGGTCTTTGATCGTAACGGCTTCGTCTACCATGGTCGAATCAAGGCCGTTGCCGATGGAGCCCGAGAAGGCGGCTTAAATTTTTAATCGAGGACATCCATGCAGCAGAATGAATTTGAACTCATTGAGAAAATTGTCTATCTCAATCGCGTCGCCAAAGTTGTGAAGGGTGGCCGAAGATTTAGTTTCAGCGCTCTAGTGGTTGTTGGTGATGGCAAAGGGACTGTTGGATTCGGACTTGGTAAAGCCAATCAGGTTCCTGATGCGATCAAAAAGGCTACAGATAGAGCTCGCAAGAGCATGCAAAAGGTCGAACTTCTCGATGGTACAATTCCTTATGAGATCGTAGGAAATTTTGGAGCCGGACACGTACTTCTTAAACCTGCATCAGCGGGAACTGGAATTATCGCCGGTGGTCCTGTTCGTGCGGTCATGGAGGCGGTTGGCGTACACGACATTCTCACAAAGGCAATAGGGACAAACAATCCGCACAATGTTCTTCGTGCCACCTTTGCTGGCTTGCGCTCACTACGTAGTGCTGAAAGTGTTGGGAAAATGAGAGGTAAGCCACTCTCCATCAAGCGAAAATGAGTAGGTGTGAGTTATGATCAACGTAAAGCTCGTTAAAAGCGTGATAACGCAGAAATCAGTTCAGCGAAAGACGATCAAGGCCCTCGGGTTCACGAAACTCAATCAGGTCCGGTCCTTTCCTGACAATGAAAGTGTGCGTGGAATGATTGATAAAGTTAAGCATCTCGTAGAGGTTATATCATAATGAACCTGCATGAATTGTATCCGTATCCCGAAGAGCGGGCCAAGGTGAAGCGAAGAGGGAGGGGAACGGCTTCTGGTCAGGGGGCTACCTCAGGCAAAGGTCACAAAGGGCAAAATGCTCGGACTGGCGGTGGTGTCTCCACACATTTCGAAGGTGGGCAGATGCCGTTGTACCGTCGCTTACCCAAGCGCGGTTTTAAAAATCCTTTTCGGGTCACCTATCAAGTCGTGAATTTGTCGATGTTGTATGCAGCTTTTGCGGAGAAATCTGAAGTAACTTTGGACGATCTGTACTCTTCTGGATTAGCCAAACCCATGCAGCCGATAAAAGTGCTTGGCAGTGGGGATGCGAGTAAAGCACTCAAAATTACTGCGCATAAATTCAGCAAGCAGGCGATGGAAAAAATTTCCGCAGCTGGCGGCGAAGCTATTTCCATTGAAGGATAGGGTGCGATTGTGAGCATACCCAAAGGCGTTAATGCCGGAATGTCCGAATTGAAGAAAAAATTCTTTTGGACGTTTCTTCTCTTAGCCGTATATCGCATTGGCATCCATCTTCCAGTTCCTGGAGTTGATGGGAGTGCCCTGGCGGATTTTTTCGCAAGCGCTCAAAATACCCTTTTCGGGCTTTTTGACATGTTTTCTGGTGGAGGATTGAAAAATCTTTCTATTTTCGCATTGGGAATCATGCCATACATTTCTGCTTCTATCATTTTGCAATTGCTGACGGTAGTGAGCCCAGAACTCAAGAGATTAAGCAAAGAAGAAGGTGCTTCGGGACGAAAAAAGATCACACAGTATACACGTTATGGAACTGTGCTCATTTCAGTCATACAGGGTTTGGGTATAGCTGTTGGCATTGAGAGCATGTCCAGCCCAACAGGAGCTCCAATCGTCTTTATGCCTGGCTGGGGATTCCGAATTATCACAGTTTTGACCCTTACTGCCGGGACAATTTTTGTCATGTGGCTGGGAGAAAAGATCACGGAGCGCGGAATTGGTAATGGGATCAGTTTGATCATATGCGCAGGTATTATAGCTGGGCTGCCCAGCGGGATTGGGATGTCGTATCGCCTGTTCACAGCGGGCGATGTTTCCCTGTTCACCGTGTTGTTGGTTGTGATCGTCATGGCTGGTGTTCTGGTGGGCATTACGTTCATGGAGCGCGCCCAAAGGAGAATTCCCATCCACTACGCCAAGCGGATGGTTGGCCGGAAAATGTATGGTGGGCAAACGAGCCATCTGCCGCTGAGAATCAACACCGCAGGTGTGATTCCGCCTATTTTCGCCTCATCGATTCTCATGTTTCCAGCCACCATAGCTAATTTTTCCGATATTGAAATCCTGAATCGGATGTCAGAATATTTTAGGCCAGATTCGTTTATTTATAACCTTTGCTTCGTTGGCTTTATTGTTTTCTTCTGCTTTTTTTATACCGCTATCGTATTCGATCCTAAGGAAATTTCGGAGAATTTGAAAAAACAGGGGGCTTTTGTACCTGGGATACGACCTGGTTTCAAAACAAACGAATATATCGACAAGGTTCTAACCAGATTGACTTTGTGGGGGGCTTTATATATCTCCACCGTCTGCGTTTTGCCAATGGTTCTGATGAAGCAATTCAACGTTCCCTTCTATTATGGCGGAACGTCCCTGCTCATCGTTGTTGGCGTATCCATGGACACCATGGCGCAAGTTCAATCTCATTTGATTTCAGGTAGGTATGATGGCTTGTTGGCAAAAGCCAAGATCAAGGGCAGGCAGGGTTGAAAAAATTTCGCGGCATTTTTCTGAAAAACGCTCAGGAAATTGCCATGCTCGGTCAAGCAAACAGGTTTGCTGCCATTATTCTGGAAGAAATCGGTTCGAAAATTGTTCCTGGCGTTACGACAGCAGAACTTGAAATCATCGCAAACAAGTTGTGTGATGAACACGGGGTTGATGCTGCTTTCAAGGGGTATCTTGGGTTTCCTTTTGCCCTTTGCTGCTCTGTGAATGAACAAGTAGTGCACGGATTCCCGAGTGAGAGACCCTTGATCGAAGGTGATATTGTTTCCATTGATTTTGGGGTTAAATTTCAGGGTTTTTATGGAGATACAGCCAAAACGTTTCCTGTAGGAAGTATAGATAAAGACGCGGCACACTTGCTGGATGTGACCAGGGAATCCCTTTTCAAGGGTATAGCCCAGGCCCTTCCAGGAAATGATCTTTATGATATTTCCCGGGCTGTACAGGAGTACGTGGAGGCTTGTGGCTATTCTGTAATTAAGCGTTTTGTTGGGCATGGCATAGGCCGGTCTCTTCATGAAAAGCCAGAAGTGCCTAATTATGTTCCAAAAAACTGCTCGCGGGTAGCATTGAAGCCCGGGATGGTATTAGCCATTGAGCCGATGGTCGCTATGGGATCCGATCAAGTCGAAATCCTCTCCGACGGATGGACTGCAGTGACCAGTGACAGAAGCCTGGCCGCTCATTTTGAGCATTCAGTGGCTATAACCAAAGATGGTCCACTCATTCTCAGCCAATTTTAAATGGCGAGAAATTGTTGAAACTCTTCGGGGGATACGATGAAAGTAAGGCCTTCAGTTCGTAAAATTTGTCCGAAATGCAAAGTCATTAAGCGCAAGGGTGTGCTTCGTGTTATTTGCGAAAATACTCGGCATAAACAAAGACAGGGTTAAGGATAGGGGGAAATTGTGGCAAGACTAGTTGGTGTTGATTTGCCAAGAAACAAACGGCTCGATATTGCGTTAACATATATATATGGCATCGGCCGAGCTACAGCTTTCAAAATCCTTGATGCAACGGGTATCGATTGGACAAAAAGCAGTGATGATTTAACTGGTGATGACATAAATGCACTTCGTAAGGAGCTTGAAGCGAATTACAAAGTGGAAGGTGATCTTCGGCGTGAAGTCGTTGCCAATATCAAGCGTCTTATGGATATCGGATGTTATCGTGGTCTGAGGCATCGTCGCGGTCTTCCCTGCCGAGGGCAGCGTACGCACACCAATGCGCGCACCCGCAAGGGACCACGCAGAGCCATCGTCGGCAAGAAGAAAAAGTAATTGGTGGAGACGTTAAGATATGGCAAAGCCTCAACGAGTGATCAAGAAAAAGGAAAAGAGAAATATTCCTGTTGGTATTGCGCATGTGAACAGCACATTTAACAATACCATAATCACCTTCACAGACCCAACCGGTAATGTCGTCAGTTGGGCAAGCTCCGGAGCGTCGGGCTTCAAGGGCTCACGCAAAAATACTCCTTTTGCGGCCCAAAAGGCTGCAGAAACAGCAGCCCGTAAAGCAATGGACTGCGGTATGCGTACAGTAGGCATCCTGGTTAAAGGGCCTGGCTCAGGGCGAGAATCAGCAATGCGCGCTATTAATGCTGTTGGGATGCGTGTTTCATTTATTCGTGACGTCACCCCTATTCCGCACAATGGATGTCGGCCACCCAAACGTCGTAGAGTATAGAGGGAGAATTTACATTGGCTAGATATACAGGCGCTAAGTGCAGAATTTGCAGGAGAGAAGGCGGTAAGCTTTTTCTCAAAGGCGATAGGTGTTATACTGATAAATGTGCTTTTGAACGTCGGGCATACGCTCCAGGCGATCACGGGAAAGCCAGAAAGAAACCCAGTGATTATGCGTTGCAGCTCAGAGAAAAGCAAAAAGTCAGAAAGATGTATGGAATACTTGAAGGTCAATTCCGTCGTTATTTCGAAGAAGCGGAACGACGTAAGGGAATAACTGGTGCAGTGCTGCTCACTTTGCTTGAAACGCGTATTGATAATGTTGCATACAAGCTGGGCTTTGCGCACTCCCGCAACCAAGCTCGCCAGATGGTCCGGCACGGTATTTTCCTGCTGAATGGGCGTCGGGTGAGTGTACCATCCATCCAGATGAAGTCCGGAGATGTTTTGGAGGTGCGTGACAAGACGCGGAAAAATCTTGTCATCACAGAGTCTCTTGAGGTTGTCGCTCGTCGTGGGGTCCCGGCATGGCTTGAAGTCGATCCGGGAGCAATGAAAGGTTCGGTCAAGGCTCTTCCAACCAGAGAAGATATTACGTTCCCAATGACAGAGCAGTTGATTGTTGAACTCTACTCCAAATAGCAGGCGGTAAACATGAGTTCTACGTATAGCGGAGACAAGAAGGTTTACGTCAGAAATTGGGCAGAGTTGGTTCGGCCTGAGCAATTGGAAAAGGATTCCAAATGCAGTTCAATGTATGGACGTTTTGTATGTGAGCCGTTGGAAAGAGGTTTTGGAACCACAATTGGAAATGCTTTGCGGAGAGTTTTGCTCTCTTCGTTGCAGGGAGCTGCGCCAGTATCGTTGAAGATAAGGGGAATTCAGCATGAGTTCACGACGATTCCTGGCGTCAATGAAGATGTCACCGATATAGTTCTGAATTTGAAGCAGCTGCGTGTCGCCATGAACACGCCCGAACCCCAGAGAGTACAGCTCATTGCGAATGCAAAAGGTGAGGTGAAAGCGTCTGCAATTACCGAAAACCAGCACATCAAAATACTCAATCCAGAGCTGCATATTGCCACTCTTTCAGAAGACATTGACCTTGTGATGGATATCGAAATCAGGATGGGCAAGGGGTATGTGCCGGCTGAAATGCATGAAGACCTTGATCATGAAATCGGGATCATCACTCTGGATTCGAGTTTTTCTCCCATTCGCAAGGTTGCGTACGCAGTGGAGCAGGCCCGTGTCGGACAAATGACAAATTACGACAAGCTGATCATGGAAGTCTGGACAGACGGTTCTGTAACACCTGAAGACGCTCTGGCGTTCAGCGCGAAGATCCTCAAAGAGCAGCTTACAGTATTCATCAATTTTGATGAGGGCTCTGCAGATATCGAAAAGGCCAAATCCAAGCCTCAAGATAAAATCAATGAAAATCTCTTCAAGAACATTGAAGATCTCGAGTTGCCTGTCCGGGCAAGTAACTGCTTGAAGAGTGCTGGAATTCATATAGTAGGAGAATTGGTGCAAAAGACCGAAGCCGACCTGCTGAAAACAAAGAATTTCGGCCGTAAATCACTGGAAGATATTCGGCGAGTCCTGGAAAGCATGGGGCTGGATTTTGGAATCAGAGTGGATAATTTTGAAGAATTGTACCAGGATTGGTTAAAGAGGAACGAAGAAGATGAGGCATAGAAAATCAGGACGCAAGCTTGGCCGTTCATGGGAGCATAGAAAGGCCATGATGAAAAATATGGCTCGTTCTTTGGTTGAGCATGAACGCATCCGCACTACCGAAGCCAAGGCCAAGGAACTGAGAATTCTCGCTGACAAGCTCGTGACCATGGCTCTCGCGGACAGCCTGCATGCTCGCAGGCAGGCGTATACGGTATTGGGAAGCCATCACAGCGTAAAAAAGCTTTTTGATGAAATTGGTCCGCGTTTCAAGGAAATTGCCGGTGGGTATACCCGTGTTGTGAAGTTTGGTGTTCCGCGAGTCGGAGACGGCGCCCCCATGGCAATGATTGAGTTTACTCGCCTCGGCGCGCAGTTTGCCGAAGCGGACGCTAAGCCAACCGAGTCTGCACCGGACAAAGAGTAAGCATGAAGGCAGTTTCGGCTGCCTTTTTTTTATCAGCTTGTATCGACGTTATCTATATTAGGAATAGTAATTCATGGATATTCGAAAGATAGAGGCTTTTTCCAAAGTTTTTGAACATGCCAGTTTTTCCAAGGCTGCCAAGTCTCTTTTCCTTTCCCAGCCGACCATCAGCGCGCACGTCGCTTCCCTTGAAGAGGAACTCGAGGTTGCGCTTTTTGACCGCATCGGAAGAACCGTTGTTCCTACAAAGGCAGGGGAAATACTATATCAGCATGCTCGAAAAATCTTTGAGGCATCAGAGCTTGCCATTAATGAAATCCGCAAATTGCATGATCGGGTGACGGGCAGGTTGGAAATAGGTGGCAGCAGCATCCCGGCAAACTATATCATGCCGGCATATCTTGCCCAATTCTGGCAGATGTATCCTGAAGTGGTCATGAACCTGCACATTGGAGATTCTGAGGAAATTGCCAGCCTTGTTCGGGAGAATGTGCTCATGCTTGGGGTGGTCGGAGGGATATTCCCTGGGACTGACCTTGTCTATGAGCCGATCGCCCGAGACGAGCTCGTCTTGGTCATGGCACCGAAAATCTACATTCAGTACCAGCACTTGGATCCTGTCGAGATGCTGCGCAAGGTTCCCTGGGTGCTCAGGGAGGAAGGTTCTGGCACCCGCGCGGCCATGGATGAGAGTCTCACCACCCTCGGAATTGACATCCTCAGTCTTAACTGCGTGATCATGGTCAGAAATGCAGGGGCCGTGGCACGTTGCCTGTCCGCAGGGATGGGAGCGGCCATTACCTCCGCCATCACGGTTGCAGATGCCCTTGCGGCTGGCCACCTGGTGGCCATCGACATTCCGGGATTGATCATGGAGAGGTCCTTTTTCATAGTTTTTCATCGAAAAAGAACGCTTTTTCCGGCCGCCGTCAAATTGATCGAATTTCTGAAAATGAACGTCACCAATGTCGGCGTGGGAGGACAAAAATGATACAGAAGCCTCTGGTTCAGACAGTCACCGCCGCAGGCTGAGCAGCCAAGATTTCTCCAGGGGACCTGGAGTACGCGTTGTCCGGCCTGGAAATTCCAACTGATGACAGAGTTTTGGTGGGCCTCGGAAACAGCGAGGATGCAGCCATTGTGCAATTTCCAGCGGGAAAGGCCCTGGTGCAGACTGTCGATTTTTTTACACCCATAGTGAATGATCCTTTTCGGTTTGGGCAGATTGCTGCGGCCAACTCCCTGTCCGATGTGTACGCCATGGGAGGTGAACCGTATGTGGTCATGAACATCGTCTGTTTCCCGATAGACTCCATGGATGTTTCGGTGTTGCGCGCGATGATCCACGGAGGACTCCAAAAAATAGGTGAAGCAGGTGCGGTCTTGGTCGGCGGCCACAGTGTCCAGGACAAGGAGCTCAAATATGGACTGTCGGTATCCGGGGTTATCGATCCTGAATGCTATGCGTCCAATGCAGGATTGCGCTCTGGAGATTGGCTCATACTGACCAAGCCCGTCGGGTCAGGGGTGCTGGCCACAGCTGTCAAAGCGGAATGGCCCGACGCCCTGAAACATGAAGAGGAAATTTATCGCTGGGCCTCCCGTTTAAATCGCATTCCCGGTGAAGCGATTCGCCGCTTCAGGCTACGTGGAGCCACTGATATAACCGGTTTCGGTCTCGGTGGGCATCTGTTGGAAATGGCCAAGGCGTCAGACCGCACGATCAGCCTTGTTGTCCGTGATGTTCCCCTCATGCAGGATGCATATCAGCTTGCCAGTATGGGACTTGTGCCCATGGGAAGTCATGCGAACAAAAAGTTTTGCCACAAGACAGTGCATGTGGATGAAGGTCTGGATGCGGTCATGGTGGATCTTATGTTTGATGCGCAGACATCAGGCGGTTTGGTTCTGGCAGTGCCAGAGGCGCAAAGGGATGAAGTCGTCGCATGGCTCACGCAACATGGAGAGCTGGCTGCCGTGATCGGGCGGGTTGAACCTTTGCGCCAAGACGGCAAACGGCTTGTACTGTGGTGAAGGTCGAGATCATAGTTGTCACGGGAGATGTTCGGAGTGTACAGGCGAGGTTGGGACAACCTTTGCTGCATGTTCTTTTTGAGGCCAATCTCAGCCAAGGTTGGGCGCTTTGTGCTGGAGCGGGCAGCTGCGGCAAATGCAGGATCAGGTTTCTGGACCATGCCCCACAGGCGCAGTGTGAGGAACATGCGCTTATACAGCAAGAGGACCTGGAACACGGTTGGCGATTGGCCTGCAAACATGTGGTGACTCGCGACTGCAGGATCCAACTCAGGACATTGCCCCGGCAGCGTTCAACATCTGAAGAGGGCGAGCTGCTTGCCATAGATGTGGGGACGACCAGGATAAAATGGGCGGTGGATGGAAAGAGGAATAGGGCTGTCGAACATGCCATGATCAATCCCCAAATGGGTGTCGGGAGCGAGATCATGTCCAGACTCAGCTATGCCCTTTCCTCGGAAACGGCGCAAAGCCATCTGCGGGAAGTGCTCGTCTCTGCAATCAAGCAGCTTGTCAAGGATTCTGGGGCAAGGAGCTTGGCTGTGGGCGGGAATACCACCATGATAGCCATGCTCTTGGGGTTGCCACTCCAAGGGTTGGCCTTTGCCCCCTATACGCTGCCCTGGCGGGGCGATGAAACGGTCGGATTGGGGAATGGATTGCCACCAGCCTATGTGCCTCCACTTTTGGGGCCCTTCATAGGTGCAGACATCAGCGCCGGACTGGCTGCAGTATGTGCAAAAGAGCCGGAATACCCTTACCTTCTCGCCGACCTGGGAACCAATGGTGAGTTTGTGCTGGCTGTGGACGAGGACCATTTCTTCGCCGCGAGTGTTCCCATGGGGCCGGCCATTGAAGGTGTTGGACTTTGTTGTGGGTCCATGGCTGGAGATGGGGTGGTAAGTAAGGTGAGAGTGGGGCAAAAAGGACTGCACGTGGATGTGCAAGGGGCCATGGCAGGAATTTCCGGAACCGGCTACGTGTCCTTGCTGGCGGTTCTGCGCCGGATTGGACTGCTGGACGAGGATGGCCATTTTCAAGTGTCATCGTCCATTCCCTTGACCCAACAAATCGCTTCCAAAATAGGCGCACATCCCCTGGGAAAAATTCTGCAGCTGAATGAGGAAATTTTTCTGGCTGAGAGAGACGTCGAGGAATTCCTGAAGGCAAAGGCAGCAGTCAATGTGGCCATCGGGAGTCTCGTCCGTCGAACAGGATTGGGCGTGGCCGACATCAATTCGATTTATCTGGCCGGAGCCCTGGGCGAGTACGCCGACTGCCTTGACCTTATGGAACTCGGATTTTTCCCACGATGTTGGCAGGAACGTATTCTCGTGGAAGGAAATACATCATTGGCAGGGCTGATGCTGGCTCTCGAAAAACTGGAAGTCAGGGAGTGGTTGTCCAATCTGCCCCTGAAAGTGTCCGTTGAGAACCTCGTGGAGCAAGAGGATTTCGAGACTCATTTTCTGAACGCTATGCGTTTTGTCTGGATGTGAAGGCCGTCAGACGCAGATCATTTCATATTTTAGCCTGAATGGCCTCGTGGATGCGTCGAGATACGACCTCGTCTCCAAGGTATCCGACTCGAATGGATACCTCTGTCGTGGTTGAACTTTGGGTATTGAGGGTTATCCAGACATCGCGTTCACCATCCTTGGTGTTGATGGAGGCGCGACTCAATTGTTTCTGGGGGTCAAGGACTGGCAGCCCCAACGATTCGCAACCTGCAATGGTCGCTTTGTACGTGGCTTCAAGATCAGCATTATAGGTGCGTTTGAGCTGCCCGGCAACATAGGTGTAGGTCCCAACTGCCGTGGCACCACCTACGATCAGGGCTGCGCAACCAGTGCTCAGCATGACCAGAATGATCAACATGTTTTTGAGAACAGTCATGTTTTTCCTCCATTGATACTGTAATTGAAGTCTACGTTGTTTCAGAGTCAATGAAAAGATCTGTCATTCCAGGGAAAGAATATCCTGCACCGCCAGTTCTGGCTGCATGAGACCATTGAATTTGGTCAAGCGTGGCGTGTAAGCGACTCTGACCTCACGCTGATCCAGTGAGGTCTTTTGCCAGCGTTCTCCCTGACGCCAAGCCACGGCGCGCATGGTCGTGCCGTCTGTGGAATCACTCAGAAACAGCTCCAGATGTTTTTTTTGGCCAAAGAAACGGTGGCGCAAAATGGACAATGGTGGAGACAGAAAGATTGGGCGTGGATTGCCCTGTCCGTAAGGCTGGAGCAGCTCCAGCTCCTTGAGCAAGGTGGCTGTGACCTGCGAAAAAGGAAGCTCCATATCCAGCTCGAGAATGGGAGGGGCGGGGTTGGTTCCGAGCTGCTCCTCCACTGCCCAGGCGAAAAGACTTTTCAGGTTGACGAGCTGAAAGGGTTCAAGTTTGAGTCCAGCGGCCTGTTTGTGACCTCCGAATTTATACAGACACTGCTTGCAGGATAAAAGCGCCTGATAGAGGTCAAAGGATGGAGTTGATCTCCCCGAGCCCTTGAAAATACCATTTTCTTTGGTCAGGATCAGACATGGTCTGTGAAATCGTTCTACGATGCGAGAAGCCACGATGCCGATAATCCCCGAATGCCAGTGCTCGGAATGGAGAACGAAGCCTGGCAGGTGCAACTGAGATTCGGCCTGGGCAATAGCCTCTTCAAGAATTCGTTGTTCTTCCAGTTTGCGCTTGGCATTGAGCTTGTCGAGCTGTGTGGCCAAGCTGCGGGCTGTTTCGCTGTCCTTTTCCAAGAGAAGCCGCAAGGCGAGGTCAGGATCCCCAATGCGTCCAGCAGCATTGATGCGTGGAGCCAAAGCGAAACCAATGGTGCCGGCGCCTACACGTTCATCCGGACCAAGTCCGCTGATTTCCTTCAGCGCCTGGATTCCTGGTCGGCGTCCTTCCTCGATGAGAAGCAGCCCGTTTTTCACCAGGATACGGTTTTGCTCGTCCAGGGGCACGACGTCCGCTATGGTGCCAAGGGCAACAAGATCCAGGTAATCCCTGATGTCTGCCTGCGGACCAGGCAGGAGTCGATTTAAGGCTCCCATGAGGAGGAAGCTCAGACCCACACCGGAAAGTTCTTGGCTGGGCCATCCATCCAGTTTTGGATTGATAATGATATCGGCTTCGGGAAGTGTCTGGCCCGGCAGGTGATGGTCCGTGACAATCACATCCATACCAAGTGCCTTGGCTTCCTGAATTTCCTTGATATTGGCGATGCCGCAATCGACGGTCAAAAGCAGCCCGACTCCCAGCGCGGCTAAGTTGCGAATACCCTCGGAGTGCAATCCATAGCCGAAGTCCAGCCTGTCCGGGATATGATGAACCACCTCGACATTTCTATGGCTCAGAAAATCCTTGACCAAGGCTGTGGCAGTGATCCCGTCCACATCGTAGTCCCCCCATACGGCAAGCCTGCGGTTTTGGGCCAAGGCGTCGCGAATCAGTATTGCTCCTGCTTCAATGCCTGGCCATTTTTCCAGGGGGTACAGATATCTGAGCCCGGGGCTCAGATATCTGTCCATGGCGGCTGGCGAGGACAGCCCACGCAGGGTCATCAAATGGACAAGGAGGGGACTGACTTCCAGACGCTCGGCGATAGCTCGCTGCTGGGCGTGGCTCAGAGCCGCGCCCAATGGAGGTGCTTTGAGTGTCCAAGTCGTCAGGGTCTCGGGCATAGGCATTTCTACAGAGAAGTTTGTTGCTTTGACAGATGCGGGTCCTTCAATATAGTCGTTTTTTCTTCAACTGCAAGATCTTTGATTTCTTGCATTTTTGTCATGGTCAAAGGCACCGTAATTGTTGTGTATCTTTTTTTGTTGCGAGGTTGAATGAACACAAATTTTCGGCCTGTTTCTCTGGAGGGACAGGCAGAGTATAATCAAAAATTGGCACTGTGCGGGCAGAAAGCGTCCGACTACAGCTTCATCAACTTGTGGGGTTGGGGCCGCGAATACGGACTCGAGTGGTGTTTCACGGAGGAGTACGTGCTTCTTCGGCAGACTATACCCCAGACCTTGTACTGGGCTCCTATTGGGAACTGGGTGGGTGCGGATTGGAAGGCGTTACAGGAGAGCCTCCCCATGGATACATGTTTTATTCGTATCCCAGAGGAGTTGAAGAATATCTGGGAAACAAGCCTGGATGGGGTGCGAGTCAAGGAGTGCAGAGAACATTGGGATTATCTGTATGATGTGAGGGAATTGACCGAGCTCAAAGGACGCAAGTTCCACAACAAAAAAAATCTGGTGAATCAGTTTCTGCGCGAACATGAGTCCAGGTTTGTGATCTTGGACGAGCGGACGGTGGAGTGCGCCATGGCTTTACAGACCGATTGGTTTTTGTGGCGCAACTCGGAAAACGATCAGACCCTGGAGGCCGAAAACCGGGCCATCATCAAGGTCATGCAGGACTGGTCTCGACTGGGCGGACTGATTGGCGGGGGGCTGGTGGTGGAGAATAAAATGATTGCCTACACCATTGCCGAGGCCCTGGACGAAAGCAGCATTGTCATTCATTTCGAGAAAGGCTGCCCATTGTTCAAAGGGGTCTATCAGGCAATCAACCAGATTTTCTTGGAGCAATGCTGCCAGGGATTCCAAACCGTCAATCGTGAGCAGGACTTGGGAGACGAAGGACTGCGCAAGGCCAAACTCAGTTACAATCCAGTCGCATTTTTGAAAAAATACCGGGTTTGTCTGAAAGGGGGGCTCGTCTAGTCGAGCTTTTCCCAGAATCCGCAGTCCTTGGAAGGGCAGGCCAAATGTAGTCCTCTGATCTTTGTCTCCCTGCGGACAAGAATTTTGGAGTCACAAAGGGGGCATGGTCGTGCCACGGGCTGGTCCCAGACCGCATAGTCACATTTGGGGTAGTTGCTGCAGGAGTAGAAAAGTTTTCCCCTGCGGCTGGTCTTCTCCACCAGTTCTCCTCCGCAGCCCTCGCGGGGGCAGGCCACGCCAGTGCCCATGGACTTGGAATTCCGGCACTGGGGATAGTTGGAGCAGGCTATGAACCTCCCACCGGTTTTTGTCTTTTTGACGACCATTCTCCCATTCTGACACTTGGTGCAAGGGCCGAGGTCTTCGGGAACCGGCTCCAGCGTGATCCTGATTTCTCCCTGATCATCACGGGTGTAGTTGCTGGTGAAGGAACAGGTCGGGTAATCAGCGCACCCCAGAAACGTCCCGTTCTTTCCGAACTTGACCACCAAGCGAGCCCGGTTGCACTGGGGGCAGGTCAGGCCCGTGTCCATTCCGGACTTGACCTGGGCCATGGTCTCACGCGCCTTATCCAGGGCTGGATAAAAGTCCTGTGCGAAGTTCTGGAGCAGCTCTATCCAATTGATCCCGCCTTCGGCCACGCGGTCCAGGTTTTCCTCCATGCGGGCCGTGAATCCTGCGTCCATGAGTTGGGAGAAATGTTCGACCAGCAGGTCACAGACAATAATTCCAAGATCCGTGGGAAGAAAGTGTTTGTCCTGGACCTGAACGTAGTCTCGTTCAGTCAGGGTGGAAATGATGGCCGCGTAGGTGGACGGGCGGCCGATACCCAGTTCTTCGAGTTTATGAACCAGAGATGCCTCGGAAAAACGGGCCGGGGGCTGGGTAAATTTCTGTTCCTTGTGCAGCTGTTGCAGGTGCAGCTCCTGACCGCGCAGTAGTTTGGGCAGGCCCGGGGCGTCGCTTTCTCCAGCCTGGGGCTGGATGCTCAGGAACCCCGGGAAAACGAGTCGCTCACCCTTGGCTCGCCACAGGGCTGGTCCGCTCTCAATCGTTATCACCGTATCCCAGAAGCGGGCCGAGGCCATTTGTGATGCCATGAAGCGTTCCCAGATCAGCCGATAGAGCTTGTACTGTTCAGGGGGAAGACTGGCCTTGACTGAATCAGGAGTCAGACTGGGGTCAACTGGCCGGATGGCTTCATGGGCATCCTGGGCGCTGCCCTTGCTTTTGAATACCCTGGGCTTCTCGGGGTAGAATTCCTGCCCCAGAACCGTTGAAATCCAGCTTCGGGCAGCGTCTCGGGCTTCATCGGAAATGCGGACCGAGTCAGTGCGCATGTAGGTGATGAGGGCCGTTGTCCCGTGTTGTCCAAGTTCCACGCCTTCATAAAGACGTTGAGCCACGGACATGGTGCGCTTGGCGTTGAAGCCCAGTCTGGTGCTGAAAAGGCTCCTGAAGTAATAGTCATGTTGCCAAGCACATTAAGGGCTGTGCTCAATTGTACAACAGTACTGCTGCCTGCACGGTTTATGGTTACATTTCCAAGAGGTGTGGTTGTGGAGACCAGATGAGTAGAAACATCTGCAGTGCCACCCGTCCCGGCAGTTGGAGTGAATAAAACAGTACCTCCTGTAACATTCATGTTCGCAGAAGATGACCCTGCCTGAAATGCAGTTGTGGCAGCGGCACCACAAACATCA
>ERZ1645192.1125-NODE-1125-length-22449-cov-7.070421_pt1 | contig 22449 bp, 21 predicted proteins | sample MGYA00575354_ERZ1645192 | MGnify/ENA primary metagenome ERZ1645192 (study PRJEB40844, sample SAMN11349763) | freshwater sediment metagenome | isolation source: river sediment | host: Sediment | place: India: Faizupur Khadar , New Delhi | collected 2017-02-21 ... | reverse complement strand
TGGCTGCGGTCGCCGCGCGGGACCATCAGTTTGTGGGGCTTGATGTCCTCCATCAGCCCCAGTTCTTCCAGATCGGCGACGACCCGCTTGCGGGCCTCGAACCGGTCCAGACCGCGATAGTCTTCGGGGCCGTTGTCGTTGATTTTGGCGTCGGGGGTGAAGATGTTGAGCAGCGGCAGGCTGTGGCGCTGGCCGACCGCGTAGTCATTGAAATCGTGGGCCGGAGTGATTTTGACGCAGCCGGTGCCGAAGCTGGGGTCCACGTACTCGTCGGCGATGATCGGGATGTTTCGGCCGGTCAGCGGCAGCGCCACGTGCAGGCCGATCAGGTGCTGGTAGCGTTCGTCGCCGGGATGGACCGCGACAGCGGTATCGCCCAGCATGGTTTCCGGGCGGGTGGTGGCGACGACCAGATCACCGCCGCCCTCGGCCAGCGGATAGCGGATGTGCCACATGAAGCCGTTTTCTTCGTCGCTGACCACCTCCAGGTCCGACACGGCGGTGTGCAACACCGGGTCCCAGTTGACCAGCCGCTGGCCGCGATAGATCAAGCCTTCCTCGTACAGGCGGACGAATACTTCCCGCACCGCCGCCGACAGCCCGTCATCCATGGTGAAGCGTTCCCGCGCCCAGTCCACCGACGCGCCCATGCGCCGCAACTGGCGGGTGATGGTGCCGCCCGATTCCGCCTTCCACGCCCACACCCGCTCGATGAACGCCTCGCGGCCCAGATCGTGGCGGGTCTTGTTCTCGCCGGCCAGTTGCCGTTCCACCACCATCTGGGTAGCGATGCCGGCGTGATCGGTGCCCGGCTGCCACAGGGCGTTATGACCCTTCATCCGGTAGTAGCGGGTCAGCGCGTCCATGATGGTGTCCTGGAAGGCGTGGCCCATGTGCAGGGTGCCGGTGACGTTCGGCGGTGGAATCATGATGCAGTAGGGCGCGCCCTGGCCGCTGGGCGCGAAACAGCCCCGCTCCTCCCAAAAGGCGTACCAGCGTTGTTCGATGGCCTGCGGTTCGTAAGTCTTGTCCATGGCGTTCTTCGGATGATCAGGGAAGCGACAAGCGCGGCGGTTTATACAGGGCGGGAAGTATAACCCAGCTTGCCAGTGCGAGGAGTCGGCCCGCGCCACATGCTTGCCCAAAGAAAAACCCGCCTTGCGGCGGGTTTCCAGGTTCGAACCACCGGACTGGCGGTGGTCGTTAATTGCTCTTTTTGTTTTTAAAGCCGGATCCGGATGAGGCAGGCTTGGCAGGCGCCGGTTCCACGGTGATCGCCAGTTCCTGAACAAACTCCGCTTCCACTTCCTGGCCAACCTTGAAGCGGGTAATATCAAAGTCGGACGGTACCTTCACCACAACTGTTCTGGTCGCGCCCCGAACGAGGACTTGGCGCTTCTTCTTGTTGACCGAGATAATGTTTGCCGTTATCCGGGCGGTATCGCGCACCACGCCTGCTGGCGACTGACCCGGCTGGGCGCGGCCAGCGCTCAGGGTATCCGTCCTGGTGGAGATGCCGGTGCCAGCTCTGCCCGTTAGATATACGGCCAGCTCCTGTTGGTAAGTCACCACCACCCGGTCGCCTACCTTGACCTGCGGCAGGTTACGAACTTCATCGCTCACCTTGATCGTAAAAACCTGGCCCTTCTGATCCTTGAGCGTGACTTCGCGCGTCTGGAGATCAATCGCCTGTACTGTTGCAGTGGCAGTTATCGTTTCACGGGTACTCAGATCGGGAGTCGGTTGCGCCGCCGCTGTAGCGTTCTCTTCCTTCATCGTCGGCTTATCCGGCGCAGTCGCGCAGCCCGCCGTTAGCAGCAGGCCTACTGCGCTCATGGCGATCAACATACGAATGGTCATTGCTGTTTTCTCCTTAAGGATTAGTTCGTGATTAGCCGGGATGGAAGGTCCGGTTCAATAGTCGCCGGCATCGGGAAAAACGCCAGGATTGGCTATCCTAATCAAATCTCGCGGATGTCTCTAGGGCAGGATGCGCAGATTGACGATATAACGCTCGGTCACCGAGGCGTCGCCTTCCCAGAATCGCCAATACTTGAGCTTGAGCGCGACCTCGCCGGGCTGGCGAACGGTGAAGGTGAAGGTGCGTTGGCCCCGTGCTCCTACAAAACCTTCCTCCGGTGCAGCGTAGTCGGTGCCATCCAGCGTCAGCAACCGGCGATCGGTCTCGTCAACAGCCCAAGTGTAGCCGGTTGAGGGATTTTCCGGTAACCGCACGATCAGCCGCTCGCCGGTTCGGAGTTCAGCGGTCCGGTTGTTGTCGGCGCGAGTCACAACCAGCGATCCATCCTCACGGACCCCGGCGGGCGGTGGTGGCGGCGGATCACCCTTGGCGGCGCAACCGGCCATGAGCAGCGCAGCCAGGGCCAGTACAGCCAGACAGGTCAGGGTTGACAGGGCCTTGCGAAGGACGAGCATCGGCGGTTACCGGGAGCAGAGGGTGAGCGGAAGGCGGAAGCAGCGGTCAAAATGACGTTCCAATTATACCTTTTTCCCGGCTTGAATCCGGTTTCTTGTGGAGGCCGTAATGACCATCGAATCCGGTGCGCTGTACGTAGTGGCGACCCCTATCGGTAATCTGGAGGACATCAGCGCCCGGGCGCTGCGGATCTTGCGTGAAGTGAACTGCATCGCCGCCGAAGACACCCGCCATACCGGACAGTTGCTGCGCCATTTTGGCATCGAGACGCCGCTGTTGTCGTTGCACGAGCACAATGAACGGGAGCGGCTGGCAACCCTCATCACCCGGTTGCGGGAAGGCCAAGCGCTGGCGCTGGTTTCGGATGCCGGCACTCCCCTGATCAGCGATCCCGGTTTTGCGCTGGTGCGCGAACTGCGCCGGCAGGGGTTGCAGGTCATTCCGATCCCGGGGGCGAGCAGCCTGCTGGCGGCGCTATCCGTCGCCGGTTTGCCGACCGACCGGTTCGCGTTCGAGGGTTTTCTGCCCGCCCGGTCCGCCGCCCGTCAGGAATGCTTGCGGGCGCTGGCGCGAGAGGAACGCACGCTGGTGTTTTTCGAGGCCAGCCACCGCATTGCCGAGACGCTGGCTGATTTGGCGGCAGTGTTTGGTGGGGAACGACCGGCGGTGATCGCCCGCGAATTGACCAAGCGTTTCGAGGAAATTCAGGGCGCGACTTTAAGCGAACTCACGGTTTGGCTGGCCGCCGACCCCAAGCGCCAAAAAGGGGAATTCGTGCTGGTGACGCAGGGGGCGCCGGCGGCGACCGAAACGGATACGCTGGAGACGCGGCGACTGCTGACGGCGCTGTTGGCGGAGCTGCCCACCAGCCGGGCGGTGGCGGTGGTCGCCAAGGTAACGGGGCTGCGGAAAAAACCGCTGTATGAATTGGCGCTGACGCTGGGAGGGCAGCGCGAGCCGGAACCGTAGCGATCATCCCTTCATGCCGCCCAGCATGATCCCGGCGATGTAGTACTTTTGCAGCGCCACGAACAACAGCATGACTGGCAGCACGGTCAGCACCGAGCCGGCCATCATCAGTTCGGTATCCTGCACGTGTTCGCCGAGCAGGTTGGCCAGCGCCACCGGCAGGGTATACATGGAGCTGTCGGTCAGCACGATCAGCGGCCACATGAAATCGTTCCATGCGCCGAGGAAGGTGAAAATCGCCAGCGTCACCAGAATCGGTCGGCACAGCGGCAGGATCAGCGACCAGTAGATGCGGAACTCGCCGGCCCCGTCCATCCGCGCCGCATCCAGCAGGCTATCGGGAATCGCCAGCAGATATTGCCGGATCAGGAAAATGCCAAAGATGCTGGCCATGCCGGGGATGATCACGCCCCAGTAGGTGTTGATCAGGCCAAACTGCTTGAGCAGCAGGAACAGCGGCAGCATTGCCACCTGGGCGGGAATTACCATCGCCGCCAGCAGGCCCTGGAACAGCCGGTCGCGGTAGCGGAAGCGGAACTTGGCGAAGGCGTAGCCGGCCATGGAATTGATGAAGAGCGAAATCAGGGTTGTCGCGCCAGCCAGCAGGGCGCTGTTGAGCAGGTAACGGCCCAGATCGAGGCGAGTGAACAGCGCTGCGTAATGCTCGAACGTCACTGTGCTCGGCCACAGGCGCGGCGGATAGCTGTTGGCCTCGCCAGCAGGCATCAGCGACGCCGCCAGCATCCACAGCAACGGCAGCAGGGTCAGCGCGGCGCCTGCTGCCAGCGCGCCGTACAGCAGCAGGGCGGGGAGGAGGGAACGGGCGAGGCGGTGGATAGGTCCCGGTTCAGGCATGGTTCGAGGCAGGCATTTGATTGGTTTTTGCTGCCCGGCTTGGTTGAGCGACGGTGGGATGGCGGTATGACGGCCTCAGCCAAAAAGTTCGCTGTGCGAGCCCAGCCGCGCCAGTCGCAGCGTATTGGTATCCGCTTTTCGGTAAATCAGCAACAGATCCGGTTTGAGGTGGCATTCCCGGTAGCTGGACCACACGCCGCTCAGCGCGTGATCTCGCAAGCTCTCTGGCAAGACTTGATCGCCGGCCAGCAACGCCACCGCCGTCAGCAGTATCCCGTCCACGTCGTAGCGGTGTTGGGGTGTCGCCTTGACCCGTTTATAGTCCCGCTTGAACGCGGAAGACCGCTCAATCGCCCGCATTGAGGTCGGCCAGCAGGCTATCCATGTTCTCGAAGCGCCGGCCACGCCCGGCTTCCAACTCCTGGATCGCCGCCACGGTTTCGGCGTTCGGCGCCCGCACGTCGAACGGGAGCGCCTGTTCCGCCGCTATTCGTACCAGCAGCATCCGCACGGCATCCGACACCGACAGCCCCATGGCCGCCAGCGTGGCCGCTGCTTTGGCCTTGACCGCCTCGTCTACCCGGACATGAACCATCGTTGTCGTTGCCATTGGCTTCACTCCCGAATCTGATGGGCGAGATATATTGTATCTCAATCGTACTTGCCGACCAAACGTTCGGTTCTGCTCTCAAGCGATATACCCCATCTGAAATTCCACCCGTTTCCTGGCGCGATGCCCCACATTTTAAAAAATCTGTGTTTTCATGGGATTCATATATCCCGCTGCCGCAGCTTCAATTGCAGCACGGTTCCGGCCAGGATCAGCACGAATAGCACGAACGCCGCCGCCGAGGCGTAGCCCATATTCCACCAGCGGAAGCCTTCCTCGTACATCAGCAGCACCACGCTGAGGGTGCGGTTGGCCGGGCCGCCCTGAGTCATCACATACGGTTCGGCGAACACCTGGAAATAGCCGATCATGGTCATCAGCGCCACGAACAGGAAAGTTGGCCCCAGCAGCGGCAAGGTGATGTAGCGAAACTGTCGCCAGGCGCTGGCTCCGTCAATCCGCGCCGCCTCGTAGAGTTGCGTGGGGATATTTTGCAAGCCGGCCATGAAGATGATCATGTTGAAGCCGAAGTTTTTCCACACCGCCATCAGGATGATCGCCGGCATCGCCCAGTCCGGGTCGCCCAGCCAGTCAATCGGTTCGATGCCCAACAGACTCAGGCCGTAATTCAACAGCCCATAGCGCGGATGGTAGAGATAGCGCCACACGACCGCCACCGCCACCAGGGTCGTCACCACCGGCAGGAAGAACGCGGCGCGGAAGAAACCCGGAAAGCGAGTCAGGCGGGCATTCACCAGCAATGCCGCGCCCAACGACACCCCCACCGACAGCGGCCCGCCGACGAGGACGAAATAAAAGGTATTGCCGAGCGCAGTCCAGAACAGATGGCTCTGCAACAAGTGCAGATAGTTGTTGAAACCGACAAAACGCAGCCGGTTCAGATCGCCCAGCGCGTAAATGTCGAAATCGCTGAAGCTCAGCAGCAGCGCGGCCAGCACCGGCGCGAAGAAAAATACCGCGATCAACAGCAGCGCCGGGGCCAGAAAAATGCCGGCGCTCAGGGCGGTATGGCGTTCGGAACCGGTCATCGCGCGCTCCCTTCATTCGCAGATGAGGGTGGTGCTCCCCGGCTCAACAGCCAGCGCCGCTTTTCCAGAATCCGGTCCACATCCCGATCCAGCGCCGCCAGCGCCTCATCCACAGTGACCTGCCGGCGAATCGCCCGTTCGGCGTGATAGGCCAGCTTGCTGGCGATGCGCTCCCATTCGGGAATCGCCGGCGTCGCCCGAACGTTTTGCAACTGGCGCCGGAATGCCTGAGCGTAACGGTTGCCGGCCAGCGCCGGATCGGCCCAGGCCGACTGGCGGGCGGGCAAATCGCCAGTCAGTTGATAGAACCGTGCCTGCTGTTCCGGCTCGGCGAGAAATTCCAGCAGCATCCAGGCCGCCTCCCGGCGCGGCGAGGTCCGGCTGAGCGCCAGACTGGCGCCGCCGGCCAGCGATGCGCCGACTGTGCGGCAATCTTGTTCCCCTCCTTGACAAGGAGGGGTGGCGCGCAGCGCCGGGGTGGTTAACCCCTTCTGAGGTGAGGAATCAGCAAAGTTTGGCAACGGCGCGGTATTCCAGTGCGGTTGCACCGCCGCCGGCAACCGCCGCCCGAACTCGCCGATATTCCACGGTCCGCTGACGTAGACCGCGAACGCGCCGTTAGCGAATTCCTGATAAAGGTTGGCCATCTGGGTATTGCCCACCGGCGGCGCCAGTCCCTGCTCAAACAGGCTGAGATAAAAGCTGAACGCCTCGCGGAAGCGCGGCTCCTGAAAGTTGCCGTATTGGTCGCGGTCGCGCAGCAGGGTCGCGCCGCGTTGCAGGGCCAAAATCACCGGCAACTGCCATTCGTTGATCGGGAGCAGAATGGCGTGGCGTTCCGGTCCTGCCAGCGCCTTGATCCGGGCCATAACCTGCACCCACTCCTCCCAGGTCGCGGGCGGTTCGGCCCAACCGGCGGCAGCCAACAAGTCGGTACGGTAGAAAAACAGCCGGGTATCCACGTACCACGGCAGGGCGTAAGTTTGACCGTCCAGCCGGTTGGTGGCGAAAATGCCGGGGAAAAAGTCGTTCAGCGCCGCCTGCGGCCAGGCCTGCAGCCGCGCGTCCAGCGGTTCGACGGCGCGCAGGGCGACGAATTCGGGAATCCAGGTATTGCCGAGCTGAAACAGATCCGGCATGGCGTCGCCGGCGTAGGCGGTCAGCAGCTTCTCATGCGCCGCGCTCCAGGGAATCTGTTGCACCCGCACCCGAATGTCGGGGTGACGGCGCTCGAACTCCGGCAGCAGCGCCTTGACCTGTTCGCCCTCCTGACCCATTGCCCAGAACTCCACCACAACCGCCCGGTCGGCAGGGGAACCACAGCCGGATAGCCATAAGGCGAGCAGGATGGCAAACCATGGGCGGATGGGTGGCGACATGCGGGTTAGTGTAACCGCAATCGCGGCGGCTCCGGGGAAAGGTCTTGAAATCATGTCCCCTTATCCCCATACAATGCTAGCGAATTTCCCACCGTTCCATGCCACTTGCGAGATGTCCCATGCCGATTTACGAGTACCGTTGTCAGTCCTGTAACCACGAACTGGAAGTGATGCAGAAGTTGAGCGATCCCGAACTGAGTGATTGCCCAAGTTGCGGCAAGCCGGCGCTGAAAAAGCTGATTTCACCAGTCGGGTTCCGGCTCAAGGGCAGCGGCTGGTATGAAACCGACTTCAAGAAAGGCAACCAGAAAAACGTCGCCAAAGAGGACAGCGCCCCCGCCAGCGAGAGCAAATCCACAACTGCTTGTGACAGCGCCGGCGGATGCGGGGCCTGCGCCGCGCCAGCAGCGACCGGTTGAGCCTGGCAGAATCTCTCACCACCGCCTTCGAATAGGCATCCCCTCCCCCCCGCTGTCGAGAAACGCAATTTTTTTCTTCTTTGGGTCAAGAAACCCCTTGACCCAAAATTTTTTGTCTATACTCACAAAAGTGCAACAATTTCCTGGATGCCTTTTACCCATTTTGCATCCTGTACTGATCCGGTTCTGATAGATCTGCTGAAATAAAAAATCCGCCAGATTTTGGAGGGATAAGAATGAGCGATGGGAAGACCTTCGCAGTCGCCATGATCGGAATTCCCGAGCAGGAGCGGAATGTTTTGAAGAATATCTTCAAACTTTCCCTGTATCGCGCCTATACCTATACGCTGGTTTCGGTCGAAGAACCGAGCCAAATCCTGATCGTGGATGCGGACGATTCCAATGCGATGGCGGAATGGAGCGCCTTGACCAATAAATCTGCGGCCCAGTCCCCGGCGGGGGCTACGTCTTCACGGACGCCGACAGTCATGGTCAGCAAGGACCCGCCAGCAAATGGTGCGGCGCATTATCTGCGTCGGCCCTTTATCGCCACCCGGGTGTTCGGCGTATTGGACCAGGTCGCAGCTCAGGCGCCCAGCGCCGCCCCGGAGCGTGTGATCGGTGAAGAACCGGCGCCGGCCAGCGCTCCCGTTACCGAGCCTCCCGCCCCGACCGCCCTGGTGGTGGATGACAGCAGCACGATTCGCAAACAGATCGAACTGGAGCTCAAACTGCGCGGCGTTCAGGTTAACGCGGTCGAGTCTGGCGAACAGGCGTTTGAAGCGCTGGCTCAGAGCCAGTATGACCTGATTTTCCTGGACGTAGTATTGCCCGGCATTGATGGCTATCAAATCTGCAAGACGATTAAGAAAGATAAAGCCAGGAAAAAAACTCCGGTTATTATGTTAACGAGTAAGTCATCGCCCTTTGACCGGGTTAAGGGCGCACTGGCCGGATGTGATACATACCTCACTAAACCAGTTAAACAATCTGCGTTCCAGAAAACCGTCAGAAAATATTTGAAACTTTCATAGCTCACCTTTGAATGGAAGATGAGTAACCGTTACACAAGGTTTGATTGATTCGAGAGGAGATCTCCATGCCCCTGCGCAAAGTACTCGTCGTTGATGATTCCCCGACTGATCTGGCAAACATCAAGAGCATCGTGACCGAGGCCGGCTGTGTCGTGGCCACCGCGGCCAATGGCAAGGAAGCGGTCGAGAAAGCCAAGGCGGAAAAACCCGATCTGATCTTTATGGACATCATCATGCCGGATATGGATGGGTACGCCGCCTGCCGCCTGCTGAGTAATGAAAGCGCCACCAAGGATATCCCGGTGGTCTTTGTGACCAGCAAAAGCCAGAAGGCGGATCGGCTCTGGGCGCAGATGCAGGGCGGCAAGGCGTTCGTCACCAAGCCCTATGCCGCTGACGCCATCATTGATCAGTTGAAGGCGTTTTTGTAAAACTGCCCCCTGCCGCTCACAACCATGAATGACAAGACCCCGAAAGCGCCCCGGCGCTGGCTGGACCCCAGCACGGCGCTGAGCCGCTTTAAACCGCCGCGCGGCGTGGCGACCGGCCTTGCGCCAGTCGAACAGGAGCGCGCCCGCTACGGTTTTCGGGTCGGAGGCATCGGTCTGCTGATCGGCCAGGATACCGTCAGCGAAGTGATCGAGCAGGCGCCAATTTATCCACTGCCCAATGCACCGCCCTGGTTTCCAGGGCTGGTCAATCTGCGCGGCAATCTGGCGCCGGTGTTCGACGTGAAACGGTTTCTGGAACTGAACGACGGTGTCGCTGCGGGAAAACGCTGGCTGCTGATTCTGGATCGGGGCGACCGGGCAGCGGGCGTCCTCATTGATGATCTTCCCCGGATCGCGTTCACCCGTCACCCCCTCTCCCGGTTGCCGCCCTTGCCCCCCACCTTGCGCCCCTATGTCGCCCAGGCCTATGTCCAGGATGACATCGTATGGCTGGAGTTCGACCATCAGAACTTTTTTCGGACGCTCGGTGGGCAAATGGCGGGCGCGGCGGCCTGAGCGCCACAAAGTTTGAAGTGCTGGTCCAAATGCAACTGTTCACCTTCTGGAGGCGCTGCACATGCGCACACACGATGATTCCAAAGAAGCTGCTGGCGCGGCCACGGGTTGGCGACGGCTAAGGGGCGGAATGACGCTGGGGCTGCTGCTGGGCCTGAGCGCGACCATCCCCTTGAGTTGGGCCGAAGATCCTGGCGTCACCGACAAAGCCATTCGTATCGGAGCCACCATCCCCCTGGAAGGGGATTACAAGGTTTACGGCCAGGCCATGAAACAGGGCATGGAAGCGGCGCTGGCCGGCCAGACAGTGCAGAAACGCGCTATCGAGTTCATCGCGATCAACGATTTCTATGACCCAGCCAAGGCGGTTGAAGCCGCCAAGAAATTGATTGAGCAGGGAATTTTCGCCATGGTGAACAGCTTTGGCTCGCCGACCACCCGGGCGGTATTGCCCGTGCTGGCAGAAAACAAGGTGCCGGCATTAGGGTTTTACACGGGCGCGGCCTTCACTGGACCGGGCGACGTGCTGAACTTCCGCGCCAGTTACGCCAAAGAGGTGGAGAGCGTGGTGGACGCGGCGCTGGCGGCGGGTTTCAAACCCACCGAGGTGTGCGCCTACGCCCAGAATGACGCCTACGGCATGGGCGGCGTCAAGGGATTCCGCGCGGCCCTGGCCAAGCAGCCTGGCATGGAGTCCATCGTCGCCAAGGTAGATCAAATTCTGAACATGCCGGGCGATAACCCCGAGCGTAATGGGATCGGTCCAGTCGGGGTCTACCAGCGGGACACGGTGAGTGCGCGCGAAGGTTATCAGTCGCTGAAAAAGTGGGAAGCGGCCAGCGGCAATCGTTGCCGGTTGGTGGCGACCACGGCGGTTTATGACCCAGCCGCTGCGTTTTTGGGATACGCCCGCTACAAGGGCGAAACCTGGATTTTCAGTTCCCCCTCGCCAGCAGCGGGCAATCGCCTGGCAACCATGCTTAAGGAACACGGCATTACCGACAAGGTGATCGCCACCCAGATCGTGCCGCCGCCCGATTCGTCCCTGCCCATAGTCGCGGAGGCGCGCAAGGCGCTGGGTAATAACCTGGACTATGTGTCCCTTGAGAGCTACATCGTGGGCAAGCTGTTTGTGACGATCATGCAGGCGATTGACGGCCCGCTGACCCGGGACAATTTCCTCAAGGCTGTGAAACGCCAGCCCTATGACATCGGCGGCGTCAAGGTGGACTTCACCACCGACAACCAGGGATCCGATTTCGTGCAAGCCACCGTCTTGCGCGACGGCCAGTTCATCGCCGTCACGCCGCAGGAGTTGGTGGATCTGTTCAAGTAGCGGTTTTATCGGCGCCGGCCAGATCCGGCCAGCGTCGGACTACATAAAAAAGTCGCCATCACCGGGCCGGGGATACAACAACTGGCTGGTCGAATGGGGCGAAATTCAATCACCGAAGGAGGTAAAAACAGTCATGGGTGGTCAGAAAATCAATGCGCGGTTGACCCTGACGATGGTCATCCAACTCGTGATTCTGGTGGCGATCGGGTTGATCGCCTATTTCGGCATGAACCGCATCGGCGGCGCCGTGGGCCAGCTCAATCAATCCGTGGCCGAGCAGGCCAATCTGGGCCGGCTGGGCGAAGTTCTGCGCGCCGATCTGCTGACGGTGGTCAACAGCGTGGCGCGCGGCACCCGCACCTGGGAGCAGGGAATCGCCGCCCTGCCGGCAGCCCGGGCGAATTTCCAGAAAGGCTGGCAGGCGTATCTCGATTCTTTGCCCGCAGCCCAACGGACAGCATTGGAAAATACCTTTAAAGCTCCCTTGAGCGGCATTAACGAAACCTTTGCCGAAGTGGAGAAACTGCTGGCCGCGCGGGATCGGGGCCGGTTGAATCTGTTTGTCGGCAACGATCTCGACGAATTGATCAATCCCTTCTTCAAGACCCTGCTGACCGGCACGACGCAATCCGAGGAACGCGCTGCGCAAGACCTGAAAACCGCCCAGAGCACCAGCAATACCTTCACCGTGGTGATCGCGGTGATCGCCCTGCTGGGCATCGCGGTCGCGTTCGGCCTGGGCGCCTCGACCTATCGCGCCATCATGAATCCGCTCAACCAGATGATGACGACCGTCAAGCAGATCGGCGAAGGCAACTACGACTCCCGCACCGGTTTGACCGGCGGCGATGAATTGTCGGAACTGGGCCAGTCACTGGATCGGATGCTGAACGAACGGGTGAACGCGCTGGTGCAAACAGAGCGTGAAAATGAGCAACTCAACGACTCGATCATCAATCTGCTGCAAGCGGTGTCCCAGCTCAGCCAGAAAGACCTGACCGTCAAGGTGCCGGTGACCGAGGACGTGACGGGCCCGGTAGCCGACGCGCTGAATCTGCTGACCACCGAGACCGCGACGGTGTTGCAGGGCGTCACCCGCATCTCCGAACAGGTGGCGACTGCCTCTGACACAGTAAAAGCGCAGTCCGATACGGTGATCGCCGTGGCCGACACCGAACGCCAGGCGGTGGACCAGACCGCCGCCGAGCTGGCGACTGCCGCCGATACCATGAAGCAGATCGCCGAGCTGGCGCAGACCTGCAACGCCGCCGCCGAAACCGCCATCAAAACCACCCAAACGGCGCTGCAAACGGTGACCAGCACGGTGAGCGGCATCAACAGCACCCGCGACACCATCCGCGAGACGGAAAAGCGCATCAAGCGGCTGGGCGAACGCTCCCAGGAAATCAGCGGCGTGGTGAACCTGATCAACACCATCGCTGAGCGTACTCACATCCTGGCGCTGAATGCCAGTATGCACGCCGCTTCAGCGGGCGAAGCGGGGCGCGGGTTTGCGGTGGTGGCGGGCGAAGTGCAGCGCCTGGCGGAAAACGCCCGCGAGGCGACTTCGCAGATCGCCACCCTGGTCAGCAACATCCAGATCGAGACGGCGGATACGGTGAACGCCATGAACGCCGCCATCAGCCAGGTCGTGGATGGCAGCCGGCTGGCCGAGCAGGCCGGCGATCAGATGAAGCGCACTCAGGAAACCACCGCCGAACTGGTGGCCGCCGTACAACAGATTGCGTCCCGTTCGCAGGAGCAGGCGCGCGTCAGCAATGAACTCCTGGGGCGCGCCCGGCAGATTCAGGAAAGCACCCGCCAGACCAGCCAGCAGTTGCAGGAACAGACGGTCCACACCACCAGCCTGGTGGAATACGCCAGAGGCTTGTTGAATTCGGTGCGCGTATTCCGGCTGCCGGCGTAGGCGGGATGCGCCTGCCGCTACAGACACCGTCACAGGATTACTGTTGCCTGCGAGAGGGGTTTTAGCCGCCATGCTCATAGCGGAAGAACAGGTTGCGGCGCTGGAAGCGCAAGTCGCCGAACTGCTCGGCTTCCTTGAACTACTGGATGGGGAGGGGGTTGCCGAAGGCGTCCGCTGTTACGCCGAGCAGGTGGGACATATCGGTCTGGCTGCGGGCGACGCCGGTTTAGCGGGATTACAGGAGGTTTGCCGGCAGTTTCACGGCCATCTGGCGGATTTGGATATCGGCGGCTGTAGCCTGAGCAGCGACGAACGGGAGCGGCTGGAGGAGTGGCCGATTCTGGTCATCGGCTACCTCGGCGATCCGACCGATCCCGCAGCCAGCGTAGCGTTGCTCGATCATTTGTCGAACGCGGTTTGGAACGCTCCGCTGACGGCAGAGCACGCCGAGGCGTTGCGCGCCCTGTTGATCGGCGGAACGCTGACTGAAGCCGTGGCGGAAACAGCGCCGCTGGTGGATGTGTCTCCTACTCTCCACGCCCCCCTTTCCCCACCAGGAGGGATTGAGTCTTGCGCGATCACCGAATACTTGCCCTCCCCTGCCCTCGTGGGAGGAGAGGGTGCGGAGGGAGATGCTCAAACCAGTACTCCCGAACGGCTGACTGAAACCGTAGTAGCGGCTGAGGCGGAAGAGCCGGAATCCGAACCGGTGGTCGAGACGGAAGAGCCGGAACCCGAACCGGTGGTCGAGGCGGAAGAGCCGGAACCCGAACCGGTGGTCGAGGCGGAAGAGCCGGAACCCACGGACGAGGAGGAGGACGAGGACGAAGAATTCGCCGGCGCCCCGGTGAACGCCAGCGAAGCCCGCCAGGAATTGATTGACATTCTGTGTGCGGAAATTACCCAAATCGCCGCAACCACTGATGAAATTCTGGCTGTGGCTAGAGTCGCCGCCAGCACGCCCACGGCCCGGGCCGAGGCGCTATCCGGTTATGCCGAGCATCTGGAACGCCTGGGGGATGCGGCGGCATCCATCGGCTTAACCGGACTACAGCAGGTTTGTATCTGCTTGCAGGCTAATCTGGGCATTCTGGCGGTTCAGGATACCTCGCTGCAGACCGAACAGCGGCAAGTGGTGGAAGCCTGGCCCGAACTGGCGCTCGGCTATCTGCACGCCCTGAACGACCGCGCCGTCTGCACGGCCCTGGTCAACCATTTACAGGATATGCGCTGGCCGCAACCACTGGCAGCGGCGGATGCAGCGCCGCTCATTGATCTGCTGGTCGCACCAACGCTGGTCACCGAGGAGGCTGAAGCGGAAGCCCGACCCCGCCAGGCGCAGCCCGAAGATATATCGCTGGCGCTGCCCGCCGATGTCAATCAGGAATTGCTGGACGGTCTGTTGCAGGAATTGCCTCATCAGGCCGCCGAATTCTCCGCTGCCATCCAGCGACTGGCGGCGGGCGGCGGCCAGCTTGAGGATGTGGATGTAGCGCGGCGTATCGCCCACACCCTGAAAGGCGCTGGCAATACCGTCGGCGTGCGCGGCATCGCTGCGCTGACCCACCATATCGAGGACATTTTGCAGGCGCTCGCCAAGCATGAGGCGTTGCCCAACCGGCCGTTGGCCGAAACCCTCCTGAATGCGGCTGATTGTCTGGAAACCATGAGCGAGGCGCTGCTCGGCATCAGCGCGCCGCCGCCGCAAGCGTTGACCGTGTTGCAAGCGGTGCTGGATTGGGCGAACCGGATTGACCGGACAGGGATACCGACCGATGACGAAGCGCCGGCGGCAACGAACACCCAACCGGAACCGATCGAACCGCCCGAACCACAGCCAACCGCGCCACAACCCACGGTTGCCGCGACCGAAGCGACCCTGCGCGTTCCCGCTCATCTGGTGGACGATGTATTGCGGCTGGTGGGCGAGAGCATCATCCTCACCGGTCAAGTCCAGGAGCGGATTCGCAAAACCGTCGCCCAGACCCGGTCGGTCATGGGGCAAAACCACCTGTTCCAGCAACTGACTGCTGAATTGGAGCAACTGGTTGATATCCGCAATGTATCGTCGCCGCTGTCCAAATCCATGCAGCGCGGCGATTTCGATCCGCTGGAACTGGAGCAGTACAACGAACTCAACACCGTCACCCATCGCCTGGTAGAAGCGGCCACCGACGCCCGCGAACTGGGCCGCGCCATCGAGGAGAATCTGGCGGCGCTGGACGCCCTGCTGGTGGATCAGGGCCGCCTGCACCGCGACAACCAGGAAGCGGTGTTGCGCACCCGCATGGTGCCGATCCAGACGATAGCGCCGCGCTTGCAGCGCAGCGTGCGGCAAACCTGCCGGCTGGTGGACAAGGAGGTCGAACTGACGGTGCGCGGCGCGGGCACGCTGATGGACAGCAACGTCCTGAACGACATGGTGGATCCGCTGATGCACATGCTGCGCAACGCGGTGGACCACGGGATTGAATCCCCCGCCGAGCGCCAACGCCTGGGCAAGCCGCCGGTCGGGCGCATCGAGCTTAGCTTCGAGCGCGAGGGCAACAACATTCTCATCCGTTGTCAGGACGACGGCGCCGGGCTGGACCTGGCGGCGATTCGGCAAACGGCTATGGAACGTGGTCTGATCAGCGCCGACCAGTCGTTGCCGGACGACGAACTGGCCCGCTTGATCCTGTTGCCGGGCTTTTCCACCCGCGACGCCGCTACCCAGACCTCGGGGCGCGGTATCGGCATGGATATGGTTTACAGCCGACTGCTGGCGATGAAAGGCTCATTGCGCATCCAGACCCGGGCCGGCCAGGGTTGCCTGATGGAATTGCGCTTGCCCGTCACCCTGATTTCCACCCATGCGCTGCTGGTGCGCCCGCGCGATCACCTGCTGGCTATTTCCGACCGGGGCATCGAGCAGATTCTCTATTCCGGCGTCGGCTCGATCCAAAAGCTGGGCCAGGTCGCCACCTTCCGAATGGGCGATGAGGTCTACGAACTCACTGTCCTGGATACGTTGCTCAACCTGCCGCCGGATCATCGCGCCCGGAACCGCACCACACCATCGGTGTTGCTGGTGCGGGAGGAGACGGGCACCCTTCGCGCTGTTTTAGTGCCGGAGGTCGTGGATAGCCGCGATCTGGTGGTCAAGCATCTGGGGCAGTACTTGCCGAAGCTCAACGGCATTGTGGGAGCCACCATCCTGGGCGATGGCAGCGTCGCGCCAGTGCTGGATTTACCGGAACTGCTGCGCGCCCCGGCTACTGGCCAGGCGGTGCATCCCATAGTCCGCGCGGCAACACCCGTCGCCCCCGCTCCTCATCGCCCCTTCGTGCTGGCGGTGGACGATTCGCTGAGCGCCCGCCGCTCGCTGGCGCAGTTCGCCCAGGATGCCGGCTTCGAGGTGCGCACCGCCCGCGATGGCCTGGAGGCGATTGAGATCATCAAGGGCAAGCGCCCCGATCTGGTGCTGGCCGATCTGGAGATGCCGCGCATGAACGGGCTGGAATTGACCGCCCATCTGCGCGCCAACCAGGCCACGCACACCTTGCCGGTCATCATGATCACCTCGCGTTCTACCGAGAAGCACCGGCGCGAAGCGGAAACGACCGGCGTTAATGTTTACCTGACCAAGCCGTTCATGGAAGACGAACTGCTGGGACATATCCACCGCCTGTTGCAGCCCGCATGAACGCGCCCACTCAACCGGCATGGAACGATCTTCAGGCGACCCCGGCGTTCGCCGTACTGACCCTGGACGGGCGCAAATGGCTGGTGCCGCAAGCGGAAATTCGGGCGCTGGAGTCGCTGCTGGACATTGACCGCGAGGTGCGGATTCCACACAGCGTCGGGGCCGTAGCGTTCGCAGGCGAATGGTGGCCGGTGTATAGCCTGTCCGGTGAATTGGCGCTTTTGCCGAACCTGCCGGATGGTCGCCGGGCCTGCCCGTTGCTGGATAACGGCATGGATCGCTTCGGTCTGGTTTGTGACCAGGTTGAAACCTTGCCGGAACCGCCCCGCCGGCTGGCCGTGCCGGCCTGTATGGCGCTGCCGGATTCGCCCATTCAGGCGCTGGTGCTCCTGAAAGATGGGCTGGGTTGCGTCACCACCACCGAACGGTTGGCAGCCCTGCTTGCCGCGGCCACGGAGAACGCCGATGGCTGAAAGCACCGCCTGGGTGTTGGCGCTGGATCAGCAACTGCGGGCCGCCGTCGGCGAACGCGAGATGGTGCATTTGATCGAGGCGCCGACCCTGCTGGAGGTCCCGCGCAGCCCGTTTTACTGCCGCCAGGTGCTGGTCTGGAATGACGCCGTGTTGCCGGCGATGGATCTGGCGGCCTGGTTGCGGAGACAGCCCACGCACCGTGCGCAGACGCTGGTCGGGGTGTTCGCCTACCAGACGCGGCCGGGTGCGGACCCAGAGTATGGTGCATTGTTGCTGGCCAGCATTCCCATGCGGGCCAGCGTCACTGATGAGCAGGCCTGCGCCTTACCGCAACAACCGGACGATTGGCGAACGCTGGCGATTTCCTGTTTCAAACAGAACAATCAGCCGATTCCCATTCTGGATTTGCCGCACATTTTCGGCGGCGGCTTGTTGTAATCGGCCGGAAAGGCCGGCCTGCATCCTGCATCCTTCTTGAATTGTCCTGGTTGCGGCGCGTGGTTTGAGTCCTTAACATTCCCGTTCCTGAAATCGGCCATCCCGACGCGCCGAACTTCGCGCTTCCCTTGGAATTTTGCCCTCAGACGGAAACCAGACACCATGCGCAGCCATTATTGCGGCCAGGTCACCGAGACCCTGTTGGATCAAGATGTCACCCTTTGCGGTTGGGCGCACCGCCGCCGCGATCATGGCGGCGTGATCTTCGTTGACTTGCGCGACCGCGAGGGTCTGGTGCAGGTGGTGATTGACCCCGACACCCCGGACGCCTTCGCCAACGCCGAGCGGGTGCGCAACGAATACGTGCTGCAGGTGAAGGGCCGGGTGCGGCGGCGGCCCGAGGGCACCGTGAATCCCAATCTGATCACTGGCGCAATCGAGGTGCTGGCCAGCGAACTGGAAATCCTCAACCGGTCCGAGCCGCTACCGTTCCAGTTGGACGATGCGGACACCTCTGAGGAAGTGCGGTTGCGCTACCGCTATCTCGACCTGCGCCGGCCGGAGATGCAGGAGCGGCTGCGGCTGCGCACCCGGGTGATCAGCGCCCTGCGCCGGTTCCTGGAGCAGCACGGCTTCATGGACATCGAAACCCCGATGCTGACCAAGGCGACCCCGGAAGGCGCCCGCGACTATCTGGTGCCCAGCCGGACCCATCCCGGCTGTTTCTTCGCCCTGCCGCAGTCGCCACAGTTGTTCAAGCAGTTGCTGATGATGGCCGGCCTGGATCGCTACTATCAGGTGGTGCGCTGCTTCCGCGACGAAGACCTGCGCGCCGACCGCCAGCCGGAATTCACCCAGCTCGACATCGAAACCTCGTTCATGGACGAACAGGCCATTACCGAACTGATGGAAGAGATGATCCGCTGGATGTTTAAGGCCGTGCTGAACGTGGAATTGCCCAACCCGTTCCCCCGGATGCCCTACGAGACCGCGATGCAGCGTTACGGCTCCGACAAGCCGGATTTGCGCATTCCGCTGGAACTGACCGAACTGTCGGATTTGATGGCCGGCGTCGAATTCAAGCTATTCTCTGGACCGGCCAACAATCCCCACGGCCGGGTGGCGGCGCTGCGGGTGCCGAACGGTGGCAAACTCAGCCGCCGCGAGATTGACCTGTATACGGAATTCGTCGGTCGTTACGGCGCGAAAGGACTGGCCTACATCAAGGTCAACGATGCCGCCGCCGGGCGCGAAGGCTTGCAGGCGCCCATCGTAAAATTCCTGCCCGATGAGGTGTTGACCAAGATTCTCACCCGCACTGGGGCGGAGAACGGTGATCTGCTGTTCTTCGGCGCGGATTCGGCCAAGGTGGTCAACGATGCGCTGGGCGCGCTGCGGATCAAGCTCGGCCAGGATCTCGGCCTGATCCACGGCGAATGGGCGCCGTTGTGGGTGGTCAATTTCCCGATGTTCGAGTGGGACGAGCAGGACCGGCGCTGGAACGCCCTGCACCATCCCTTCACCGCGCCGCGCACCGACGACCCCGCCGAGGTGCGCGCCAATCCCGAACGCTGCCTGTCGCGGGCCTACGACATGGTGCTGAACGGTACGGAAATCGGCGGCGGCTCGGTCCGTATCCACCGCCAGGAGATGCAGAACACCGTGTTCGAACTGCTGGGCATCGGTCCCGAAGAAGCGCGGGCCAAGTTCGGCTTCCTGCTGGATGCGCTGAAGTTTGGCTGTCCCCCGCACGGGGGTCTGGCCTTTGGCCTGGATCGGCTGGTGATGCTGATGGTCGGGGCTACCTCCATCCGCGACGTGATGGCGTTCCCCAAAACCCAGAGCGCCGCCTGCCTGCTCACCCAGGCGCCGGCACCCGTTACCGAGGCGCAGTTGCGCGATCTGAACATCCGCCTGCGCCGCACGCCCTGACCGTGGGCGTGGAAAGTTCACTCCGCGCCAAACGCCCGGAATCGGTGCTGGTGGTGGTGTACACGGCGGCGGATGAGGTGCTGGTGCTGCTTCGGCGGCACCCGCCCGATTTCTGGCAGTCGGTGACCGGCAGTCTGCGCTGGGATGAAACCGACCCGCTGGCCGCCGCGCAGCGGGAGTTGCGGGAGGAAACCGGATTGAGCGACGCAGCAGAAATTGTGGCGTGCGGCGTGATCAACCGCTTCCCAATCCTGCCGGCCTGGCGGCATCGTTACGCGCCGAATGTTGCCGAGAACGTTGAACACGTCTTCCGGGTTTTGCTGCCGGAACGCCAGCCCATCCTTCTCAATCCCGCCGAACATGGCGAATACCAATGGTTGCCCCGCGCAGCGGCGGCGGCCAAAGTCGCGTCCTGGACCAATCGGGACGCTATTCTCGCGTTGCCATGAAAATAATTCAAAATCAAAATCTTATATATCTGTTCCCGGCAATTTTTCTGGCCGGCGCGCTGCTGGCGACTCCCACCGCGTGGGCGGAGACCGCGGAAGAGATGCTGGACGATGCGACCTTTGGCAAACTGAGCATCCAGCGCACCACCGATGAACCGAAGGGCGTCGTTCTGTTTGCAGCCGGGACCGGCGGCTGGACCGCTGAACTGACGACGGTAGCGAAAGCGGTTGCGGAACTGGATTACGTGGTGGCGAGCATTGATCTGAACGATTATCTGACCCGGCTCGACCGGGCCGGGGCTGCTTGCGCCAATCCGGCGGCGGACTTCGATCAATTGAACCGGCTGATGGAGCAACGCTATCCCATTGCGACCCACCAGCCCCCGATCCTGCTGGGTTACGGGGCGGGGGCGGCGCTAACCTACGCGGCGCTGGCGCAGGCGACAGCCGACCAGGTTCACGCCGGCGTGGGGGTGGACTTCTGCCCGGAATTGCCGCTGCGCAAGCCGCTCTGCAAGGGAGCGGCGAATCTGGACAGCGCCGCGCTGCCGGATAGCAAGGGCCTGCTGCTCAAGCCCACCGCCCGAATGCCGACGACCTGGTTCGTGTTCCAGAACCGGCCGGCTTGTGATACCGGAGCCGCCGCGCAGTTCGTCCAATCCATTCAACTGGCCCGGCTGGCCGATATCCCCGGCGCGGAAGGAGTCAAAAACTGGCTGCCACAAGTCTCCGCACTGCTGCAATGGCTGGACCCCGGCATCGTCCGGCAAGTCCAGCCCGACGCCAGCGTCAGCGGCGCACCGCTCACTGAGGTGCCCGTCACCGGCGGTCCCGACCGGCCGCACTTGGCGGTGATGTTCTCCGGCGATGGCGGCTGGGCGTTGTTCGATCGCGCCGTAACCGCCGAACTGGCGAAAAACGGGTTGCCTACCGTGGGCTGGGATTCGCTGAGCTATTTCTGGAAAGCCCACCAGCCGGATGAAGTGGCGCTGGATTTGGAGCGGGCGCTGCGCTACTACCTGGACGCCTGGAAAAAGAGCCGGATCGTGCTGATCGGCTATTCATTTGGCGCGGACGTGCTGCCGGCGGTCGTCAACCGCCTGCCGCAGGAACTGCGAGACCGCATTGATCTGCTGGCGTTGCTGGGTCTGTCGGATTACGCCTCCTTCGAGTTCAACCTGACGGACTGGATCAGCAGCAAACCGGGCGAGGGCGACCAGCCGGTGCGGCCGGAGTTGGAGAAGCTGGGCAGCCTCAAACGGCTGTGCATTTACGGCGCCGACGAAACGGACGCGGCCTGTCCGAAGCTGGCCGAGCTGGGCGTGATCGTCGAAAAAATGCCTGGCGACCATCATTTCGACGACGACTATCCAGGCGTGGCTCGGCGCATTCTCGATCAATTACCGCCATTGCCGCCGGTCAAGCCCTGAAGGGTCCGCACATGGCCGTTTACGCGATTGGCGATATTCAGGGTTGCTACGACCCCTTGCGGCGCCTGCTGGACCGGCTGCGGTTCGATCCCGCCGCCGACGCCCTATGGCTGGTCGGCGATCTGGTCAATCGCGGGCCGCATTCGGTGGAGGTGTTGCGGCTGGTGCAGGGGCTGGGCGAGGGGGCGGTGGTGGTGCTGGGCAATCACGACCTGACTCTGCTGGCGATCGCCGCCGGTCAGGTCAAGCCCAAGCGCAAGGATACGTTCCACACCATTCTCGACGCCCCCGACCACGGCGAACTGTTGGACTGGCTGCGTCGGCGGCCATTGTTGCATCACGATCCGGCGCTCGGTTTCACCCTGGTTCATGCGGGGTTGCCGCCGCAGTGGGATTTAACGCTGGCGCAACGCTGCGCGGCGGAACTGGAAGCGACCCTGCGCGGGCCGGATTACGAGGCTTTCCTGGCCCGCATGTTCGGCGGCGAGCCGCGCCGCTGGCGGAATGATCTGGCCGGTGATGACCGGCTGCGCTTCACCGTCAACGCCCTGACCCGGATGCGGTTCTGCACGGCGGATGGCGCGCTGTCCTTCTCCGAGAAGGGACCGCCCGGCAGTCAGGAACCCGGCCTGTTGCCCTGGTTCGCTGTGCCGGGCCGGCGCAATGCTGATCTCAATCTCGTGTTCGGTCACTGGGCGGCGCTGGGCTACTTCCGCGCGCCGGGCATCTACGCGCTCGACAGCGGCTGCGTCTGGGGCAACCGGCTAACCGCGATCCGGCTGGATGCGCCTGGTGTTCCCGCCTGGAGCGTGCCCGCCGTTAACCTGCCCCCACCACCGACATGACGCCCCTATTGGCGCTGATCGCTGCGCTGGCGCGCAACCGGGTCATCGGCCGGGATAATCGCCTGCCGTGGCGATTGCCGGCAGATTTGCGTTTCTTCAAGCAGACCACGATGGGCAAGCCACTGGTGATGGGCCGGCGCACTTGGGAATCCATTGGCCGACCGCTGCCGGGCC
>ERZ1645192.1124-NODE-1124-length-22463-cov-11.823010_pt1 | contig 22463 bp, 22 predicted proteins | sample MGYA00575354_ERZ1645192 | MGnify/ENA primary metagenome ERZ1645192 (study PRJEB40844, sample SAMN11349763) | freshwater sediment metagenome | isolation source: river sediment | host: Sediment | place: India: Faizupur Khadar , New Delhi | collected 2017-02-21 ... | reverse complement strand
GGTTGTCGACCGAATAGCCGCCCCACAGCCAGGTGGTGATGGCGTCGCCGACGAAGGGGATCGCCGAGAACAGGTTGGTGATGACGGTCGCGCCCCAGAAGGACATCTGTCCCCACGGCAGCACGTAGCCCATGAAGCCCGTGGCCATCATCAGCAGGTAGATGATGACGCCGAGGATCCACAGCACCTCGCGCGGCGCCTTGTAGGAGCCGTAATAGAGGCCGCGCAGCATGTGGATGTAGACGGCGATGAAGAACATCGACGCGCCGTTGGCGTGCACATAGCGGATCAGCCAGCCGTAGTTGACGTCGCGCATGATGTGCTCGACCGACTCGAAGGCCAGCGTCACATGCGGGGTGTAGTGCATGACCAGCACGATGCCGGTGATGATCTGCACGGCCAGCATCATCGAAAGGATGGCGCCGAAGGTCCACCAATAGTTGAGGTTCTTCGGCGTCGGATAGGCGACGAAGGAGCCGTGCATGAAGCTCAGGATGGGAAGCCGGGCTTCGAGCCAGCGGGCGACGCCGCTCTTCGGCTCGTAGACGGAATGTCCGGTCAGATGTCCGCTCATGGGTGAAATCTCTGCTCGATGTCTGTCAGGGCGCGAGGCGAGCGGCGATCAGCCGATCTTCACTTTCGTGTCGCTCAGGAAGGTGTAGGTCGGCACGTCGAGGTTGCGCGGCGCGGGACCCTTGCGGATGCGGCCGGACGTATCGTAGTGCGAACCGTGGCACGGGCAGAACCAGCCGTGATAATCGCCGGAATTGCCGAGCGGCACGCAGCCGAGATGGGTGCAGATGCCGATGACGATCAGCCATTCCGGCTTCTGCACGCGCGACGCGTCGGTCTGCGGGTCGGGCAGGTCGGACAGCTTGGCGGCGGCGGCCTCGTCGATCTCCTTCTTGGTGCGATGGCGCACGAAGACCGGCTTGCCGCGCCACTTGACGGTCACGCTCTGACCGGCCGGGATCGCGGCGATGTCGATCTCGGTCGAGGCGAGCGCCAGCGTCGAGGCGTCGGGGTTCATCTGGGCGATGAGCGGCCAGGCGACCGCGCCGGCGGCGACCGCCGCCGCCGCGCCGGTGGCGATGAAAAGAAAATCCCTGCGGGTCGGCTCGACTGTCGCTTCGCTGGCCACGTGTAACCCCCAATCCTGAAGTCCGGAGCGCGACGCTTGCGGGCGCCGCCTTTGCAGCTTGCCACGAGACGGACGCGCGCGATGGGCGCGCCGCGGCAAACCGGGCTAAAACGGAGGCTATTTCGCACCCTTCGCGCCCCTTGTCCATAGCGCCAAAGACTTAATGCCGCAGGCCGACAAGGGGCCGGTTCGATCCTTGTTCAAACAGTTCAAGGCGGCGGGCTTGCCCGTCCGGCCGCGGTGCGCCTATAGGTCGCAGATGGCCTTGACGCTTGTCCTTTACCAGCCCGACATCCCCCAGAACGCCGGGACCATGCTGCGCGCCTGCGCCTGCCTCGGTCTCGACGCCGGAATCGTCGAACCGGCGGGCTTTCCGGTCAGCGACCGGCACTTTCGCCGCGCCGGCATGGACTATCTCGACAGGGTCGACATCGCCCGCCACGCCTCCTTCGCCGCCTTCGAGCGCTGGCGCGCCGAGGCCGGCCGCCGCCTCGTGCTGCTGACGACGGCCGGCGACGCCGCCTATACCGATTTCGTCTACCGGCCCGACGACATTCTGATGGTCGGGCGCGAGTCCGCCGGCGCGCCGCAGGCCGTCCACGCCGCCGCCGACGCGCGCGTCATCATTCCGATTCGCAGCGAGCTGCGCTCGCTCAACGTCGCCGTCGCCGCCTGCATGGTCATCGGCGAAGCGCTGCGGCAATTGTCCGCGTTCCCCGCGCTCGAAGGAGAATAAGCCATGACCGAGACGCTCGCCGCCCGCCAGAAGCAGGCGCAGGACTGGTTCGAGGCCCTGCAGGCCCGCATCATCGCCGCCTTCGAGGCGCTGGAGGCCGAGGCCACGGGGCCCTTCGCGCAAGCCGACGCCGCGCCGGGGCGCTTCACGCTGGAGCCGTGGAGCCGCGCCGACCACAGCGGCGCGCCGGGCGGCGGCGGCCGCATGGGCATGTTGCGCGGCCGCGTCTTCGAAAAGGCCGGCGTGCATTGCTCGACAGTGTTTGGAACCTTCGCGCCGGAATTCGCCAGGCAGATTCCCGGCGCCGACGTCGATCCGCGCTTCTGGGCCTCGGGCATTTCGCTCATCGCCCATCCGTGCAATCCGAACGTGCCGGCCGTGCACATGAACACGCGTTTCGTCGTCACCTCGAAGGCGTGGTTCGGCGGCGGCGCCGACCTGACCCCGGTGCTCGACCGCCGCCGCACGCAGGACGACGCCGATGCGCGCGACTTCCATGCCGCCATGCGCGCGGCTTGCGCGGCGCACGCCGGCGTCGCCGATTACGACCGCTACAAGGCTTGGTGCGACGAATATTTCCACCTGCCGCACCGCCAGGAGCCGCGCGGCATCGGCGGCATTTTCTTCGACTATCTCAACAGCGCCGGCGACGCCGCCAACAGCGGCTGGGACGCCGATTTCGCCTTTGTTCGCCAGGTCGGCGAGGCCTTCGCCGACATCTACCCGGCGCTCGTGCGCCGCAACGTCGCCACACCCTGGAGCGAGGCCGACCGCGACGAGCAGCTCGTGCGCCGCGGCCGCTATGTCGAGTTCAACCTGCTCTATGACCGCGGCACGATTTTCGGACTGAAGACGGGCGGCAATGTCGCCTCGATCCTGTCGTCGATGCCGCCGCTGGTAAAATGGCCTTAAGCGCCGCAGACGCAAAATCGCCAGAGATGGCGGTTTAGCTGCCGCCATGACGCAGACAATGGAGCGCCGAATGATTCGGGCCGGGATCCAGACCACGCTTATCGCGGCGCTCGCCGCCCTCGTCGCCACGCCGGGACAAGCGGCGCAATGCGGCAATTCCGCCGGCGGCTTCGAAAACTGGAAGCGGCAGTTTTCCGCCGAGGCCCGCGCCAACGGCATCGGCCCGGCCGGCGTCGACGCGCTGTTGTCGACCAGCTACGCCACCGCGACGATCCGCGCCGACCGCGGCCAGAAGAGCTTCAAGCTGTCGCTCGACCAATTCCTCGCCAAGCGCGGCGGCCCGGTCATCGTCTCGCGCGGCCGCCAGCTCAAGCAGACGCATGCGGCGCTGTTCGCGTCGCTGCAGCAGCGCACCGGCGTGCCGGCCGGGCCGCTGCTGGCGATCTGGGGCATGGAGACGGGCTTTGGCGCGGTGCGCGGCAACCAGAACATGCTGTCGTCGGTCGCCACCCTCGCCTACGACTGCCGCCGCCCGGACTTCTTCACCGACCAGCTCTACGCCGCGCTGAAGCTCGTCGATCGCGGCGTCTTCTCGGCCGGCACGCGCGGCTCGATGCATGGCGAGGTCGGCCAGACGCAATTCATGCCCAAGGCGGTGCTCAACTACGGCGGCGGCGGCAATCTCGAGACGCCGTCCGGCGCGCTGACCGCCACGGCGAACTTCCTCAAGGCGCACGGCTGGGCTCCCGGCGCCGGCTACCAGCCGGGCGAGGCCAATTTCGCCGCCATCCAGGGCTGGAACGCCGCCTCCGTCTACCAGCGCGCCATCGCCCTGCTCGGCAAGCAGATCGACGGCGGCGAGCGCTAAGGCGCGCCGCCCCTCACCCTGAGGAGCCGCGCAAGCGGCGTCTCGAAGGGCGGGCCGCCGCGCGCATGCAGACAGCGAAGCCTCTTGCCCATGCTTCGAGACGGCCGCTGACGCGACCTCCTCAGCATGAGGGGACCTATCGCGGCCGTGTCTTACGCCACAGATCCTTGCGCGATTCCGCCTCGCGCGCGGCGACGATGCGGTCGAGCGAGCGCGTGAGGCTTTCAACGAGGCGGGCGATGCGCTCCCGCTCGGAGAGGCTGCGCGGCTGCTCGCCCGACAAAGCGCCAAGTTCGCGCCGCGCCAGCGCCTCGATATCGCGCAAGGCGTCACCCAGCCTGGGCGCTCGGCGCTTTCGTCCAACAGGCGCGGGCGGGCTCTGCTCGGGCAAAGGTGCAGCGACGACCGGCAGGCGCTCACGCCGTCGCGGCCAGTCCATCTCGGCGATCCAGCGAAGAAATGTTGAAACCGGAACGCCGAACGCGCCCGCGACTTTCGTCAGCGGCACGGCCGGGTCGTAATACAGCGCCTGCATCCGCGCCATGTCGTCATCGGAAAAGACGCGATGGCTGCGGGGGCGGCGGGAAAGATCGGCATGGGTCATAGGAACCTCGAATATAGGATTTATTACCTATGTCTGAGGGTCGGTATTTCAAGTGGCGATCATCCCGTCGCGCGGAATTGCTCGGATGGCCGGGCCGCCCCTAAACCCGTCGCCGGACGAAAAGAAGCGCATCAACCGCGCCCCCTCTCCCACGAAGTGGGGGAGGGCCGGGGTGGGGGCCGCGCCGCGCTTCAATGCCAGACGCGAATGCAGCGGCCTCACCCCCATCCGGCCTTCGGCCACCTTCCCCCGCTCCGCGGGAGAAGGCGCTAACGCCATCGGTTGCACCCCCTACTTCTTCCCCCGCCACGGCCGCGCCTTGCCGCCGTGCATGCCGCCCTTGCCGGCGGTGGAGCGGGCCAAGGGCCGCGCTTCGCCGCCGCCGAGATTGTGCGGGCCCATGTCGGCGTCGGTCGGCTTGTGGATGCGCGATTTCGCCGGCAGGTTGGCGGCGCTGCCGTATTTGCGCTGGCCCTCGTAGACGCCGGCTGAATTCTCGACCGCCGCCTGCCGCGCCAGCGGGTCGTCGCCGACGGCCAGTTCCACCGCCTGCAGGCGCTTGATCTCGTCGCGCAGCCGCGCCGCGTCCTCGAAATCGAGATTGGCGGCCGCCTCGCGCATGCGCTTTTCGAGATCGCCGATCGTCGCCTTGAGATTGTGGCCGAGCGCCGGCGTCTCGACGAGGCCGGCGTCGACCGTCACATGGTCCTGCTCGTAGACCGAGCCGAGAATGTCGGCGATGCCGCGCTTGATCGTCGCCGGCGTGATGCCGTGCTCGGCGTTATAGGCCTCCTGCTTGGCGCGGCGGCGGTTGGTCTCGGCCATGGCCCGCTGCATCGAGCCGGTCTCGTGATCAGCGTAGAGGATGACCTTGCCATCGACGTTGCGCGCGGCGCGGCCGATGGTCTGCACCAGCGACGTCTCCGAGCGCAAAAAGCCCTCCTTGTCGGCGTCGAGAATGGCGACGAGGGCGCATTCGGGAATGTCGAGGCCCTCGCGCAGCAGGTTGATGCCGACGAGGCAGTCGAAGGCGCCGAGACGCAGGTCGCGGATGATCTCGATGCGCTCGATCGTGTCGATGTCGCTGTGCATGTAGCGCACGCGCACGCCGTTCTCGTGCAGATATTCGGTCAGGTCCTCGGCCATGCGCTTGGTCAGCGTGGTGACGAGGCTGCGGTAGCCGCGCGCCGCCGTCTCGCGGATCTCGCCGAGCACATCGTCGACCTGGGCGCGGGCCGGGCGCACCTCGACCGGCGGGTCGATCAGGCCGGTCGGGCGGATGACCTGCTCGACGAAGACGCCGCCGCTGCGCTCCATCTCCCAATTGCCCGGCGTCGCCGAGACATGCACCGTCTGCGGCCGCATCGCGTCCCATTCCTCGAAGCGCAGCGGCCGGTTGTCGAGGCAGGACGGCAGGCGGAAGCCGTATTCGGCCAGCGTCGCCTTGCGGCGGAAGTCGCCCTTATACATGCCGCCGATCTGCGGCACGGTGACATGGCTCTCGTCGGTGAACACCAGCGCATTGTCGGGCAGATATTCGAACAGGGTCGGCGGCGGTTCGCCCGGCTTGCGGCCGGTGAGATAGCGCGAATAATTCTCGATGCCGGCGCAGGAGCCGGTGGCCTCCAGCATTTCAAGATCGAAGCGCGTGCGCTGCTCCAGCCGTTGCGCCTCCAGCAGGCGGCCGCCCTTGTTGAGCTCGTCGAGGCGCTGCTTCAACTCCTCTTTGATGCCCTTGATCGATTGCAGCAGCGTCGGGCGCGGCGTGACATAATGCGAATTGGCGTAGACCTTCACGAATTCGAGGTCCTGCGTCTTCTTGCCGGTCAAGGGATCGAATTCGGCGATGCTTTCGATCTCGTCGCCGAAGAAGCCGATGCGCCAGCCACGGTCCTCGTAATGCGCCGGAAACAGCTCGATCGTGTCGCCGCGCACGCGGAACACGCCGCGCGAGAAATCGCCGAGCGAGCGCTTGTATTGCAGCGCCACGAGGTCGGCGATGAGCTGGCGCTGGTCGATCTTGTCGCCGAGCTTCATCGAGAAGGTCATGGCCGTATAGGTCTCGACCGAGCCGATGCCGTAGATGCACGACACCGAGGCGACGATGATCACGTCGTCGCGCTCCAGCAGCGCGCGCGTCGCCGAATGCCGCATCCGGTCGATTTGCTCGTTGATCGAGGATTCTTTTTCTATATAAGTATCAGTTCGCGGCACATAAGCTTCGGGCTGGTAGTAGTCGTAATATGAAACAAAATATTCGACTGCATTGTTCGGAAAAAATGACTTGAATTCACCATAGAGCTGCGCCGCCAACGTCTTGTTTGGCGCCAGAATCAACGCAGGACGCTGGGTTTTTTCGATCACCTGCGCCATGGTGAACGTCTTGCCCGAGCCGGTGACGCCGAGCAAAACCTGGTCGCGCTCCTGCGCATTCACCCCGGCGACCAATTCGGCGATGGCGTGCGGCTGGTCGCCCTTCGGCTCGTAGGCCGAAACGATCTCGAACCTGATGCCGCCTTCCGACTTGTCCGGACGGGCCGGCCGGTGCGGCGTCCACGGCTTGGCGGCGCGCAGGTTGGGGTCGCCCTGCTCCAGCAGGGCGCGCAGCGATTCGACGGTCGCCGTCGCGCCGGTCAGGTCGGGGCCGCGCGACGGGCGGCGGGCCGGCGCGGAAGACGTTTCGAGGCCAAGCCGGGCGATCAGCGCCGGATCGCCATCGACGGGCAGGCTGGAATCGAATCCGGCCTGCTGCGTCTCGGCAAAGCCCGGATTGTTCAGCGCCGGATTGAGCAGCGCCGCCAGATGCGCGTCGAGCGGCTCGACATGCGGCTTGCTGGCCTTCGGCGCGCGCCCTTTCGGGCGCGGCGCATCGGCATCGGGTGTTTTCTTGGGAGGGCGCGCCATGCGCGCAATATGGCGACGAAAGGCCGGCGAGGAAAGGCCTCGCGGCCAGGCTCAGCGGGTGGACAGCGCGCCGGCGAAACTGGCGGAGACTTGCGCCGGCGCCGGCGCGCCGGGCAGGCGAAGCGCATCGCGCGACGCGACAAAGGCGATGCTCAGCGCCAGCGCGCCGAACAGGCCGGCCAGCGCCAGCGACGCCATGAATTGCCGCCGCGCGGTCTGCGAGGCTTGCGGTTGGCCAAAGCCGAATTCAACAGCCTGACGTGCGTTCTGATGAGGCATGGGAGGTCTCGCGGCGTTCAGGCGACGACGATGGCGACTTGCAGCAGCACGAGCGCCGAGGCGACGCCCCAGACGCCGCCGACGACCATGCGCGCGAACGACAGGGCGCGATGCCGCTCGACGCCGCTTTGCTCCAACCGGTTACGCAAACTCGTGATCATTGCCGCCTCCGGCGCCCGTACCGACGGGATTTTTCTTTTGATGTCAGCATGTTGACGCAGAGGAGCTTAATCATTCCTGACCAAGTCGAACGATTGGGCGAAATTTCGCCCGCGCGGTGAACGAGTTCTAAACGCGCTCAGCCGCGCGCCGTCGCGGCCGGAGCGAACGCCGCCCGCGCCTGCATCAGGAAAAACGCGGCCATGACCGCCACCCCGAACGGCAGCAGCAGCGCGCCCGAGACGGCCCTTGCCAACAGCGGCGTCAACCAGACGAGGGCAAGCAGGCTCTTTTCGTAGGGCGCGAAGCCTTTTTCGAGCCCGAGCGACACGGCGGCGGCGATGGCCGGGCCGAGCAGCATCATGTCGTAATCGAACCCGTAGGGCGTCGTCAGCAGCGCCGCGACCAGCAAGGCCGCCGCCTTGGCGCGCATGTCGGCGTGCGAGCGCCAAAGCGGATACAGCGCCGCCAGCACGGCGAGGCTGGCCAGCGCCTGGGCGCCATAGGCCAAAGCGACGGAGCCGCCGAGGAGCCGCACGGCGGCGAAGACGCTCTGGATCTTCTCGAAGCCCGGCGCGCCCAGTTCGAGCACCTCGCGCGTGAACGGCAGGCTGGCGAAAAAGGCCTGCCAGGTCTCGACGCCGAACGCCGCGACGCTCGCCGCCGTCATGACGACGAAGGTCGCGACGCCCGCAACAATCGTCCGCCAATGCCCGCCCGCCAGCAGCGCGACCGGCAGCACCAGACCGAATTGCGGCTTGTAGGCGAGCAGGGCGAAGGCGACGCCGGCCAGAAACGGCCGCGTCGGCAGCAGCAGGCAGCCGCCGGCGAGCAGTCCGGCCGTCAGGAAGCCGTTATGGCCGTGCGCCAGATTGACGAACGCCGCCGGAAAGGCGAGCGCCGCGACAAGCATCGGCCCGCGCGGCAGGCCGGACCGGCGCAGGTAGCCCCAGACGGTCGCGAGATAGAGCGGCAGGCTGAGCAATTGCCACAGCGCCAGCGCCGGCAGATAGGGCAAGGTCGCCGTCAGCGCCGCGATGGCGAGGAAATACGGCGGATAATGCCAGCCGAACAAGGGCGTCTCGGGGCCGAACTCCGCTTGCTGCCGGGGGAAATGCTTCTTCGGGTCGAAGGCCGTCGCCGGCTCGCCGGCCAACGTCTCGCCGCCCGCCACCCAGACCTGGCTGAAATCGGAGCCGAGCGGCCGTCCGAAGGAATCGATGCGGTTGTGCGAGGTGGCGACCAGCCAGACGGCGGCGCAGATCAGACCGATCAGCAAGAGCCGCGGATAGACGGTCAGGCGCTCCGCCGTCAGCCAATCGCCGCTGCGCAGGCTCGCCAGCATGCCGGCCCTCAGCGCCGCGTCTTGCTGACGGGCATGTCGTCCTCGTCGGGCTCGAACGCGCCGTCGTCGCGCAGCGATCCGCCGCGCACCGGAGCCGGGGGTTTCGGGCTGGCGACATAGCGCGGCGTCGACGCCAGCGCGCTCGCCCGCACCGGCGCGGGCGGAACGGACAGCATCGGCCCGCGGTGCAGCGCCTGCATCGCGCCGCCGCGCGTTTGGGCGACGTCGAGATCGTCGTCGATCTCGGGCGCCGCGGGCAGGCCGTCCTGCGGCAGCGGCGCGGATTTGGTATTCGGAAGCGGCTTGCAGACGCGGCGCGGCCCGCCCCTGGTCATGCCGTGCATGGCCAGGTCGATATGGATGTGATCGTAATGGAAGCCGTTGGAGCCGGGGCTGAGAACCGTGGTGAAGCTCTCGCAGGCGCCGGCGTGGACATCGCGCAGGAAGGCCTGCGTCTGCTCGTCGCCGCGCGTCCAGTCGCGCGTGATGGTGATCGTGCGCCCATCAGCCAGCACGAAGCCGCCGATGTCGAGCGCGTTGCCAAAGGCGTGTTCCGACAGGCGGCCGGTGGAGCCGCCATTGAGGCGGCGGCAGGAATAGGCGCCCATGGAATTGATCTGCGCCACCGGCTGGCCGAGCCGCGCTTGCGCGATCGGCTGCACGACCTGCGCCAGCCATTCGTCGATCGCCGCGATCATAGGACAGTCGAGCGTCGACGTCGTGTTGAGCTGAACCTGGCCGTCCTGCAGCGCCGTAACGCGGAAGGGCTTCGTCAGGCCGCAAATCCCCGGCCCGTCGATTTCCTTCGCCGGCTGCACATAGGCCGAGACCTTGACCCGCTTTTCGGCGATGCACGCCTTCTCGGCCTGCTCGCGCCATGCCGGCCGCACCGGCCGCGGCTCGAACAGCGAGCAACCGGCCAACGATAGTCCAGCCGCCACAAAGACGGCATATGGCAATACGCGACGCAACATGCATCACGCATGACGATAAATGTTTAACCGCTTTTGAAGCTTTTAGGTTAACTCGGCCTTAAGCACCGCAAAGCTGCAAGGACCGCCATGGCGCTCATCCGCATCACGCCGACCATCGCGCTCGACGAGCGCGAGCTGGAATATGGTTTTGCGCGCGCCAGCGGCCCCGGCGGGCAGAACGTCAACAAGGTCGAGACCGCCGTGCAATTGCGCTTCGACGTCGCCGCCTCGCCCGCGCTGCCCGAACGCGTCAAGCACAAGCTGGCCGAAATGGCCGGCCAGCGCATAACCAAGGACGGCGTGATCGTCATCTTCGCCCAGAGCTACCGCAGCCAGGAGCGCAACAAGGAAGACGCCTTCGACCGGCTGCGCGACCTCATCATCGAAGCCTCGCACCGTCCCAAGCCGCGCGTGAAGACCCGCCCCACCCTCGCCTCGAAGAAGCGCCGGCTTGAGGCCAAGGGCCGGCGCGGCGAGGTGAAGAAACTGCGCCGCGCCGGCCCCTCCGATTGAGCCTCACGCCGCCTGCGGCCTGAGGGCGCCCGGCAAGACGGCTTCGGCCGCCAGCGCGCCGGAAATCATCACCGCCTCGACGCCCGGACCGAAATTGCCCGCCCCGGCGATGAACAGGTTGGGAATCGGACTGCGCGCGCCCTTCAGCCGGCCGCTTTTGGCGACGCCATAGATCGCGCCGGCGCTCGTCGCCTCGTAGCGCGCGAAGGTCACGGGAGAGGCCTCGGTGCGATAGACGATCTGTTCGCGCAAGCCGGGGATCGCCTTGGCCGCCGTGTCGATCATCCGCTCGGCGAAGGCCTCCTTGCGCTTGAGATAGGCCGCGCTGCGGCGATGGGCCTTCCAGTCGCAGCTCGCCTCGGGCGGGAACCATGTCTCAGCCTCGCCGTTCGGCATCAGCGCGATCAGTTCGACGGCGGCGTAACCTTCCGGCGCGGCGGTGTCGTCGACGACGGAGGGAATGAAAATGCCGATGCTCGGCTCGCCCGCCACATGCACGCAGGGACGTATGTCCGGAACGCCGCGCAGGCCGAGATGCACCATGAAGGAGGAACAGGCCGGCGCCGCAGCCGCGATCTTGTTGCGGAAATCAGCCGGCAAGATCGCCGGATCGACCAGCTCGGCGAAGGTGCGCTTCAGATCGGCGTTGGAGACGACAGCCCCGGCGCGGACCTGCCGGCCGGAGGCGAGTTCGACGCCGCAGGCCTTGCCGTCCTCGACCAGAACGCGCGCGACGCGCGTCTCGAGATGGACCTCGCCGCCGCGGGCGCGGATCGCATCGACGAAAACCTCGGCCAGCCGCCCCGAACCGCCCTTCGGATAAAAGCCGCCGAAAAAGTAATAGCCGAACAACGGAACCATGTCGGCGCAGGTCAAGGAGGCCGGGTCGTCGGTGATATAGCCGGTCAGCGCCGAGATCGAGCCGCGCGCCGCCGCATCGCTGACATGCGTCGCAACGAGCGCGTTGAACGGCTGCGCCATCCAGCGCATCGCCAGCGGATGGTTCTTCGGAAAGGCCATCAGCTCCTCGGGCGTCGCGGGCGCGCCCGGCACGCCGCCATTGGCTTCGGCGGTCGAAAACATCGAATCGAAAATCGTGCGGATATCGTCGAACAAGGCCGCGACGCCCGCAGCGCTTTCGGGGTGCTGGCGCTGCAGTTCGGCGACATAGGCGCGCCAGTCGCGCGGCGGCTCGACGACATGATTGTCGCCCCGGTAGGAATGATCGAGCCGCAGCCAATCGAGTTGGTCGGCGACGCCGAGCCTCTCTATCAGCCGCGTCACCGGCCCGCCCGGCCGCACGCCGGACACGTCATGCACGCCGGAATCGAAGCGGAACACCAGCGGCTTGCCGTCATGATGCGCCTTGCGCGGCCAGTTGTGGCAGAAGCCGCCCGGCAGCACATGGCTTTCGAACACCATGACCTTGAGGCCGCGATCGGCGAGCAGCGCCGCCGCCGTCAGCCCGCCCATGCCGGAGCCGATCACCGCGACGTCGCAGGCGTCCGGCCCGTGCGCGCCGCCGAGCGGCGGCGACGGCCAATGGTAATCCTGCTGCGCCCGGATCATCCGTTGCAGGCCGATGCGCACGAGCCATTTCGGCCCGAAGATCGAGGCGAGCGCGCCCAGCGCAATCGCCGTCGCCGCCACGGCCGGGCGCCATTGCAGCGCATGCGCGACGGTGACGAACAGGAAGACGCCGCCCCACAGGGCGGAAATGGCGGAATTGACCGCAAGGAAGGCGGGCGTCTCGGCGACATCGGCGAAGGCCGCCCGCGAAATCTCCGCCGTCCACGGCCGCCTGAAAGCGACGCTCGCCAGGCTGAACAGGCCAAGGCCGGCAAAACTGATGCTGACGCCATAGGCGGCGACAGCATTCGGAGCGACAAGGAAACCCGCGCCGAGCGCGGCGAAGAAGCCCGCGCCGAACAGGTCGAGCGGCGCGGCGGCGGCCTGCGTCAGCCGCCAGCCGGCGAAGGCGGCGGCCCAGCCGAGGCCGACGGCGACAGCCGTGCCCATCATGCCGCGCGCGGCGAAAAACCAGAATAAAGCGAAGGCTGCGAGCCCCAGCTTCGCACGCAGAAATGTCATCATCGCCGCCCCCTCAGGCTACGATTTCGGCAAAAAGAAAGGCGGCGGCCCGAAGGCCGCCGCCGTCATTACGCTTTATTCGCTGCGCGGCGCAGCTTCGGGCCGCGCGCGGCGGGCGCTCATGAAGCGCTCGAATTCCTCGCGGTCGCGCGCCCGGCGCAGATGGTCCATATGGTCGGCGAACTCGCGTTCGGCGTCGGCGAGTTTGCGGCGCTCTTCTTCGAGCCGGTCGAGTTCGGCGGCGCGCCATTCGTCGAAGGCGCTGTTGCCGGTCGAGCGCATGCCCATGCCGAAATTGCCGGCCGACCAGCGCTGCGCGCCGTCGCGGCCGCGCCCGCACATGCCCCAATTGCCCATGCTCTTCTCCTGCCACTTTTGCTGAACGAAACCGACCAGATCGCCATCATGGTCTGAGCGTTTCTGCCAGATCTTCAAGCCGAGAATGGCGAGGCCGATCGGCCAGAACAGAATGAAGCCGAGCACCATCGCGATGATTTCGACCGGCCTCCAGCGCGCGCCGCAACGGCGGCGGCCATCGCCCGTCTCCTTGTTGGGAAAGCTCTGCGTCGTCGATGCCATTGCCCTGCTCCATTGAACGCCGCGCTCCGGCGCCGGCGATGTAAATGTATGTAACATTAACATCGAGATTTGTCGAGGGTCGGGGCGCGAAATCGGCAATCGCGCACTTTTTTCTTTGACAGGAAGCCTTTAGCGCGGCTGCATCGCCTTGCGGACGGCGGTTTCGAACAGCGCGGACGCAGCCCCGTTCATCACCTCGGCCGGATCGCCGCAGCCGTCGCCGGGGCCGAGATGTCCGGCCATCGCCAGCATGGCGACGCCGTGCGACAGCGACCAGAGCTGAAAGGCGAGCGCCAATCCGCCTTCGACCGGCGCGCCGTGCTGGCGCAACACGGCTTCGGTGGCGTTGCGCAATGTGGCGAGCGCCTTGTCGGCCGCCGCCCCAGGGCCGGGTTCGTGCAGCGTCTGCACATTGCCGAACATGGCGCTGTAGAGGCCGGGCTCGCGCCGGGCGAATTCGAGATAGGCGGCGCCCATGCGCTTGGCGGCGGCGATCGCGTCGGGCCGGCCCTGGTCCCAGGCGCGGGCGAGAGCTTCGCCGAACTGCTCGAAGCCGCGCCGGGCCAATTCGCCCATCAGGTCGTTGCGGTCGCTGAAATGGCGATAGGGCGCAGCCGACGTCACGCCCACCCGTTTGGCGGCCTCGGCCAACGTGAAGCCGGACGGGCCGCGCTCGGCGACGAGCGAACGCGCGGCCTCGACCAGCGCATCCTTCAGCCGGCCATGGTGATAGCCGCGCCTTTCGCCGCCGAGGAAACGGTTTTCATGACTCATGCGATCGTTGTAGCGCGCGTCCTTCACGATTGCGAGATGTTCGCCAAATTGCGCCGCCGCCCAAAATTTGGCCGCAAAGCTATACATTCATGCGCTTATCGCCTCGCAAGCATTTCCTTTGGGCTTTGCCTCGGCCATTCGCCGCGTTAAGGTTCTATTAAGGATAAACCTCTAGCGAGGAAGCATCCGGGACTGCAGAAACGACAGGAGGTTATCCCATGACGACGACCAAGACGTTCGATTTTCTGGCTGTCTGCGCTGCCTTTGCAGTTGTCAGCGCGTTCATTGTCGGCGCGAGCTGAACAATTGCAGGCAACGCGGGCGCCAGCGCCCACGTCACGCTTTCACAAGCCGCCGCTGGCGGCTTGTTTCGTTTTTGCGCGCCGCGACAGCCGCGCCCGGACGCAAAAAACTGCCGCGCGCCAAATTTGCCGGGCGGATCGTCAAGGCTGGGCCTTTGCAAATCGTCGCGGCTGCCCACATATTAGGCTGTCGGTCATTTCGGCCGGGGGTGGGCAGGAAATTTGATGATGTCTCTACGCCACAGGATTTTGACTCTCGCCGCTGTGGGCGCGCTGGCTTTTGGCGCGTTCGGCGACGCCATGGCCAAACCGGGCGGCGGCGGCTCCGTCGGCAGCCGCGGGTCGCGCACCACGAGCGCGCCGCCGACAACCAATACCGCGCCGACCACGGCCGCGCCGATTCAGCGCACCCAGACGCCGCAAACCGCCCCCGCGGCGGGCGCGCAGCGTCCGCAGGCGGCGCAGCCGGCCGGCGGCATGTTCGGCAAGGGCATGCTCGGCGGCCTCGCCGCCGGCCTGCTTGGCGCGGGCCTCATCGGCATGCTGATGGGCAACGGCCTGACCGGCGGCCTCGGCGGCATCATGTCGTTCCTCGGCCTGCTGCTGCAGGTCGGCCTGATCTTCCTCGTCGTCAAGCTGGCCATCGGCTTCTTCCGCAGCCGCAACAATCCGGCACCGGCCGGCGCGTCCGCCTATGGCGCGCAGCCGCAGCCCGGCGCCGGCCCGACGCCGTCGCCCGCCAGCCCGCTCGGCGGTCTGGGCGGCCTTGGCGGACTCGCCGGCGGCTTGGGCGGTGGCTTGAGCGGCGGCCTAGGCGGCATGATGGGCGGCGCGCAAGCTGCCCCGGCCGGCGGTAAGGTCGCGCTCGATTCGGCCGATTTCGACGCCTTCGAAAAGCGCCTCCAGGACATCCAGTCGGCCTTCGGACGCGAGGATCGCGCCGCGATCGCCAATCTGATGACGGATGAAATGGCCGGCTACCTCATCGAGGAGCTCGACGCCAACCTTGGCGACGGCGTGGTCAACAAGGTGTCGGACGCCAAGCTGCTGCAGGGCGACCTGTCGGAAGCCTGGAGCGAGCCGGACGCCGAATATGCGACCGTCGCCATGCGCTTCTCGGTCATCGACGCGACGGTCGACCGCAAGTCCGGCGCGCTCGTGGGCGGCAGCCTGACCGAGCCGGTTGAATCGGTCGAGCTCTGGACATTCCGCCGCCGTCCCGGCGGCGCGCCGGCCGACTGGACGCTGTCGGCGATCCAGCAGGTGTCGTAAACCCTTCCGACGCCGATCGATTTCGAAAGCCGCGGTTCGCCGCGGCTTTCTTTTTTGGGCGGATTTACCCTGTTTTCGCTTCCGCGTGGCGCTCCGCAGGGCGCGCGTCTATAGTTACTGCTTCGTAAACGCGTCCGCGTGAGAGGGAGCATCGACGTGGAAGAACAGGCCCGCGACGTCAAGAACGTCCCCAACGAGGCGGCTGAGACGGTGACGCCGATTCGACCGGGCGTGAATCTCGCGCAGGCCGTGCGGCGCGCCAGATCGGAAGGCGCCGCCCGCGCTGACGTCGTCGCTGAACTGCGCGGGGCCGAGCTCGCCCGTCTCGAAGCGCTCGAAGACGCCCTGCAGCCGGTGCTCGAACAGGTGCCCAGGCACGTCGACCTGTTCGACGTCGGCATCATCCCCGCCGAGCGCCCGCGCCTGTTCATCGACGTCATCGGCTTCGTCGAGATGGGCCGCGACCGCAAGTCCTACCGTTTCCTGCAGGACACCCGCCACGGCCGGGTGACGGTCGTCGAAAGCGAGAAGATAGAGGCCATCGTCGAGGCGGTGACCGCCTATATCGCCCGCCGGCTGCTCGAGCGCGAAAAGGCGCTCGCCTCCGACATGACGATCGAACAGGCCGCCCGCGCCCTCATCGCGGGGCGCCAGCCCTCAGCCTTGCAGCCGGCGAGCCCCGCCAACGGCAACCGCCCCGCGGACTTGCGCGCCGCCGTCTTCGGCGCGCAACCGGCGACCGCCCAGGCGCGGGCACCGGCCCCGGTCGAGCCTTCGGCTGGCTTCCGCTTCTTCGTGTTCATGATCGAGGTGCTGGGCGCGGCGACCTTCTTCGCCCTGCTCGGCCTGGCCCTCTGGGGCGTCTGGCAATTCATCGGCGGCTGGGTGCACGCCCTCATCGACCGGCTCTGAGCCTCACAAGGCCAACGGCCCGAGATCCTCGATCGCCGCATCGCCGACGACGCCGCGCGCGCGGCCGGCGATGTGAAAGCCGCCCTGTCCGTCGGGGCTGATCTCGAACAGGTGATAGGCCGCCGGCCGGCGGCTGAAGGCGGGAGCGAGCGAGGCCGATGCGACGCCGACCACCGGCACGCCGCCGCGCGGCCCGCGGATCGGCCGCACCGCCTGCCTGTGGTCATGGCCATGTAGGATGAGTTCGGCGCCGACGCGCGCGATCATCGCCTCGAACGCCGCCGCATCGATCAGCGAACGCCCGAGCCGCTGCTCGGCCAGCACAGGCGGATGGTGCAGCAGCACGACGCGCGCCAATCCCTGCGCGCCGGCCTCGGCCAGCATGGCCTCCGCCCGCGCCATCTGCGCCGCGCCGATTCGCCCCGAGGCGACGAACATCGGCCGCGGAATGGCGGAGGACAGGCCGACAACCGCGATCGGTCCGCGCACCCGCATGTAGGGATAGCCCGCCGCGCCGTCGTCGCCCGTGGCGTAGGGCGCGAAGGTCGCCCCGAGATGCGGCAGGCTCGCCCGCACATAGGCGTCGTGATTGCCGGGCGTGAAGCTGACATCCTGCGGCGAGCCCAGCGTTTCGAGCCAGGCGCGCGCCATGGGAAATTCCGCCGGCAGGCCGATGTTCATGATGTCGCCGGTCATGGCGACATGGTCGGGATGGCGCGCGCGCAGGTCGGCGACCAGCGCGGCGAGCACAGCCATGTCGTGCGCCTTGTCGCGCCCGCGCCGCCAATTGACGTAACCGGTGATCCGCTTGCCCATCAATTCGCGCCGGGTCGGGCGCGGCAGCGGGCCGATATGCGGATCGGACAGATGCGCCAGAAGGAAGCCCACGCTACGCCCCGCCGATGAGAATGCCCGCGGCGAGAACGATGACGCCGCCGAGCACCACCTGGAACACCGCCTGCAGGAACGGCGTGTCCATGTAGCGGGCGCGGATCCAGGCGATCGCCCACAATTCGACGATGACGACGATCACGGCCAGCGTCGTGGCGATGTTGAAGGCGTTCGGCCAGGAATCGGGAATGAGATAGGGCAAGGTGTGGCCGAGGCCGCCGAGCGTCGTCATCAGCCCGCAAATGCCGCCGCGCAGCCAGGGCGAGCCGCGCCCGGTCAGCGAGCCGTCGTCCGACAGCGCCTCGGCGAAACCCATCGAAATGCCCGCGCCGATCGAGGCGGCGAGGCCGACGAGAAACGTCGCCCAATTGGCCGAGCCAGCGGCGAAATTATGCGTGGCGAAGGCCGCCGCGAACAACGGCGCGAGCGTCGACACCGAGCCGTCCATCAGCCCGGCGAGGCCCGGCTGCACATATTGCAGCACGAACATGCGATGCCGCGTCTTGTCCTCCTCGGCGCGCGCGTCCGGCGTCAGATGCTGGCTTTCGAGGCGCGACACATGGCCCTCATGGCCGGATTCGATCTCGGCCAGATCGGCCAGCAGCTTGCGCACGCCAATGTCCGTCGCCCGCTCCGCCGCCTTGGCGTAGAAGCGCTGCGCTTGGAATTCCATCTTCTCCGCTTCGGCGCGGATCGTCTCCAGCGGCAGGTTCTTGGTCAGCCAGATCGGCCGGCGCTTGATGAAGCCCTTCACGTCCTCGCGCCGGATCGGCGGCAAATGCGGGCCGAACTTGCGCTCGTAGGTCTCGAGCAACATGTGGCGATGGCGCTGCTCCTCCGCCGCCATGTCCTCGAACACCTTGGCGGAGGCCGGATAGCGCTCGGCCAGATCCTCGGCGAAGGCCAGATAGATGCGGCTGTCCTCTTCCTCCGCCGCGATGGCGATGGCGAGGATTTCGCGCTCGGTCAGATCGGAAAACGGCTTCAAGTCGACCTCGTCAGTTTTGCGGCAGAATGACCGGCTTGCCGATATTGCCGCGCGTCAGCAAAGCCGCCATGACATCGGGGGCGGCCGCAAGCGGGTAGGTTGAATCCGGCCGCGGCGCGATGCGGCCTTTCGCCATGCGGTCGATCAGCCTTTGCGTCAATTCGGCCCCGGCAGCTGCGTCGGCGCGCACATGCCCGCCCCAATCGACGCCGACGAGCGAGGCGCGTTTCAGCAGCGCCAGGTTGAGCGGCAGCTTGGCGATTTCGCCCGAGGCGAAGCCGACGACGAGATGCCGGCCGCCCGGCGCGAGGCAGCGGAAAGCCGTCTCCGACCACGCCCCGCCGACCGGATCGTAGACGACGTCGAGCGGACGTCCGGCCAGCGCCGCCTCCAGCGCCCTGCGCCAGTCAGGCGCCGTATAATCGACGGCGACGTCGGCGCCGCGCGCCAGGCAGGCGGCGCGCCGCTCGGCCGACGAGGCGGCGGCGACGACGAAGGCCCCCAGGCTCTTGGCGACGTCGATCGCCGCCATGCCGACGCCGCCCGAAGCGCCGAGTACGAGCACGCTCTCGCCAGCGCGCAGACGGCCGCAATCCTCGAAACCGTAAAGCGCGGTGCAATAATTGATCAGCGCCGATGCAGCGGCGGCGGATTCGACGTTGTCCGGCAGCACGGCGCAGGCCGCGGCCGCGATCGCCGCCTTTTCGGCAAGGCCGCCCTTGCCCGCCATCGCCAGCACGCGCTTGCCGAGCAGCGCCGCCGGCGCGCCGGCGCCGAGCGCGACGACCGTGCCGGCGACTTCATTGCCGGGCACGAAGGGCAGCGGCGTCTTGACCTGATAGGCGCCGCGCACCTGCAGGCCGTCGACGAAGCCGAGCCCCGTCGCCTCGACCCGGATCACGACTTCGCCCGGGCCGGCGACGGGATCGGGCAGTTCGGCAAGCTTGAGGGCTTCGGGATCGCCATAGGCGAGGCATTGGATGGCGCGCATTGTTCTTCTTCTCCTTGGGCTCGGCCTTCCGGCTTGCGTCGGATAGGCTTAACGCCTATGCGCGAGGCAAGGAAGGCCCCCATGATCCAGACCCCTCTTCGCTCGCGGCTGCGCACCCGCCTGTCGCATCTCGCGTTTCTGTTGCTGCGGCCGATGACGCTCGGCGCGCGCGCCCTCGTCCTCGATGCGGCGGACCGCGTCTTCCTCGTGCGCCACTCTTACGTGCCGGGCTGGCACCTCCCCGGCGGCGGCGTCGAACCCGGCGAGCCGATGCTGTCGGCGCTGGCGCGCGAACTGGCCGAGGAAGGCAATATCGAAATGGCCGGCGAACCTGCGCTGCACGGCATCTTCTTCAACCGCGCCTCGTCGCGGCGCGACCATGTCGCGGTCTATGTCGTGCGCGAGTTCCATCAGGAGGCCCCGCCAAAGCCGAACTGGGAGATCGTCGAGACCGGCTTTTTCGCCTACGACGCCCTGCCGCCGGATACGGCGCGGGCGACGCGCCAGCGCCTTGCCGAATATTTCGAGCGCGCGCCGCTGTCGCAGGAATGGTGACGCATCGCGGCCTGCGGCGCATTGCGTCGTTTGCGCCGGCCCGCCGCGGGTGCTAAACGATCCCTCATGATCGATGCAGCAGCGCCCCAATTGCGACGACGCCGACAGTGACGTGTCTTCACGCCCCTGTTTCCGTTTGCTCGTATAAGGCGCCCGCATGACTGATCTTTCGCTCGCCCTCTCGCCCCTCACGCCCGCCGACATGCCCGCTGTCGAGAAACTCGACGAGCGCGCCTTTGGCCCCGGCCGCTTCGCCCGCACCGCCTACCGGCTGCGCGAGGGCGTCGCTCCCGATTTCAGCCTATCCTTCGCCGCGCGCGTCGGCACGTTTCTCGTCGGCGCCAATCGCATGACCTGGATTCGCTGCGGCGAGGTCGACGGGCTGTTGCTCGGGCCGCTGACGGTCGACCCGTCTTTCCGCTCGCGCGGCATCGGCGCGGCGCTGGCGGCCAAATCGATCGAGGCCGCCGCCTCGTCCAAGGCCGGCCTCGTCCTGCTCGTCGGCGATGCGCCCTATTACGCTCGTCTCGGCTTCAAGCCGGTGCCGATGGGCCGCCTGACGCTGCCCGGCCCCGTCGACCCGCATCGCCTGCTCTGCCGCGAATTGCGCGAGGGCGCGATGGCGGCGGCCAAGGGCGCGGTGACGCGCGCCCGCTGATCAGCGCCCGCGCCGGCCCTCCCAGCCCCACACCGCGATGAGCGCGCCAAGCAGCGCCAGAAGCCCGGCGAGCCCGATCGCCAGCGGCGCGACGCCGACGCCGACCGCGACGCTCGCCTGACGACGCCGCACGCCGGCGTAATCGACGCCGCCATAGACCGGGCTGTCGCGCATGGCGACGAGGCGCGGCAGGACGACATCGGTCGCAGCGCCCGTCCCGGCGATGCGCCGCGCCGTGCCGCCGCTGGCTTCCGCCAGCCCACGCAGCTTTTCGGTCGTCGAAACGACGTCCTGGAATTCGCGCGGGTTCTCCGGCCCGACATGCGCCAGCGCCGTCAGCGCGCCGTCGCTGAAGCGGTAGAGGCCCAATTCCTCCGCCGCGACGCTGAGGCGGGACAGGCCGGGTTCGGCCGCTTCCAGCGCAAGGCTCGACCTGACGCCGGACGGCGTCGTCATTTCCACCACGCCGGCCTGCGGCTTCAAGCTCTGGCGCGTCACGGCGATCTCCCGCCCGCGCGCCTGCGCCCGTAACGCCTCTTCTTCGAGGTCGGGCTCCTTCATCAGCCAATGCGCCAGCCGCCGCAACAGGTCGAGATGCGGGCCGCCGCCCTCGTAGCCGCGCGCCCACAGCCACATCTGGTCGGTCAGCAACAACGCGACGCGGCCCTTCTCCTCGCGCGACAGCACCAGCAGCGGCCGGTCGTTGACGCCGGACATCAGGCTGAGCCCACCCTTGGCCGTCTCGGCGTCGACCTGGCGGAACCACGGGCTCCAGGCCGGCGGATTGGCCTGCGCGCCCGGCAAGGCGCGCGTGACGGGATGTTTCTCGCCATCGCCGGTGATGCGGGCGCGGAACGGCTGCTCGGTGACGGTGCCGAGCGGCCGCGCCGGGGCCATGCGTCCGATCGGCGAATGGAACAGCCCGTCGCGCGAGCCGTAATCAGGGCCGGCCGCGATCAGCAACGCCCCGCCGCCGCGCACATAGCGCACGATATTGTCGAAATAGAGCGTCGGCAGCACGCTCTGGTTCGAGTAGCGATCGAAGATGATCAGATCGAACTCGTTGATCTTGCGCCCGAACAGGTCGCTGACCGGAAAGGCGATCAGCGCCAGTTCTGAGATCGGCGTGCCGTCCTGCTTCTCCGGCGGGCGCAGGATGGTGAAATGCACCAGCTCGACATTGGCGTCGGACTTGAGCAGGTTGCGCCATGCCCGCTCGCCGGCGTGCGGCTCGCCCGAGACGAGCAGCGCCTTGAGCTTGTCGCGCACGCCCTCGATCGTCAGCACCGCCTTGTTGTTGACCAGCGTCAGTTCGCTCGGCGCGCCCTCGGCCTCGATCTCGACGACATTCGGCCCGCCATGCTCGATGCGCACCGGAATGCGGACGGGCTCGCCCGGCCGCACGGAAAGGCGCGCCGTCTCCTTGCCGTCGCGCAGCACGCGCAGGGCGATCGGCCGCCCGCCGCCGCCGCTTTCGACGACGCGCAGGCGCACCATCTGGTCCTTGCCGACGAGGCCGAAGCGCGGCGCCTCGATCAGCTCGACGCGCCGGTCGCGCTCGCCCTCCCGCCCCGTGACCAGCGCATGCAGCGGCGCGTTGAAGCCAAGCGCCGCGGCGCTGCCGGGAATGTCGTGAACCTGGCCGTCGGTAATGAGGAATGCGCCGGCGATGCGCTCGCGCGGCGCATCGGACAGGCCGCTGGCGAGCGCCGCAAACAATTGCGTGCCGTCGGCGCGCGGCTCGCCGCCCGCCTCGATCACGCGCGTCTCGACGCCGCCGAGCGCCTGCAGCTCCTTTTTCAGCCTGTCGCGCGCCGCGTTGGTCTGCGCCGCGCGCTCGCCCAAGGACTGGCTGGCGCTGCGGTCGACGACGATGGCGACGATATCCTTCAGCGGCTGGCGCTCCTCGCGCACCAGCGACGGGTCGGCCAGCGCCAGCCAGACGAGCGCAAGGCCTGCGCCGCGCAGCAAGGCGCCGCGCCGGCGCGCGTAAAGCGCCAGCGCCGTCACGATCA
>ERZ1645192.1120-NODE-1120-length-22503-cov-7.166251_pt1 | contig 22503 bp, 19 predicted proteins | sample MGYA00575354_ERZ1645192 | MGnify/ENA primary metagenome ERZ1645192 (study PRJEB40844, sample SAMN11349763) | freshwater sediment metagenome | isolation source: river sediment | host: Sediment | place: India: Faizupur Khadar , New Delhi | collected 2017-02-21 ... | reverse complement strand
GTGTCTTTGTTTTTCCCTTTCTTTAATACTATTAGTTACATATGATGAGTATGCTTCGACTGCACTTCCATCGATTCAGGTGCAAAAGAGGACAAAAGCCACCGGATTCCGGCAAGCCGGGATGACGGAATTTTTAGTTGCGACGCAGCCTGTTCGCCGGGATGACGAGGTGGGGTGGTTACGGTTTTATCTCGTTGAGCTTTTTGATGACCGGCCCGAACCCCAGGCGTTCGGCGTCGAGGGTCTCGACCACGACCTTGCCCGTGTAACCGAGATCGTTCAGACCGCTGAGGACCCTGGCCATATCTATGGAACCTTCGTTAAAGTCGTGGTCGTCACGGGTGCCGTCATTATTGTGAAGGTGGACATGGAACAAATGCTCTATGCCCATCCTGCGGACGTCCTCGAGGATCGACCCCTCCGGGTCGGGGTCCTTCGCCGCGCGTTTTGAAATGAATGCGTGGCCGATATCGAGGGCCACACCGATGCCGGGGGCCGCTTCGACAATGCCATTGAACTCGTCGAGGTTTTGAAAATAAAAATAGGACATGAAGACATTCTCGAGGGCGACCTGTACCCCCAGGTCCCTTGCTTCAGCAGCAATACCCTTCAGTTCGTTCAGGAACCGGTCCCTCAAGCCGGCATCGAATTCCTTGAGCTTCCGGAAGAATGAATACCCGGGGTGAAGGACAACCGGGTCCGCGCCGATCCGCGCACTGAGCTTGAGGCACGCCGAGGCCCTCTTGCGCGACAGGCACATAATCTCGTCGAGGTAACTGCCCAGGTTGGTTTCCAGGAAGGGGCCGTGCATCGAAAAAGCCACCCCCTCGGCACGGAGCCGGTCAATTTTTTCGATCAGTCCATCGTTATAATCGAATAAATGAGGAGGTTCGTAGGAGAGTTCGATGACTCTGAACCCTGACTCAAGGATGCGGTCAATGACCCCGCTTAAACTGTCATTGGTCAGGAAATATGTGGAAAAACCGAAGAACATGGGCTATAGGCGATGGGCTATAGGCGATGGGCTATAGGCGATGGGGAAATAAGATTTCTTTCCCATAGCCTCTTGCCTATCGCCTATCGCCATCCGGCATTTATTTTTTGAGGGCCTTGATTATATCGTCCCTGATCTGCATGCTGTCGAGGGACGCTATTGTTATGAGAAGGCCTTCTTTTTTATAGAAATCGATAAGGGGAGCGGTCTTTTCGTTGTATGTCGCGAGCCTGTGCTTGATCGCTTCCTCTGTCTCGTCCGCGCGCTGGACCGCGGGGGAACCGCACTTGAAACAGGTCCCGTCCGGTTTCGGCGGCTTGCTTTTGATGTTGTATATTTCCTGGCAATCAGGGTTCGAGCATGTCCTTCTTGTGGTCAGCCTGTCGAGGATGACGTCCGTGGGGACATCAAGGTTGATCGCCGCATCGAGCTTCATGCCTATCTTCTCGAGGAGTTTTTTCAGTGCTTCGGCCTGGGGGATTGTCCTCGGGAAACCGTCAAGGAGAAAACCCTTCTGGCAATCCGGTTCTTTCATCCTAACTTCCATGATATCCATGATGAGGTCGTCGGGCACGAGCGCACCGCTCTCCATATATCCTTTAGCTTTCTTGCCGAGTTCTGAACCCGCCTTGACGGCATTGCGCAGGATATCTCCCGTCGAGATCTGTACCGATCCGTCAAATTCGGTCAGGGATTTCGCGACTGTGCCTTTGCCTGCTCCGGGTGCACCCAATAGTACGATACGCATGTTTGATCCTCCTTTGCGTTATAGATGATCGATTGCAAAATTTCCTGAGTCTACCAAAAAAATCCAAAAAAATCACGGACAAAAACACAGAAGGATGGTCCGGGCCCTGTTTACGGTGCTTACTTGACATGCCCCGGCCGGCGGGTCATAATGTAGCGCCGTGAAGAAATATACGATCCACCGCGATGTGTCGCCCGTCAGGACCGCTATCGATTACGAGCGTGAATTGAACGAGGAACAGCGCAGCGTCGTGCTGAGCGGCGACGGGCCGATCCTCGTCATTGCCGGGGCAGGCAGCGGCAAGACCCGGGTGGTCACCTACCGGGTCGCGCGCCTTCTCGAGCGTGGCGTCCCGCCCGGCGGGATACTTCTCCTCACGTTCACGAACAAAGCGGCGCGGGAAATGCTCCATCGCGTCGAGCATCTCGTCAAAATGGACACCCGGTATATATGGGGAGGCACGTTCCACCACATCGGCAACATGGTCCTTCGTCAGCATGCCGACCGGGTCGGGTACAACAGGAATTTCACGATCCTTGACAATGAAGATGCGAAAGACGTCGTCGAGCTCGCCGTCAGGGAATCGGGCATAGATACAAAGAAAAGAATGTTCCCCAAGAGCGGTGTGCTCAAGGAGCTTTTCAGCTACGCCGCAAACACGATGCAGACGATCGAGGAGGCGGTCCGGGAACGAAACCCCTTCTTTTACGACCTCCTCGATGAAATGGCGTCGATCCACACGATATACACCCGCAAAAAGCGGGAAACGAACGCGATGGATTTTGACGACCTGCTCACGTACTGGCACATGGTGCTCTCCGAAGACGCGGAGCTCTGCAAGCTCTACGCGATGACGTTCGCCCACATCCTCGTCGACGAATACCAGGACACAAACCGGATACAGTCGGAAATAATAGACTTCATGGGCCTTATCAACCGGAATGTCATGGTCGTTGGCGACGACGCGCAAAGCATCTATTCGTTCCGCGGGGCCAATTTCCAGAACATCCTCGATTTCCCGAAAAAATACGGGGATGCCAGTATCTTCAAGCTGGAGACAAACTATCGCAGTACCCCGGAAATCCTCGACCTCGCCAACAATTCGATCGCCTACAACTTCAACCAGTTCGAGAAAAACCTCCACAGCGTGAGGTCCAACGGCGTCATTCCCGTCGTCGCCCCCTCGCGGGACGTCATACAGCAGGCCGAGTTCGTTGCCCAGAGGATACTGGAGCTGTCCGACGAGGGCATCCCCCTCGACCGGATATCTGTCCTCTACCGGGCCCACTATCACTCAATGGAAGTCCAGATGGAGCTGACCCGCCGGGGCATCCCCTTCGAGATACGCAGCGGCCTGCGGTTTTTCGAGCAGGCCCACATCAAGGACGTCGTCTCTTTCCTGCGCGTCGTATCAAACCCGAACGACGAGATATCATGGAAAAGGATGTTCCGGATATTTCCCCGCATAGGAAAGAAGACGGCCGACAATATTTACTCTTATCTCAAGGAACACGAGGACCCGTTCGGGCCCCTGATGTCGAAAAGCATCGGGGAAAAATTCAAGAGCATCCGGAAGGAGAACCTCGACGTCTGGGCCGAGCTCTTTACAGAGCTCAAAGACCTGCAGAACGACGAGGCGCCGGGGGACATGATCTCTGCCGTGCTCAAGCACGGGTACATAGAATACCTGAAGTTCACGTACCCCAACTACGAGGCGCGCCTCGAGGACTTAGGCCAGCTCATAAATTTCTCGACCAAATACCAGTCGCTTGATTCCTTCCTGAGCGAACTGTCGCTCATGAGCGGCCTTTCCGGCGAAGAGGTCGTCACGGCGGGCGACTTCGACGAGGAAAGGGTCATCCTGAGCACGATCCACCAGGCGAAAGGGCTCGAATGGCAGGTCGTCTTCATCATATGGTGCGCGGAGGGCAGGTTCCCCAACCCGAAGGCGGTCGAGGAAGGCGCCATCGAAGAAGAGCGTCGCCTGTTCTACGTGGCATCCACCCGCGCGATGGACGAGCTCTACCTCTGTTACCCCATTCTCGCCTTCGACCGCCAGGCCGGCCACATCATAATGCGCCCCTCACGCTTCCTGGCGGAATTGAAAGGCTCGTGCTATGAGGAATGGTCGATCAACGAATATTAAAAAAGACAGGCGACGGGCGATGCGCCGTCATTTCCGGGGTTTCCTATTGCCTATTACCTGTTACCTATCGCCCGGCATTTAATTGATAAATACTTTCTTGTACTTCGGCATCTCCTCCAGCGCCTTCCCGCAGCCCATCGTGACCGATACGAGGGGGTCGTCGGCTACTATGACGTTTATGCCGGTCTCGTTCTCGATCCTCTGGTCGAGGCCTTTGAGGAGCGCGCCGCCGCCGGTCAGCACCATGCCGGTCTCATTGAGGTCGGAGACGAATTCCGCGGGGAGCTTCTCAAGCGCGCGCCGGACGGAATCGAGGATGGCCGAGATCGGCTCTTCGACCGCTTCGCGCACCTCTTCCTTTGATATCTTGATGCTCCGCGGTATGCTCGTCAGAAGGTCCTTTCCAACAACATTGATGAAATCGCTTAACGAATCTATCGGATAGGCCGATGCTCCTTCTATTTTTATCTTTTCCGCGGCGATCACGCCTATCGCCAGCTGGTGCTTTTTCTGAAGGTACCGGACGATGGCCTCGTCGAGCTCGTCACCGGCCACCCGGAGGGATTCACTGTATGCGACCGCCGAAAGGCTGATGATCGCGACCTCGGTGGTGCCGCCTCCGATGTCGATGATCATATTGCCGCGGGGAAGCTCGATCGGCATGCCTGCGCCTATCGAGGCGGCCATCGGCTCCTCCATCAGGTAGACGTCGCGTATACCCACCTGAAAACACGCATCGATAACGGCTTTCTTCTCGACCTGCGTGATGCCCGACGGAACACCGACGACCATTCTCGGCTTCGATATCTTGCGTTCATTGCTGACCACTTTCAGGAAGTACTTGATCATTGCCTTCGCGACATCGAAATCCGCGATGACGCCGTCTTTCAGGGGACGGATGGCGCTGATATTCGGCGGCGTGCGCCCGATATATTCCTTGGCTTCTTTGCCGACAGCGATGACCTTACCCGTATTGTTATCGATAGCCACAACCGAAGGTTGATTGAGGACAATACCCTCACCCTTCATATAAATAAGAGTATTGGCCGTGCCAAGGTCCATGGCAAGATGAGTGGAAAACATCCCGAATATATTTCTGAAGAACCCCATCCCCCTCTTCCTCCCTATTCGATGTATTTTCGTATTTTCTTTTCTTCTATCCTGTCAAACAGTTCCCACGGATCGGTGGAATCATCGGGATAACTCACCGTTCCGAGCTCTATAACACCGGCTCCCGGCGAAAGCCCTTCTTCCGCAAGGCTCTTGCCTATGGCATGGTAAAGGAGCTTCATCATGTTCCGCGTCTCGTATGTCTCCCCGCCCTTGAGCAGGACGAAGAACCGGCCGCCGTTCTTACGGGCCACGAACGTCTTGCCCCCGGCGCAATAGCGTATGACCTGGCATACCCGCCTCAAAAGATCGTTGGTCCCGTCGCAACCCATCCTCCGGTTGTACAGCGCCATGTTCCCGAGCTTAACACAAAGAATGGAAAATCTCTCCTTTTTCCTTGCAAGGGATTCAACCGCACCGAGAAAAACGGGAAACTGCACCGCACCCGTAACCGGGTCAAAATCGCGGATCCTGTCGAGATGCTCCCGCATCCATTGTGTGGTGAAGTACAGCGAGAACAGGGATGAGACATTCCTGAGCGCCCCTATCGCGCTCTCTTTCAGTTTGATCTCATTCAAGGAAATGAAACCGAGGACACCGAACGTGGTGTCTTCCGTGATCAGGGGAAACCCGAAGAACTGGCGCGCCTTGAACGGCTCATTGGGGAACAGGACGGGCTTTTCCCTCAAGTACGCGCTGTCATGGGGGAGAAGGAGTTCGTGCCCCCCCTCGAGGACGAGCGAGGCTATGCTCCCCGCCGGGCATTCTTTCTGTACCATGTCCCCGGACGCGATCCCGGCAACATCCTGGACGGCGAGCCGCCCCTTCCTTTCCGTCCCGATGAAACAGAATGATCCTCCCGACAGGCCGAGTATCTCGGACAGGACCTCCGGCGTCGAGACCTTCGATGTGTTCAGAGCGCTCAAAAGGTTCATTATCCTTCGTTCCGCAAAAAGCTCGTCAATGGTCTCTTCCGCGTGCGCAGCCTTCTCTTCTCTCTCCATCTCCTCATGGATGAGTGACGCGAACGAAGCCAGTATCTTCTTTTCTTTGTCTGTGAAAACATACTTCTTCTTACAGTCGACGATGATGACCCCGCTGGTGTCCATGGGATATCCCATAAAGGACTTGATCCCTTCATCTCCGCCGTAGTAACCGAGCACATCCTCGTCCTTGTCAAAATTGGGGATGATAAGGGGCGAATTATGCTTGATGACCCACCCGGGCAGGGTGCTTTCTATGGGAACAGGCCTTTTCTGGTCGAAACTGCGGGCGAACGTGACCGCGGATATGCAGTTGAGCATGTCTTTTTCACGCATATACAGGGCGACGGTAAATGCCTCGTAGATATTGAAGATAAGCTGCGACAGTCTGTCGATCATTGTATAACCGAATTATGTCATTAGGGAACAACCGGTGTCAATTGATATCAACCATATTCCTCGAACTCCGCCGAATACGGTATCTCGAGCTTCTCAAGGGTCCTGCAGTACCCGCACAGGCCCCCGCCCGACGGGTATCCGCACGCTCCGCAATAACCGGTCCCGGCATTGCTTCCGCGGAAGCCTTCGTGCGGGGACGAACGCTTTATCTCCTCAAGCTCCTTGAGGTATCCCTTGATGAACATGAGCTTTGTCCCGGGCGAGGACTCTTCGATGCTCCCCAGGATGTTCTTGTACGTGATCGTCTTTGCACCCTTCGAGAAAGGGCACTCTTCATATATATAGTCAATGCCGGATATGATGGCGTACGCCGCAACTTCACGCTCGGAGCACAGGAAAAAGGGTTTGGCCTTGCGTGACAGATGGCCCTCGTCCTCCTCAAGGGATATATCCTTCTTCCACAGGTACTCTTTTTTCCAATACAGGACATTTCCAAAAAGAGCTGCAGCTTCATCGTCCAGGTTATGCCCGGTCAGCAGGAGGTTATATCCTTTTTCGATACAGATCTTGTTCATCACGTATCTCTTGATCATGCCGCACGCCGAGCACGGCGCCCTGCGCAGTACCTTTGCAACCTCCGTTATATCCCGCTGAAAGGTCGCGGGAACGTGAAATATATGGACCTTCCTGCCGATCGCATCGGCAACGGCCTTGATCTTCTCAAGGGAGACGCGCGAGTAGTCCCCTATGCCCAGGTTAACATAAATGCCGTCGGCGGCGATGCCCATCCTCTGCAGCAGGGCCCACAGGGAAAGGGAGTCCTTTCCTCCCGATACGGCGACAATAGGACGGTCGCCCGCCCGGATAAGACCGTACCGCCGGATGGTTGTCTGTACTCTCTTCTCAAAAAAGATGAGGAAATGGGTGTCGCAAAATGCGGTCTTGTGAGACCTTAAGGCTATGCTCGCGGTCTCGCCGCAGACCCGGCATTTCATCCGCCCGAAACGACCCGTATGACCCGCACACTGTCAGATGCCTGGAGCCGGTGATCTTCGGTGACGAGCCTGCTGTTGGCCACCACAAGATGGCCCTCCTTGCTTATCGACAGTTCCTCGAGAAGCCGGGACACGAGCATCGGTCTCTCAAACGTATATTCCCTGCCGTCCCAGTTGACAATCATGGGTATTTCTTTAACACACCGCGGAAATGAAGTCAAAAAGCACGGCGAACGGCGAACGAAGCAAAGCTCTCTCTACATTTTCTGTCAACAAAACTCTGCGGAGAAAAAGTTTTTGTGGGTTGTTTTTTTCCGTTAGCCGTTCGCCGTTCGCCGTTCGCCTTGCTTTTATCCATTTCATGCTTATATTTTCAGCAGATCTTCAGATGTAGATTGATTCGATACAAAGAAAACAATTCAGGATGGAGCGGACGAGGTGAATATATGAATTGGGAGAAACTGACGATAAAGGCCCAGGAAGCGGTGCAGGAAGCTCAGAAAAGGGCGGAATCGCTGGGCCAGCAGAGCATCGAGAACGAACATCTCCTTCTGGCGCTCATATCACAGAAGGAGGGGATCATACGGCCTATCCTCGAGAAGCTCGGGGCCAAGGCGGATATCATTGCCCATGATCTCGAGCGTGAGCTCAAGAAAGTCCCGCGCGTCGAGGGCGGCATGGCCCAGACGTACATATCGCCGCGCCTGAAGCAAACCATGGATACGGCGTTCACCGAGGCCGAAAGGCTCAAGGACGAATTCGTCAGCACCGAGCACCTGCTCATCGGGATAGCCGACGCAAAGGATTCCCCCGCTGCGGCGATACTGCGCACCTATGGCGTCACCAAGGACAGCATCTACACCGTGATGAAGGACCTTCGCGGGACCCAGCGCGTCACCGACCAGGCCCCCGAAGAAAAATACCAGGCCCTCCAGAGATATTGCCGCGACCTGACCGAAGAGGCCCGCAAGGGCAAGCTCGACCCGGTGATCGGCCGTGACGAAGAGGTCCGCAGGGTCATGCAGGTCCTTTCCCGCCGGACCAAGAACAACCCTGTCATCATAGGCGAGCCGGGTGTCGGCAAGACCGCCATCGTCGAAGGGCTCGCACAGCGCATCATATCCGGGGACATACCCGAGACCCTCAAGAACAAACGGGTCCTCTCCCTCGACCTGGGGTCGCTCCTCGCCGGGGCAAAATACCGCGGCGAGTTCGAGGACAGGCTGAAAGCGGTCCTGAAAGAGATCGACGAGGCCTCCGGCACCATAATCCTCTTTATTGATGAGCTGCATACGATCGTAGGCGCCGGCGGGGCGCAGGGAGCGGTGGACGCTTCCAACATGCTCAAGCCCGCCCTGGCACGCGGCGAACTGCGGTGCATCGGCGCCACGACGCTCGACGAATACCGCAAGTATATCGAAAAGGACGCCGCGCTCGAGCGGCGCTTCCAGCCGGTCTATGTCGGCGAACCGTCCGTCGAGGAGACGATAGCCATCCTGCGGGGCTTGAAGGAAAAATACGAGCTGCACCACGGGGTGCGGATCAACGACCCGGCGGTCATCGCGGCCGCCACGCTCTCACACCGGTACATAACGGACCGCTTTCTCCCGGACAAGGCGATCGACCTCGTCGACGAGGCGTCATCCCGGCTCCGCATGGAGATAGACAGCGTCCCGACGGAGATAGACGAGATAGAGCGCAAGATGATCCAGTCCCAGATCGAGATGGAAGCGCTCAAGAAGGAAAAGGACCCCGCGTCGAAAGAGCGCCGGAAGAAGATACACGACGAACTCACCGTGCTCAAGGCGGAGGTGTCGGAGAAACGCAAGCACTGGGAACAGGAAAAATCCCTCATCACGGGGATCTCGGAAGCGAAGGAAAAGATCGAACAGGCCCGCAGCCACGCCGATGAGCTCGAGCGCAAGGGGGATTTCGGCCGTGTCGCGGAGATCCGGTACGGGACGATCTCGGCACTCGAGCAGGAGCTGAAAAAGAAGAACGACGAGCTTGCGGCCGTCCAGAAGGGCAAGAAGATGCTGAAAGAAGAGGTTGATGAAGAAGACATCGCACGCATCGTCTCCAAGTGGACGGGTATCCCGGTCTCCAAGATGCTCGAAGGCGAGATGGACAAGCTTGTACGGATGGAAGAGAACATCCACCGCCGGGTGGTAGGCCAGGATGAGGCCATCGAGGCGGTTGCCAACACGATACGCCGGGCACGGGCCGGCCTCCAGGACCCGAACAGGCCGCTCGGGTCATTCCTCTTCCTCGGACCGACCGGCGTCGGGAAGACAGAGCTCGCGCGGGCGCTCGCCGAATTCCTCTTCGACGACGAGCAGGCGATAGTCCGTATCGATATGAGCGAGTTCATGGAAAAGCACTCCGTATCGCGGCTCATCGGCGCCCCCCCGGGATACGTGGGGTACGAAGAGGGAGGCTACCTCACCGAGGCTGTGCGCAGGCGCCCGTATTCGATCATTCTCCTCGACGAGGTTGAAAAGGCCCATCCCGACGTCTTCAACGTCCTTCTCCAGGTGCTCGACGACGGACGACTGACGGACGGCCAGGGACGCACCGTGGACTTCAAGAACTCCGTCATCATCATGACCTCGAACATCGGGAGCCAGTGGATCACGGACCTCACCGCGAGCGACTACGAAGAGATGAAAAGGCGGGTCGGCGACGCGGTCAAGGCCCATTTCAAACCCGAGTTCATCAACCGGATAGACGACATCATCATATTCAGGGGCCTGTCGGTCGAGAACATCAAGGCGATCGTGAAGCTGCAGCTCGACATCATGGCGAAACGTGCGCAGGACCGCAACATCGCCCTCGCCTTCACGGACAGCCTGAGAGAAATGATCGCGAAAGAAGGCTACGACCCGGCATACGGTGCCCGCCCCCTCAAACGCCTCATCCAAAAAAAGATCCAGGACGCCCTCGCCCTGATGATACTGAAGGGTGAGGTAAAGGACGGGGATACGGTAACGGTGGATGCGGACGCGACAGGAAACGTTATATTTGGCGGCTAACGGCTAACGGCCGTTTTTTTTCATCTTGACCTTTTCTCCCCCGCCTGTTATATATGGATTGCTGTAGGCGCTTAGCTCAGTGGGAGAGCGCTACCTTGACGCGGTAGAGGTCAGGGGTTCAATACCCCTAGCGCCTACCATATTTTTTACGTCCGTTCGCATTATCGGCGAATATGAGATTAACGAACGTTAATTCCCATATCTTCAATTCACCATACAAAATGTGTTGGTACGGATTTGGAAACGTAAGCCGGACATGTACTTCGGGGGTTGGCCTGTGACGATACGCAGGGCGCTGTTTTGGATAATACTGTTTTTTGCCGTTCTTCCCCTGACCGCGCTCACCCAGACCGCGGTGCCATCGAACCAGCCCGCCGCGCCGGCTCAAGGCAAGACGCAGACGCCGGGCAGCAATCCCCCGGCCGCACCCGCTCAACAACCTGCAGCAACGAATGCCCCGCAGGGAACGGCCACTGCTCCCGCCGGTGGCGGAGCGCCGGCAACCGGTCCTGCGCCCGCAAATCCTCCGCCCATAGGAGAGGCAAGCCCAATCAACTTCAAGATGAGCGCTGACGGGACCGTTGCGACCATACTCTTCGACAAAGACAGTATCGACGCGATGAAGGCCGTTATTACCCAGCTCGAACAGAACGGGATCCTGGGCAAGGTCAAGGGGATCGTCTATTCCTCCGCCGGCATTACCCCCATGCTGGTCCTGATGGGCGAAAAGGACGAGCTCGCCCAGAAACTGGCGATAGTCCGGCAGTTCATACCGGACCAGAGCCAGGCGCACATGGTGGTGATATCGGCAAGCCTTCGCGAATTACAGGACGAGGATGCCTATTATGTCGGCCTCACGCTGAGCCCGGACATCCTGGGGGTGGACCTCGGAACCAGCAACGTATCCGCAACCTTTACAAACTGGAACGTCGCCGGGGACAATCTTAAAGCACAGTATCAGACACAGCTGACGGCCACTCTGCCCAGCCCTTTTCCTTTTTCCCGCCTAGCCCAATTTTCGGAGGCGTACAACAGGGGTAAAGTCCTCGTAGCCAGCGAGGTGTATACCCGCAACGGCACGAAAGCGCTTCTCACAAACATCCAGTCCATCCCGATCTTCACCGTCGACAGCAACAAGAACGTCGCCACGCAGTACCAGAACCTGGAAACCAGTATCGATGTCATACCGACCACGATAGATTACAACAAGGAAAAACCGGGCGAGAGCCAGGTAAGGGTCGATGCCCTCGTAAAGATAAGCGTCGTAACGGGAACCCAGTCATACGGAACCTCGTCCGCCCCGGCATACGCGACAAAAACCTTTGCCACAACCCGGGTCCTGAAGGCAAACAACGAAAGGTATATAGTCGGGACATTTGTCAATGATGCCGCTTACAAAGGGCAACAGGGTATGCCCTTCCTCTCGAAAATACCGCTCCTCAAATATCTCTTTTCACAGGAAACCAATGACGCCCAACGCAAGATAGCCATTCTCACGCTTGCTGTCAGGCTTGTCCCGATGAGCGTGAAAGACCTCACGATACAGGTAGACCAGATCGACCCGCTGGAAGAGCTTTACAGGCGAAAAGGTCATAAGCCGGGGGAAAAATAATCCCATTCCGGGAAACTTCCGCTATTTTGTCTGGACCGCTTCATTCCCATAGTACATTTACCGACGCGTTTTTGAGACACAACCCTTAAAACCCGTTTTTCCGAATCTTTTTAACTATAAGAATTGACAAGAGAAACACAAAAATGGTAATAATATCTTTCTGTTCAGACATTGTTTCTCAGGTTTGAAACTAGCAGTTAAGGCAGTTTGTAAGGATAGCGCAATGGATGAAAACCTCGATATAATAAGGCACAGCACGTCTCACCTGATGGCACAGGCGGTCAGGGACCTGTTCCCCGGCGTCAAGGTCGCCATAGGGCCTTCCATCGAGACCGGTTTTTACTATGATTTTGATTATGACCCGGGCTTCACCGATGAAGACCTTGCAAAGATAGAGAAGCGTATGGGCGAGCTCGCCGAGATGAACATCCCGATCGAACGCAAGGTGATGAAACGCCGGGATGCGATCAAGATGTTCGCTGAAATGGGGGAGCCCTACAAGGTCGAGCTTCTCGAAGCCCTGACGGATGATGAGGTCAGCGTCTACACGCAGGGAAATTTCATGGACCTCTGCCGCGGGCCTCACCTCGAATCGACGGGGAAGATCAAGGCCTTCAAATTATTGAGCCTTGCAGGGGCATACTGGAGGGGCGACGAGCGCAACAAGATGCTCAGGCGCATCTACGGGACGGCCTTTGCCGACAGGAAGGCGCTCAAGGAATACCTGGCGTTCCTCGAAGAAGTGAAAAAGAGGGACCACAGGCGGCTCGGAAAGGACCTCGATCTTTTCAGCATATCGGACGAGGTCGGCGCCGGTCTCGTCATCTACCACCCGAAAGGCGCCCTGCTTCGCTGGCTCCTCGAGGACTTCGAGCGCAGGGAACACTTAAGGCGCGGATACGACTTTGTCGTCGGCCCCCACATCCTGAAGCTCGACATGTGGAAAAAGTCCGGCCATTTCGAGAATTACCGCGAAAACATGTACTTCACGAAGGTCGACGATGTTGAGTACGGCATCAAGCCGATGAACTGCCTCTCGCACATCATGGTCTACAAATCCCAGGTGAGAAGCTATCGCGAGCTCCCCTTGAGGTACTTCGAACTGGGAACGGTCTGCCGCCACGAAAAATCGGGCGTCCTCCACGGGCTCATGAGGGTCCGGGAATTCACACAGGATGATGCCCACATATTTCTGCGTCCCGACCAGCTCCACGAGGAGATCCTGGCGATCATCCGGTTCGTCCAGGACGTTATGGACATCTTCGGTTTCAAGTTCGAGATGGAGATAAGTACCCGGCCGCCCAAATCGATCGGGAGCGACGAGGACTGGGAAAGGGCCGAGAAGGCCCTCAAGGAGGTCCTCGACAGCGAAGGCCTGCCGTATGACCTCAATGAAGGGGATGGCGCTTTTTACGGGCCGAAGATCGATATAAAGCTGAAAGACGCCCTGGGAAGGAAGTGGCAATGCGCAACCATTCAGTGTGACTTTGCGCTCCCGGAACGATTCGACCTCCATTACACCGACTCCGACGGTTTAAGAAAACGGCCCGTCATGCTCCACAGGGTCGTGCTCGGGGCACTCGAAAGGTTCATGGGGGTCCTGATCGAACACTATGCGGGTAAGTTCCCCGTCTGGCTCGCCCCCGTGCAGGTCGTCGTCATGAACATCACGGACGACCAGGCCGCATACGTGCGTTCAATAGCCGGCGCATTGAAACGGGAAGACATACGGGTCGAAACGGACCTGAGGAATGAAAAACTTGGTTTAAAAATCCGCGAAAGTGTGGTAAAGAAAATCCCCTACATGGTCATCGCGGGTAAGAACGAGATGGAGAGCAACACGCTTACCGTCCGTGTACGTAACGGTGGTGAGCTGAAAGATATCAGCTGCGAAGATTTTATCGGGCGGGTTAAGGATGAAATTTCAACCAGGAGGTGAGCCTCATAGCAGGTAAAGATTTCAAAGACATTAGCGTCAATGAGAAGATCCGGGTTCGCGAGGTACGGCTTATCGACGAAAACGGGGAACAGCTGGGCATAGTTCCCACGGTGGACGCTTTAAGGATGGCGCGGGAAAAGGAACTCGACCTGGTCGAAGTTTCGGGAAAGTCTGCGCCGCCCGTATGCAAGATCATGGATTACGGAAAATACAAATACCAGCTGGCCAAAAAAGCCCAGGAAGCCAAGAAGAAACAGACCGTGATCCAGATAAAGGAAATGAAGATCGGGCTCAAGATCGAGGAACACGATTTTCAGTTCAAGATGAAACATCTCAGGGAATTCCTCGAGGAAGGCCATAAGCTGAAGATCATCATCATGTTCAGGGGAAGAGAGATACTTCACGTCGACATGGGTGAGAAACTGGCCCAAAAAGTGGTAGATTCGTTGAAGGATGTTGGAGAATTGGAACAAAGGTCCAGGTTTGACGGCAGAAACATCGTAATGATTTTTGCCCCTTTGTAATATAAGGAGGAGGATACACATGCCAAAAGTAAAGACCCATCGGGGGCTGGCGAAGCGCGTAAAGGTCACCGCGGGCGGCAAGATAAAACGCGGCAAGGCGTACCACAGCCACCTGCTTTCATGCAAGACGCCGAAGATGAAACGCCGTCTTTCCAAAGCCGACACCGTGAACGCGGCCGACGCAAAGCGGATCAAGTCATTAATACCGTATTTATAAAGAGAGGTAGAGTACCATGCCAAGGGCAAAACGAGGATTTAAGGCGAGACAGAGAAGAAAAAAGATATTCAAGCTTGCAAGGGGCATGACGCAGCGCAGGAAAAATGTGTACAGTGTCGCAAAGAGAAGCGTCTTCAAGGCCCTCAAGTATGCCTATATAGGACGCAAGGAACGCAAGCGTGATTTCAGGGCGCTCTGGATCGTCCGTATCAATGCGGCATGCCGCTCTTTCGGCATACCCTACAGCCGTTTCATCAACGGGCTGAAAGTGGCCAACATAGGCCTGAACCGGAAATCCCTCGCCGACATGGCCGTCAACGACCCTGCCGGGTTCGAACAGGTTGTCGCAAAGGTAAAGGCCGCAGCGACTCGCTAGGGTGACGCTTGGATATCAGCGGGCTTAGAGAAAAGATCGAAAGCGAAATATCCCGGATAGCAAATGCTGACGATGTTAAACAGGTCAAGGTGTCCATCCTCGGCAGGAAGGGGATCTTTGCCGAATACCTGGACAAGCTCAAAACCCTTGACAAAGACAAGCGCCGTGATGCAGGCAAGGCGATCAACGATATAAAAACGTGGGCCGACCAGAGGGTCGGGGAACTCGAGAAACAGTTCGAAGAGATCGAGAGGCGCAAGCGTCAGGCCGCTTCCCGGATCGACATCACGATGCCGGGCGCCGCACCGCTTTTTGGCAGAAAGCATCCCATAACGTTAACCCTTGAAGAGATAATCAGGATCTTCTCGTCCCTCGGTTTTTCCGTGGCGGAAGGTCCCGATATCGAGACGGAGCACTACAATTTCGAGGCCCTCAATATCCCTTCGGACCATCCGGCCAGGGACATGCAGGACACATTCTATATAAACCCCGGTATAGTCCTGAGGACCCACACGTCCCCTGTCCAGATACGGACGATGGAGGCCCAGCTCCCCCCGGTCAAGATCATCGCCCCGGGGTCTGTGTACCGGTGCGACAACGATATCTCGCACACGCCGATGTTCCACCAGGTGGAAGGGCTGATGGTCGACAAGAACGTCCGTTTCTCCGACCTCAAAGGCATATTGACCATTTTTATACACGAGATGTTCGGCCCCGGCACGCCGCTTCGGTTCCGTCCGAGCTATTTCCCGTTCACCGAACCGTCCGCCGAGGTTGATATCGGCTGTGTGATATGCGGCGGCTCGGGCTGCCGGGTATGTAAAGACACCGGGTGGCTCGAGATACTCGGGTCCGGCATGGTCCATCCGCAGGTCTTCCGGAATGTCGGGTACGATCAGGAAGAGATCACCGGCTTCGCCTTCGGTATGGGCGTCGAACGGATCGCCATGATCAAGTTCGGGATCGACGATATCCGCCAGTTCTATTACAACGATGTCAGGTTTCTCTCGCAGTTCTGAGGTGTGATCGATTGAAGGTACCAGTTGAATGGCTGAATGAATTCGTTGTCATTGACGTAGACATTGAGGATCTTGCGAAGCGCCTGACAATGCGCGGGCTCGAGGTCGAAGGCATTGAAAGGATCACGCCCCGTTTCACGGGTGTCGTGGCCGCCGCCATAACAAAGATAGAGCCCCATCCCAATGCCGACAACCTGTCGCTGTGTTCCGTAAACACGGGCAAAGAAGAGCTTACCGTTGTGTGCGGGGCGCCGAATGTATCGGTGAACGCAAAGGTGCCGCTCGCCACGGTCGGAGCGGAGCTCGGCGGTGGTTTCACGGTCGGTAAACGCCCCGTGCGGGGGATCGAGTCATACGGAATGCTCTGTTCGGAAAAAGAGCTCGGAATATCCGATGATCATACCGGGATCTTTATTCTCCCCGACGAAATAGCCCCGGGCACCCTTCTCGCGCAATCACCCATCGCGCACGATGACGTGCTCGACATCAGCGTCCCTCCCAACAGGGGCGACTGCCTGAGCATCTACGGTATCGCACGCGAGGTGGCAAGCACATTGCACCAGAAGGCGAAACTCCCCGTCTTCACATTGACCGCCGGCGCCGATGAAAAAGTCGAGGACCATGCAGGGCTCACCATCCAGGACCTGGCCGCGTGCCCTCGGTATATCCTGAAATTGATAAAGGGCATTTCGATCCGCCAATCCCCCTTCTGGATGCGCCGCCGTTTGACCCGGTGCGGTATGAGACCGATAAACAACATCGTCGATGTGACCAACTACGTTATGCTCGAGCTCGGCCAGCCCCTCCATGCCTTCGATTTTGAACGTCTTGCAGAATCGAGGATCGATGTCAGGGTGGCCGGCGAACGCTCGACCTTCAGGACCCTCGACAGCATCGACAGGCCTGTTGAACCCGGCGATATCCTTATTTGCGACGGTTCGGGACCCGTCGCCATTGCGGGCATCATGGGAGGTGAGAATTCCGAAATCACCGCCTCGACAACGAACATGGCCCTTGAAAGCGCCTATTTCAACCCCTTCTCGATACGGGCGACTGCCCGGCGCCTCGGCATAAGGTCGGAGGCGTCACTAAGGTTCGAAAAAGGTATAGACATTGACAACGTGGGATACGCAGCTGACAGGGCGATGTTCCTGATGCACGAACTGGCCGGCGGCGCCGTTTTCAGCGGACAGCGGGAAATATTCGAAAGGAAGGAGCCCCGTACCATTTATATCACGTACAGCAACATCAACGGCCTCCTGGGAACTCACATCAGTCATGAGGCGGTCACGCGTGCATTGAGATCAATCGACCTGCACGTCATGAAGGAGGATGAGAACGGCTTCACGATATCTATCCCCAATTTCCGGCATGATATCGGCGAGACCTCGGACGTGATCGAGGAGATCTCCCGCATCCACGGTTTTGAACACATCCCCGATACGAGCCCTGTGACGGTCCTGAAGGCACAAAAACTGACGATCAAGGACCGATCTCTCAACACCGTGAGGGAATATTGCCTGGGGACAGGGTTTTTCGAGATCATCAATTTTTCATTCTTCTCGACCAGGGACATCGAGCTTTTCCGCATACCCGATGACGATGAGCGCAGCCGCTGTGTGCCTATCATGAACCCTATTTCACGCGATTGGGGCGTCATGCGGACGATGATGATGCCGGCGGTCCTCAAAAGCATGGCGTACAATATCAATCGCGGCGCAAAAAACCTTCGGTTCTTTGAAAAGGGAAAGGTGTTCTTTCAGGATGGCCCCCGGAATATACGGGAAGAAACGCTCCTGTGTTTTGCATTGACCGGAAAGGAAAAGGAATACTCCTGGAAGGAGAAATACACGGATTACGATTATTTCGATATGAAAGGCATCGTGGAAGGATTGATCGAAAGGCTCGGCGCGAACTGCGAGTTTTCCCCGGCCACGGAACCATTCCTCGATCAGGGATGCTCTGCGGACGTCATCATCGATGGCGTGAGGGCCGGCTGGACAGGTTCGATCCGGGACGATATCCTGAAAGCCTATGAAATTGAACAAACTATTTATTGCGCTGAGTTACGATTTGATATAATCTTACAAAAAGGGAACCTGACGCTTCAGTACAAGCCGATACCGCGTTTTCCGCAGGCGACTCGGGATTTTTCGTTCTTCGTGGACGATTCTGTGCCGATAGCCGAGCTTGTAAAGAAGATAAAGGACATTTCGCCCCTTATAGTTTCCGTCGGGATATTCGATATGTTCCGAAAGGAGATGCGAAGTGTATCCATACGGGTTGTATTCCAGTCATATGAAGAAACTCTCACCGACGAACGTGTTAATTCCCTTCAGGAGAAGATCATCGGGGAGATGACCAATATTGATGGAATTTCGTTAAGGGCATAAGGAGGAGGAATGACGAAAATAGACATTGTGACCGATCTTTACGAAAAGCTCGGATTTTCCAAACGGGAGTGCGCGCATATCGTCGACCGGTTCTTTGAAATTATAAAAGACACTCTTGCAACCGACGAGAACGTCAAGATTTCCGGCTTCGGCAATTTTTTCGTACGTAAGAAAAAGGCCCGGCGCGGAAGAAATCCCCAGACAGGCGAAGAGATAAAGATCACCGAGCGCAAGGTCTTGAGCTTCAGGTTAAGCCAGGTATTAAAGGATGAAATAAATAATAGCAGGGCGGAATGAACGGAAGAGAAATACCCGACCGGGTCTTTTACCGTATCAAGGAAGTCTGTACGCTGACAGGGCTTAAGCCTCATGTCCTGAGGTACTGGGAACAGGAGTTCAAGGACATCAAGCCCGTAAAGAGCCCGACGGGGCAGAGGCTGTATAAGAAAAAAGACCTCGAGATCATCTTCACCATCAAGAAACTTCTCCATGAAAAACGATTCACGATAGACGGAGCAAAACAATACCTTGCCAACCATAAACGCATTCTCAACGAGATCCGCGAGGAACTTACGGAGCTCGTGGCAATGCTGAAACAAGAGGAGAAAGAAAACAAATGAGAAACATTATTGTCGTTTTTGTACTGGCCGCCCTGGTTCTTTCCTGTACGCCGGGCCCCATCTACTATGCCAAGAGCGAATCCGACAGCATCAAGAAGAGCTACAACGACAGGCACGTCCAGAACCTGTACGAATCAAATACAAGCCTCTTCAAGGAAATATACAACAGGTACAATTCGGCGAACGTGGGAGTGTACCAGGATGGTATCGGGATCACCACCCTTCAGGACTACGACAACACGACCCTCCATTACATTATGGTCTACGTGCGGCCAAAAGATGCGTCATTCGACGGGAACAAGACAAAACCCGACCAGAGGGTGGCCACTATAATCCAGGATTTCGTACCGAAATACGTCAAGATGATGAAGGCCCGCGACCTCGACCGGAACGATATCGAAGGCCTCGCGTTCGGCGTCTACTGGGCTGTCAGGGACCATTCCCAGTGCGACACATACGGCGGCCATATCGAATACCTCTATATATTCTTCCCGAAAAGCGCCGCCCAGGCCTATCTGAAGGGCAATTTGAGCCTTGCGGAGGCCATCGACCAATCTGAGGTTATGGCAAGCACCGACCTGAAACCTGCCAGGGGCATACGGCCCGTCTTTTAGGACGATCACGAAAGAACGAACGCCGCGGCGGATAGCTGCGGCGTTTTTTTTGCGCCGTCTTCGGGTGGGGGCACGGAGAAACAAACCGGACTTACCGGAGCAACCCTCCCTTTTGAAAGAGGTTCTTTACCGTCATCTCGGGAAAGGGCGCGGGTATAAAAGAAAGGATAAATACGGCAAGCACGACGATCGCGAGCTTCTTCCGTCGCGCGTCGAGGACCGTTTCGTCATCGAAGGGCCGCGGATGGCTCCGGCCGAAGATCATCAGGAGAATGACGAGGGTAAACCAGCCGATATTGTGGAGTACCGCAAGTACGCCGAGGCCCAGGATCACACCGTAATAAACCCAGTTGCTCCGGCGGCCGAACACCGCATACACGACATGCCCCCCGTCGAGCTGGCCGACGGGCAGGAGATTGAGCGACGTCACGAAGAGGCCGACCCAACCCGCATATGCGAGGGGATGGAGCATGAGCTCGTGCCCCTCGGGAATCCTGCCTATGAGCAGAGGCTCAAGTATCTTGAAGAGAAGGGGCTCCCCGAGCTCCATATATGATGACGACGGGACCCCGGATACCGTCATGACCGTGGAGAGTTTTATACCGGCAATGATAACGGGGACCGCAGCAATAAAACCCGCCAACGGCCCGGCAACGCCGATGTCAAAAAGCGCTTTTCTGTCGGTGATGGTCCCCTTCATTTTGATCACGGCACCGAACGTCCCGAAGGGCGGCAGAGGCAAGGGTATAAAAAACGGAAGCGTGCTCGGTATTCCATGGCGCCGTGTCATGACATAGTGCCCCATCTCGTGACACAGGAGGATCGTCATGATGGCACAGCTGTATACATACCCGCCGACAAAGACCGTGGACGCCACGGTCACCAGGAATAGCAGGATATGGAGGAAGACCATCTAGACCTTGAGCAGGCCGTATTCCATGAGGGCCCGGTCATGTTTCGTTCCCGACTTTATCTTTACGTCCAGTGAACATAAGAATTCATAAAACTCTATCAGGCTTTTTTTCGGCAGCTTGCGTGCCGTCATGAAAAGCTTGTACGCATAGTACGGGTGCTGGAAGGGCAGGTACCGCTTCTTACCCGATGTGTCGATTTCGATCTCTTCCTTCCATCGTTTGAAGGCGGAAGCAAAGGCAGGATATGCCCGCACCTCCGGAATATGCGGTTCAAGGTCTTTTGCCTGGATCAGAAGACGCATCTGGTTTACGAGATAGCTGTGTATCGCGAGGATATGCTGGCCATTCTCCACGAGGCCCTCAAATATATTCAGAACCTCTTTTTTGTCCATCCGGGAGAATGCGTCAAAGAGCACCATCAGCGTGTCCTCGTGGGTCTCGGTCACAACGGTCTGGATATCTTTCGAATCAATCGTCGTTTTGTCGCCCACATATCCGATGAGCTTTAAGACCTCCTGGTCCAGTATCGACTCGTCCCGAATCCGCGATGTCAGCAACGCAAAGGCCTTATCGGTCATTTTCTTGCCATTGCGCTTGAGCGCCGTCCGTACCCTTTCCTTGATCCTCTTTTCCCTGTCCTTTTCCAGGACGACAGCCTGCATCTGAAGGATCTCGGATATGCCGGGCGATTCGTTCGTCAGGTACACGATAATCCCCACCCTGTCCTTCAGGACATCGAAGCTCGGTTTCAACGCCCGCACATCAGCCACCCCGGGGTCTACGACCGCTATGACGATGTTATCGGCAAGAAAGAGGTTCGAAGCTTTTTCGATAACCACCTGCCTGACGTCTTTCCCCTGTGCGATGGAAATTGCCGGATGCTCATGGTACCGGCTGGCCAGGATATGGATGTCCTCGATAATATTCTCTTTGGACCCGAGGGCGAGCACCATTGTTTTCATGCACGGTTAGGATATCATCGGCAGGCTGCGTTTTCAACACAAACAACCGCAATATACCGTATTCACGAGGCATATCGTCTTCGCCGCCCTTTTCGGGCATCAGTCGCTGTGTACCGTATTTGCCTCTATTTCCCGTACTTTTTCTTAAGGAACTCGAGGCCCGTCATCGGGTACAGCGCGTAGATAAGGATATCACCAATCTCCCCGGTTATATCCTTCGTTGCCTCTTTCGCGGCCGGCATTTCAGGCTTCAGGGTATCGGCAGGACGTACATCTATTGGTGTTGTCCCCCGATGATACCCTTTAAGCGCTTTTGCCCTGACCTCTTCATTGACGGATCCCGGCGGGAGGCCGTAGAGGCCGTAGAAATAATCCTTCACCTCGTTCGAGATCATTTTGTAGCGGCCCATGATAACGTTGAAAACGGACTGTACCCCGACGATCTGGCTTGACGGTGTAACGAGCGGGGGGAACCCCATGTCCTGCCGTGTCCTCGGTATCTCGTCAAAGACCTCGTCAAGCCTGTGGAGCGCCTTCGCCTGTTCAAGCTGGCTCAAAAGGTTCGTTATCATCCCGCCCGGGATCTGGTGCATGATAACACTGATGTCATTCCCGGCATGGTGGGTCGCATCGGCGAATGACCGCAGCTTCGTGGGAATGATCTCTTCGAGATAACGGTCGACCTCCGAGATGGCGGCCAGGTCAAGCCCCGTTTCGTACGGGCTGTCCGTCAGCGCCACAATAAGGGGTTCCACAGGCGCATGGGACGAACGATAGGAGAACGGGGCAAGGCACGTGTCGACGCCATCCGCCCCGGCTTCGATCGCGTTGACGATAGACATGGACGCCATGCCGCTCGTGTAGTGCGAGTGAATATGGACGGGAATGGCAATGCTCTCCTTCAGG
>ERZ1645192.1119-NODE-1119-length-22504-cov-65.423538_pt1 | contig 22504 bp, 20 predicted proteins | sample MGYA00575354_ERZ1645192 | MGnify/ENA primary metagenome ERZ1645192 (study PRJEB40844, sample SAMN11349763) | freshwater sediment metagenome | isolation source: river sediment | host: Sediment | place: India: Faizupur Khadar , New Delhi | collected 2017-02-21 ... | reverse complement strand
CGGCAAACCGGATAAGGATAGACGACATCCAGGTAAAATCCGTAACGCGTGTTGATGAAAACAGAATCGCCCAACTGCGCGCCCAATTGAAAAAATCCCTGAACGAAAAAAGGGAAATGCAGGCTAGAATGAAGGCATTGGACGTTCAGATTCAGTTCTGGCAGGCCCAGACCAAAGCAAAAACCAAAACCATCGCTGAAGCGGACAATCTGTCTTCGGCCATCGGCAGAAACAGCCGTAAAATCTATTCTGAAAAAAATGCCATTGAAACAGAACTGGAAAAAGTTGACAAAGAAATTAAAGAGCTTCAGGATACCTTAAACCAGGCTGCCGGAAAAAGTGAAAAAGCTTGGGAGGTCACGGTTACCCTGTCCGGTCTGACACAGAATGACTCCATCCTGAACTACAGCTATACAGTGGGCGGTTGCGGCTGGCAACCTCTTTACCGTCTGGAAGCCCTGCCTTCCTCAAACAGTATTATTTTTTCCTGGGACGCGGAAATCTGGCAATCCACGGGAGAAGACTGGAAACTGGCCCTGATCAATTTGGCAACGTTGCAGCCGGTCAAAACCGTTGCGCCTCCGGAACTGCCACCGTGGATCATCAAGCCGAAAACGGCCGTGATCTACAAATCATCTCGCAAGACAAAGTCCGCGATCGCTGCGCTCGAAACAGCGGAAGCTGACGAGTCGGGAGTGGAATCAACTCCAGTGGAAACAACCCATACCAATTACTCGGTCTGGTCGGTGGGGAAAAAAACCCTGACGGCGGGCAGCCGACAGCGTTTGAAAATCAAAGAGGAAATCTGGCCCGCCCAATTCCTTTTTCTGGCCCGTCCCGGCCTGTCACCGCAAGCTTTCCTTCAGGCGCAGATTAAACTGCATGAGCCCGTTGAAATACCCTCCGGACAGGCGACCTTCGTCATTGACGGCGCGCTGATCGGCAAGCGGCAATTCGCCCTGGCCGGCGCGGAAGCGGATATTTATTTTGGCAACAGTCCTTTCATTACCGTCAACTCTTTAACCATAGCCGACCAATCCGGTGCTGCAAGAATTTTTCAGAATAAACAGACCCGTCAATGGCAGTGGCTGATCGAAGCCAAAAACGCAGGCAACACACCCGTCAGGTTGCGCATTGAGGAACCTGTGCCGCAACCCCGTGACGAAAGAATAAAACTGACCTTCAAACACAATCCGGAGCCGTCGGAAAAAGATACCACGAAATTTGTCTGGCGTGTGGATTTACCCGCATTGCAAAAGAAAAGCATTGAAACCGGCGTCGAACTGGAGGCGCCGAAAGACATGCCGATTGATTTCGGCTGGCGCCGTTAGCGAGATAACCGTTGTCCCCAAACCATCCTTACAGCCGACTGGGCCGGCAAATAAAACATCATGCAGAGGAGATCATGATCGCTGATTATGACTATCTTCTGCAGGTGCTCAAAGCCGCGGAAAGCAAAAACCTCCAGCGACCGGACCTGGTCCATCATCATCTATTGAAGCTGCAAAGGAGATTGGATGCGTCGCGCCGGCGTGTGCAGAATCGTAAGCGGAGCGTTCCCTCCTTTGGATTGCCTCCCGAACTGCCCATCACAGCCAAACGGCAGCTTATTATCGACACCATTCGGAAAAATCAGGTTGTCGTCATTACCGGCGAAACCGGTTCGGGCAAGACGACTCAGATACCCAAGATGTGTCTGGCCGCGGGCCTTGGTCTGCGTGGAATCATCGGGCTAACTCAGCCCCGGCGAATAGCCGCCGTCAGCATCGCGTCGCGTATCGCTTTAGAGCTGGGCCAGCTCTGCGGCGAATCCGTTGCATACAAAATCCGCTTTGAAGAAAAAACGTCGGCTGAACCGCTCATCAAAGTCATGACCGACGGCATGCTGCTTGCCGAGACGGTTCAGGACCGTGATTTGCTGGCCTATGACACGATCATTGTGGATGAAGCTCACGAGCGCAGCCTCAATATTGATTTTATTTTAGGTTATCTGCGAACGCTGCTTTTGAAAAGAAAAGACCTGAAGCTGATTATCACCTCCGCCACCATTGACACGGCCAAATTTTCCCAGGCGTTCGATAACGCCCCGGTAATCGAAGTTTCCGGGAGGATGTATCCGGTTGAGGTGCGCTATCGGCCCATCGATCCGGTCCGGGAAGAAAAAGGGGAAACGACTTATGTTGAAGAAGCCGTGGCCTGTGTGGAGCAATTACAGCAGGAAAATCGATTTGAAGATATTCTTATCTTCCTGCCCACCGAGCAGGATATTCGTGAAACGTGCGAGCGCCTGGCAAAACGTTGTTCCGGTCTGGTGTTGCCTTTATTTGCCAGACTCTCCGCAGGGAATCAAAGGCTTGTTTTTTCGCCCGCTTCTCAGCAGAAAATCATCGTGGCAACGAATATCGCGGAAACATCCCTTACGATCCCCGGCATCAAATACGTAATTGACGCTGGGCTCGCTCGCATTCTGGAATATAATCCCCGCAGTCAAACCACCGGACTGCCGATCAAACCCGTTTCGCGCAGCAGCGCCGAGCAAAGGAAAGGGCGGTGCGGCCGCGTTCAGAACGGCATCTGCATCCGCCTATACTCCCGGGAAGACTTCGCCGACAGGCCTCTTTATACGACGCCGGAGATCCTGCGCTCCAATCTGGCCGGCGTAATCCTGCGTATGCTGGCTTTAAATCTGGGCTTGGTCACTTCCTTTCCTTTTATCGACCGGCCCCACCCTAAAAATATCCGTGACGGCATCGAAATCCTGCGCGATCTGGGCGCGCTCACGCGCGATGAGAGTGAGACAGAAACGGAACATTACAAACTGACTGAAATTGGCCGTACCATGTCTCAATTTCCGTTGGACCCGCGGGTGTCGCGGATGATCATTGAAGCAAAGCGAGAAGGCTGTCTAAACGAAATAGCCGTCATTGCTGCGGCGCTGAGCATCCAGGATCCCCGTGAACGCCCCTATGATAAAATCGATCAGGCCGCAGCCGCACATGCTGAATTTCAGCATCCGGAATCGGATTTTCTCACTTACTTGCAACTCTGGAACCGTTATTCCGATTCACTCGAAAAAATGCAATCGCAAGGCAAGTGGAGAAAATTCTGCCGCGATCATTTTCTTTCTTACCGGCGCATGACGGAATGGCGGGATATATACCATCAGATTCTGGAGATTATCAGCGGAAAAAATATAGCACATAAGCACAGGAAACCTGCAAAAATCGAAATTGATCAGACGACCTCCGATAAAATTCACCGCTGTATTCTCAGCGGTTATCTTTCCAACATCGCTCAGAAAAAAGAAAAAAACTTTTATACGGCCGCGAAAAGCCGCGAGGTGATGCTTTATCCGGGCTCCGGACTTTTCAACCGCGGCGGACCCTGGATCGTCGCTTCGGAAATCAGTCTGACTTCCAGGGTTTTTGCCCGCAACGCTGCCAATATTAAGAGTGAATGGCTGGAAGAGCTGGGCAGGGATCATTGTCGTTATACCCATTGGGCGGCACACTGGGAAAAAAATCGCGGCCAGGTTGTGGCCCTGGAAAAAGTAATTTTATTCGGATTGACCATCGTGGCGCAAAGAACGGTTGCCTATGAACGCATTAACCCGGAGGAAGCCAAAAAGATATTCGTCCGCGAAGCGCTGGTGATGGGAGAAGTCGGGCGCAAACTGCCCTTTCTGGAACACAACCTGTCTTTGTGGGAGAAAACCAAGACGATGGAAGATAAGCTGCGTAAACGCGGCATCGCCGTTGATGAAGAAACGTTGGCCCAGCTCTACGAGCAGAGATTGCCGCTGATCTCGGACATCCGCTCCTTACAGAAACTGATCAAAGACCAAGGAAGCGATGATTTTCTGCGTCTTCGGGAAGAAGATTTCATCGCCCACGATCCAGACCCCCGGGAACTTCATCAATTTCCCGATCAGATTAAAATTGGCAACGCAGCGTTGGCCTGCCATTATCGTTTTGAACCGGGCCTTGCAGGAGATGGCGTAACCGTCTCAGTGCCGCTAGGGCTGGTTTCCAAAGCAGCGTCTGAAAATATTGAAAAGCATCTGCCGTCTCTATTACAGGAAAAGGTCTTCTATATGCTGAAGTCTCTACCCAAAAATGCCAGACAAAAGCTGCCACCTTTGGTTCAAATTGCCAAGATATTCAGCGAACAGGCAACGATTGAGGATAACTCTTTGCCGCTGGCTTTAAGTAAGTTTTTATTCCATGAATATGCCTTGACGGTGCCGGTCGGTTCATGGGCTTTGGATAAGTTGCCGCCTTATTTGAACATCCGCTACAGTGTGATTGATGATCAGGGCCGCGAAGTCAGGAACAGCCGGGATATCGGAGAACTGCAGAAAGAACTGGCCAAACAGGTCCATCAGACCTCTCTCACCGCCTATCGCCGGCAATGGGAAAAGGATGACATCACCTGCTGGAATTTTGGCCGGTTACCCGAAAATATTGAGCTTATGGGAAAACACGGTTTGACAGGCTATGCATATCCCGCCCTGCAAGTAACGGACCGTGTTATCAATTTGCGTCTTTTCTCCAACCCGCAGGAAGCCGCCGCCAATCACCTTCAGGGCGTTGCCGCGCTTTACGATATTTTTTTTGCAGACAAGCTCAAACAACTTAAAAAAAATATCATCCTGGGCGGCGAGTTGAAAAATTGGGCTGTGAACATCGGCAATCCCCGACAGATGGAGCAGTCCATTTTGAATCGTGTTAAAAAGGATTTGTTTTATCAATCCTGGCGCAGTTCCGAAGAATTTATCAACCATGCCCATACCGTCAACGCAAAAATCCTGCAATACGGCCAGCAGGTTGTTAACGCCATAACACCGGTTCTCAAGAGCTTTGCGGAGACTTATGATTCACTGCAAAAAATGATGCAAAAAAACCGGATGAATAATCCCGTGCTCAAATTTCTAAAAAGCACCCAGGCAGATCTGCACCATCTTATTCCCGAAAATTTCCCGGAGCTGTATGCTTTTGACCATCTGCGCGACTTGCCACGCTATCTAAAAGCTCTGTCGATACGGGCCGAGCGCGGCAGTCTAAATCTGGCAGCCACGGAAGCCAAATTACAGGATGTTGCAATTTATACGAAACATCTTCAGGAAATTATGAACAACGTGGCATCCACTGCGTCAGCGGAAAAAAAGAATAAAATGGATGAACTTTACTGGATGATCGAAGAATACAAAGTTTCGCTTTTCGCCCAGGAGCTCAAAACCCCCTACCCTGTTTCACCCAAAAGGCTTCAGCACCTGATCCGGGAAATTGAAAATATCATTTATTGATTATTTGCATTCTTTCATTGCTTGAGCAAATCCATCCATAGAATTGATGATCGTCGCATCATCGACACAGAAGGCAATGCGGAAATAACCGGGACAGCCGAAACCGCTGCCGGGAACGACCAGAATGTTTTTCTGCAAAAGCATCTGGACAAATTTCATATCATCAGGAAGCGGACTTTTCACAAATAAATAAAAAGCTCCCTGCGGTTTTGTAAATTGATAACCGGCCCTGGCCAGTCCATTACACAGCAGATCGCGCTTTTTCTGATAGATTGCTACATCAACGGTTACATGCTGAAGATTGGCCACGATCCGCTGCATGAGCGCCGGCGCGTTTACAAAACCCGAAATACGGGTGCATAAAATCAGCGCGCTGATCAGGTCGGCCGCTTCGCTTATCTTCGGATGAACGGCAATGTAGCCGATTCTTTCTCCCGGCACAGACAATGTCTTAGAATAGGAGTACGCCATGATGCTGTTGGAGTAGGCTTTTAATATGCTGGGAACCGTAACACCGTCAAAGACAATTTCCGCATACGGTTCATCCGAGATGAGATAGATTGCCCGGCGCTGCATCCGGCTCTTTTCTCTTAATAGCCTGGCGAGATCCGCGATATTTTTTTTGCAGTAAACCCTGCCGGTCGGGTTGTTGGGCGAGTTAATGATGATGGCTTTTGTCTTCCGGGTGATGGCTTTGGAAATGGCGGCAATATCCAGAGAAAAATCAGCGCGGGTTGTTGCATATTTCACGACACCGCCATAATTTTCAATGTAAAAAGGATATTCAACAAAGAAAGGTTTGAGGATAACGACTTCATCGCCCGGATCAAGGAGCGACTTCAAGATCACATTGAGCGCGCCGCCCGCCCCGCAGGACATCACCACGTGATCGGCTGTTATGTTCAACCCCGTTGTCTTACTCATTTTTTGGGCCACAGCCTGACGCGTTTTCAGATAGCCCGCGTTTGGCGTATAGCCGTGTTTGAGCGCAATCTCCTGGTTGGCAATATGAATGAGTTCTTTTTTAAAGGCTTCCGGATGTTCAACATTAGGATTTCCCAAGCTGAAATCATAGACCTTATCCGCGCCATATTTCTTTTTCAGGATCATCCCTTGATCAAACATTTTACGAATCATGGACGATTGTGAAATGGATGCTTTAATTTTTTTTGATATACTCATAACAAAATCCCTTGCCGGTAAACGACGGTGGTGAATAATCCCCGTCCATCAAAAATTATTCTTCAGATACTCAGAAATCGCACGGAAGTCATGAAACGACTGATAAGGCGTTGTTCCTTCTTCCTCGCACTTCTTTAAAAGCACTTCTTTGGCAAAAACCAGGTCCGCGCATCTCGACGGGCAGATATCAGATTGACCATTGCCGATGTAAATGATTTTTTCATACATCAGGCGATAGTCATTTAAAATTTTATTTTTACACGTTCCACAACGGCCGCATAATTCATTGGCCTGCGGAAAATTAAATGCCAGAGAATCATCTTGGCCGAAAACAACGGTATTGGCAAAATATTCGATTTCACCCAGACGATGTTTTTCCATAATCGCGCGGATGTAAAAATCGAGTCCGTCTGAAACGATTTTCACATCCACTCCTTTTTTTCTCGCGAGACGATAAAATCTTGCAAAGAAGGGATCGATTTTTGCCAGTTTCAACACATACGCGTTGAGGCGCAGCGGATTTGCCGTCATCAACGGCGCGATTCTGCTGTAGGCCTCGCGCGAGCCGACACTCCCCTGGACATACTGACGATCAATGTCATTCCAACTTTTGTTTGTAAAGTGGCTTAAGACTTTGTTGCCCACATCCACGGTGCAAATGGTACCGTCAAAATCGCTGATCACAAGCGCCTTTTTCTGTTTAAAGAACATGATGAAAAAATTTCTTATACCGGCGATTTTGTCATTAGTGTCTGCGGCGTTTCAATAAGACAAAGATCCCCAGCAAGACCAGAATAACCGGCAAAATATACTGCGAATATTTGTACAGATCAAAACCATAGAACTCGATAATCAAAAAGATGACGCCAACCGTGGCGACAAACCAGCCCTCGATAGCCCGAAATCTGTAAATCAGCGTACTGATGCCGATCACAATCAGTAAAACCGGCCAGGTCTGGCCAAAGCTGTAACTGCTGGTCTTGCTGATAAAGATTAAAACACCCAGAGTAATTAAAATAAGTCCGCCGGTAATAACGTTTCGCTTTTCACTTGGCATAACTTTCTCCTTCAATAATATTTTTTGGCAGGAGCTAAAAACCCACCCCTTGACTTTATTGTTTTTCCGCTAATTTTAAAAATGGTTTAAACAAATCAATCGGTATCGGAAATACGGTTGTCGAATTATTTTCTGATGCGATCTGATTTAACGTCTGCAAATAACGCAACTGCAACGACATGGGCTGCGTTTCCATCAACGCCGCCGCGTCAATCAATTTCTGTGCGGCCTGGAATTCACCCTCCGCATTGATAACCTTTGCCCGTCTTTCTCTTTCGGCTTCCGCCTGTTTGGCCATGGCGCGTTTCATCTCTTCGGGTAAATCGATGTGCTTAACTTCTACTAAAGATACTTTAATTCCCCAGGGATCCGTGCTGCGATCGAGAATATCCTGGATATGCAGATTAACCTTTTCACGTTGTGAAAGGATTTCATCTAATTCCACCTGTCCGCAAACGCTTCGCAGCGTCGTCTGAGCCAGTTGTGAAGTGGCAAAAAGGTAATTCTCAACATTGACGACGGCGGCATTAGCATCCATAACCCTGAAATAAACCACCGCGTTGACTTTGATCGATACGTTGTCCTTGGTAATAACATCCTGAGCGGGAACATCCATCGTGATGGTGCGCATATCGATTCTGACGATTTTATCAATTCCGGGAATGATAATGATCAGGCCCGGCCCTTTGATTTCACGAATTCTGCCCAGGCGAAAAAGGACTGCACGCTCATATTCATTGAGCACCTTAATCGCCGAAGCCAGGAACATAACCACCAATACGACAACAACCAGCAGGGGTATTGGTAAAGATCCCAACATAATGATTCCTCCTTTTATATCGATTATTTTTTTATTTCTTCAACGATCAGATTCAGACCTTCAACCTTCTTGATCCTGACTTTTGCTCCTTGAGGAATGAATTGATCACTCTGCGCCGTCCAGTATTCACCCTGGAAAAAAACTTTTCCTTCGCCGTCGATCGCCGTTCTGGCTTCGCCCTGTCCTTCGATCATCGACTCCGCTCCCGAATAATGCTTCCTCATTTGCGCCTTAACGGCCAGCCAGATAACCACAACAAAAAAACCGGAAGCGACTAATATCGCAGGAATCAAGACCTGTAAAGAAATTCGCAGCGCGGGTTCGGGTGTGTCAAACAGAATGAAAGACCCCAGCGCCAGGGATATCACCCCGCCAACCGTCAACATGCCATGACTCATAATTTTTATCTCCGCGATAAATAAAATAATACTGAACAAAATCAGCAATACTCCCGTGTAGTTCACCGGCAGAGTCGAAAGACCAAAAAACGCCAACAGCAGGGATATACCGCCAATCACGCCGGGCAAAATCGCACCGGGCGTAGAGAACTCGAAATACAGACCGGCCAGACCAATCAGTAAAAGAAGGTAAGCGATATTGGGATTGGAAATCGCCGCCAGAATCCCCTGTCGCGTTCCCATCTTTTTGGTATTCAAAATGGCATGGGCTGTGGATATCTTTTTTTTGTTACCGGCGACGATCACTTCCTTCTGATCAATTGCAGCCAATAATTTTTCAATGTCCGGAGCCACAACATCAATGACGTTCAACTTCAAAGCTTCATCCGCGGTGATGGATTCGCTCTTACGCACCGCCTTTTCCACCCACTCCTCGCTGCGGCCTCTAATCTTGGCGATGCTGCGGGCATAAGCCGCCGCGTCATTCTCTATTTTTTTGGACATGGTTTTGTCCATTTGGCCACTGCCCCCGATGCCGATCTCCACCGGATGGGCCGCGCCGATGTTGGTGCCGGGCGCCATGGCGGCGACATGCGCGGCCTGCGTGATGATCACCCCGGCCGACGCAGCGCGGGCGCCTGAAGGATAGACATACACAATGACCGGCATGGGCGCATTGAGAATGCTTTTGGCAATATCTCGCATGGCTGTGTCCAGGCCCCCGGGCGTGTCCAGTAGAATAATCATGCCGTCCGCGCCCGCTTTTTGCGCTTCTTCCAGACTTCCAGCGACATATGTCGCCGAGGGTGCGGTAATCACACCTTCCAGATTGATCACATGAAATACGGGCTTCTTATCCTGCGCCTGGGCAACGCCGGCTGTCACGATAAGGATCAACAGTAATAAGAAGGATAATCTTTTTAACACAACAGCACCTCTTCTTAATCGTATGATCGTTCACTCAGTTCAATTTCTTTCATGATCAACTGGACATCTTCCCAAACCTGTTTCTTTGCTGAGGGATTCCTCAAAAGATAGGCCGGATGATAGGTCGGCATCAGCTTGATCCCTTCATACGTATGAAAACGTCCGCGCAGCACAGTAATCGGTATTTCGGTTTTTAAAAGAGTCTTCGCCGCAAAGGATCCCAACGCGCAAATAATCTGGGGGGATATTCGCTGCAGCTGCTGCTTCAAAAAAGGCTCGCATAATCTAATTTCATCCGGCAAGGGGTTGCGGTTTCCCGGCGGACGGCATTTAAGGATATTACAGATGTAAACATCTTTTCGCGCCAATCCCATAGCCTTGATAATATTTGTTAAGAGCTGTCCTGCGCGACCCACAAAGGGCAGGCCCTGCGCATCTTCATCCGCTCCCGGCGCTTCTCCGACAAAGACAATTTTCGCCGCTGCGTTGCCGTCGCCGAAAACAATATTTTTTCTTGTCTTGGCTAATGAACATCTTTGGCAACCAGTAACTTCCCTGAGGAGATCCTTTAAGGGGTCTCCATGATACTTCGTAACGTTTGAATTTTTTTTCTTCGGCGGCAAGGATTTCCCCCAATCCACTTCAACGTACAAATTTTCAGCATTCAAGACCTGCCCTTTGACGGACCTCACTAAAGACAGTAATTCGTCTTGGATCTGATCAGATGAGGATGGCGACAAAGCTTCCGTCATATTTTTTTGCGAGGGCCTTTCTTGTTTTTTAATGTCTTGATATGATCCAGTATCGAATGCGCCGCGTCCATTTTGGACATTTTGTCCAAGGCAACCGTTTTGCCATTTTTATCGATAATCGTTATGATATTGGTGTCCGTCTGAAAACCGGCGCCCTCTTCCCGCAAACTGTTGGCGACAATCATATCCATGTTTTTTTTGATCAGTTTCTGCCGGGCGTTGGCAAGCAAATCTTGTGTCTCCATGGCAAAACCCACCAGGATGCCTTTTTTCTTTTTGGCGCCGATTTCAGCGATAATATCCGGATTGCGGGTCAGTTCAATTCCGGTTAGTCCCTTATCTTTTTTGATTTTTTCCAGGGCCTCTGATTTGGGCCGATAGTCTGCTACCGCGGCGGCTTTGATAATCACCGTCGCTTTTGAATAATGATCCATCACGGTGTGATACATCTCCAGAGCGGTTCGCACAAAAATGATATTTTCGACTGGTGGCGGGGATAATTTGGTCGGTCCGCTGATCAGCGTCACTTGCGCACCGCGCTGATGCGCGGCCTTAGCCAACGCGTAACCCATTTTCCCCGATGAAAGATTGGTGATGTAACGCACCGGATCAAGCGGTTCCTCCGTGGGTCCGGCCGTTATTAAAAATTTTTCCCCGGCATAGTCCTTGGGGGTTAAAAGGAATTCAATGGCATCTAAAATCGCCGGAATCTCCGGCAGGCGTCCGGAGCCTGATGTTTTGCAGGCCAGTTCTCCCACACCGCTTTCCATTACCGAATAACCGAATTGTTTCAATTTCTGAATATTATCCTGGACGATAGGGTTGGCCAGCATTTTGTCGTTCATGGCAGGACAAATTAAGGTCGGCTTGTTTTGCGCCATCATGGTTGTGGTCAGGAGATCATCGGCAATGCCGGATGCAATCTTCCCGATCACATTTCCCGTCGCCGGTGCAATCACAAACGCGTCGGCAAAATCTGCAAGCGCGATATGCGCCATGTCGTACTGCTCGGCAGGCAAAAACATGTCCGTATAAACCGGGCCCTGAGAAAGGGTTTGCAGGGTCAACGGCGTTATGAACTGCGTGGCGCTTGTCGTCATGATCACCCGAACCTGCGCGCCTGCTTTGATCAAAGCGCGGGTCAACTCCGCCGCTTTATACGCGGCAATTCCCCCGGTAATTCCCAGAACGATTTTTTTATTTTCCAACATGCGTGTTTACCACTTTGCTATTTTTTAAGAATATAACAGCGTTTATCGGCAAGATCAAGGCATAAAGTCTTTTGGTTTTATGCAGGCAAAAGGATATTTTCCTTGCAAACCGCGCTAAAAGTCATTATGAAAACCGCGGATTCATTCATGTCATAAATCGAGGAGCAAGATGATGAAAAAGATAGGCGCTTATGCGGCGATTGCCGTAATTATTTTGTGTGCGGGTGCGTTGGGATGGCTTTATTTCGCCGATTATCTTGATCGGGAAAAACCGGTTATTAAATTGAGTCAGGACATCCGGGCCATTGGCAAGAAAAAAGACGTCGGCATTACTTTTTCTGATGCACACAGCGGTTTGTCCCATCTAAAAGTGGAAATTATTCAGGATAATAAACCACATATTTTAACCGAGGAGACTTTCTCCTCCAAAGCCAACAAGCAGAAAAGTATCCAACTGACTATTAATACTGAAGCACTCAAACTGAAGAACGGCCCGGCCATCATTCATATGACCGCCACAGACTGTTCCCTTTTTAAAAATGAAACCATCCTGGCTGCGCAAGTCAAGATTGACACGGTACCACCGCAAATTTCCGTACTGAATCCTCTCCATTACGTCAACCAGGGCGGCACCGGATTCATAGCCTACACAACATCCAAGCCAGACGTATCAACCGGCGTCTATGTGGACAATCAATTCTCTCCGGGGCACGCCATTTTGATTAATAACAGGCCAGCGTCGGTTACATACTTTGCCCTTCCGATAGATGCCTCCAATACAAAAACAAAAATTGTTATTTTCGCCCGTGACGACGCCGGGAATGAGACAAAAATTTCTTTGCCTTGCGATATCAAAGTAAAGAAATTCCGCGCCGACAAACTCAATCTGAGCGATGCCTTTCTCCAGCAGAAAATGCCTGAATTTCAAAGCATGCTTCCCGAGTTGCAGGGGAAAACCCCCGTTGAAGTATTTGGCTACATCAACACTTTGATGCGTGAAGATAACACCAAAACGATTCAAAACGTCTGCAGCAAATCCATCAATAAGAAACTTTGGGAAGGAACATTTTTACGAATGCGCAACGCCTCGCCCATGGCTCTATTTGGAGATCAGCGCACCTATCTGGTGGATGGTAAACCTTACGGCAACTCGGTGCACCTTGGCGTTGATCTCGCCTCAACCGCTAACTCGCCTATTGAGGCGGCTAATAACGGAATTGTCGTCTTTGCCGCTCCTCTGGGCATTTACGGCAACACCGTCATCCTTGACCACGGCCTGGGATTGTTCAGTTTATACGGACACCTCTCTTCTATTGAAACCACCGTTGGTAAAAATGTTAAAAAAGAGGAGAAAATCGGAATTTCCGGATTAACCGGACTTGCCGGCGGCGATCATTTGCATTTCAGCATTCTGATCAGCGGACAGTTCGTTAATCCCCAGGAATGGTGGGATCCGCATTGGATTGAAGACAATGTGATGAAAAAGATGGCGATGTGAAAAAGCTCATAGCTCGTAACTGTATATTGCAGGGGCAAGCTACAAGCCATGAACTGTGAGCTGTTTTTCAGCTTTTATTGATGTCCCGGTGAGATGTGTGAACGACATATTTCATCGTCTGGAAATGCGAACTGAACTGGTTGGCCATGACAACGGATCGATGATGGCCGCCCGTGCATCCCAAAGCAATGTTGAGGCGGGCCTTCCCTTCTTTTTCATAAAGAGGGATGAGGAAATTCATGATATTGAATGATTTTTTCAAAAATTCTTTGCTTTCTTCATTATTTAATACATACGCCATCACGGCCCCGTGATGACCGTTATAATCTTTTAAATCTTTAACGTAAAAGGGATTGGGCAAGAATCGCACATCGATCACCAGGTCCGCATCGGCGGGCAACCCGTACCGGTAACCAAAGGACGTTACGTTAATGATCATTTTTTTCTGTCCGGCAATCGGCAGAAAATGCCGTTGCACGATATCCTTGAGCTGATGCGTATTGGTCTCGGTTGTATCAATGACTTTATCCGCCATTTGTCTTAAAGGAGACAACTTCTCTATTTCCAGTTTAATGCCATCCTTAATCGAACCTTGGGCGGACAGTGGATGATTTCGTCTTGTTTCACTGAAACGACGTAAAAGTGAGTCTTCACTGGCTTCCAGAAACAAAATTTCAATTTTGTATCCCTTTTCCTTTAAATGTTCAAAGATGCGCTGATATTTTTCGACAAACCTTCTTTCCCGTAAATCCATGACCATCGCCACCTGTTTAATTTCCGGTGAGGACTGAAGCGTGATGGAAAGGAATTTCGGCAGCAACACAACAGGAAGATTGTCCACACAAAAGAAGTTGATGTCTTCCATGGCCCGAAGCGCGGTGCTCTTGCCGGAACCTGACAATCCCGTAATAATGACAACGTGGATACTTTTCAATTATCCGACCTCTTTTAATTTTTGCGTAGCTTGTTTTAACAGACTTTGATCAAAATATCCAGCACGGGGGATCCCGATTTGCATGCACGGCAGTCTGGTTTCCAGAATATTTTTTTCAAGAAACTGCGTAAAAACATCATCCGCATCGGTTCTGATCACGTCGATGACTGCGGAGAGCGCCGCCCTGGTTTTGATTTGCGTCGCATTCAAGACATGGTCAACCGCCATGATCCCCGTCTCACCGGTATAAAAATATTTTTTAATTTTCCTATGGCCGTAAATCATAAGCTGACCGTTTTGATTTTTTTTAATCACAGCCAGATCATCCGCTATCCAGACATAACCTTCGGACATGACTTGAAGCGCTGCGGTTGTCTTGCCGATTCCGCTGGCCCCGGTAATCAGAATTCCCCGGCCCTGAATCTCCAGAGCAACACCATGAACCGTAACGCGTTTATTGACTTTTTCCTGAAGGATCGCCTTGATCCGGCTTTCCAGGAGATTTTCATGAAGGGAAGAAATCACCGCCGGCAGGTGATGATGTTTGAGTTTTTTTTTCAGGGAAGCCGGCCATGTCATGCTTTGAGCAAAAATCAGCAACGCTGTCTTGCAGAAGATAAGATTGGCGAAAAATTCCTGACTGAGCGGATCCGGAAGCGCCAAGAGCTTTTCTTTCGCCCTGCAAGAGAGAATAATGATCGCCCCTTCCTGATGATGACCCAGTCGTATGCTCCGGCTGCATGTAATGGGAAGTCTGGAAAAAGGCTTTTTCAGTCCTTGCGGTTCCAATATATGCCGGATGCCCAAGAAAGGCAAACGATCCCGGAAAATATCTTCCGGGATAACCATTTTGTTTTGCAGTCTTTTATTACATAGGACAAGACTCATCTTGCTCAATGATCGCTTTGTATAAATCGCTTGTTGTTCTTGCGTCGATAAGTTTCTTACGGAAGTTATGCGTTTTTAACATTTTGGAAATCTTAGCCAGGACCTTCAAATGCTGCCCTGTCGAATTCTCCGGAGCCAAGAGCAGAAAAAAAAGGTGCACCGGCTTCCCGTCAATCGCATCAAAGGCAATTCCCTTCTTGCTGCGTCCAAAGGCGACAACCAGTTTATGAAGGTCCGAAACCTTGCCGTGCGGAATGGCAAAGCCGTCCCCTATGCCTGTTGACCCCAGTTTCTCTCTTTGCCGCAACACATCGAGTGTTTTGGTTCTATCTATCTTCAGGCCGCCCTGGATCAGAATATTAATCAGTTCCGCCAACACATCTATTTTAGTGCTGGACGAGAGATTTTCATTCAGAAATTCGATTTTAAACATTTGATCCAGTCGCATAGGTGACACCTGATCCTGAAACCTGAAACACCGTCTTTTAACGCACACACCATCATCCTGCGGGAAACAGGCCTGTAATGCGATTTGTCCGAGATAAAGTTACTCCCCGGGTTAGCTGTTCGTTTCGATATGAGCAAAGTTACCGTCATCCAGACGATAAACCAAGCTGACATTTTCCGAAGCGGTGTCGCGATAGATCAGGAAACGGGCTTTATTGCCTTCCATCTCCAGAACCGCTTCTTCCAGCGACATGGGTTTTAAGACAACCTTGCGGGTTTCCACAACTTTTGCCGCCGCATAATCATCCTCTTCCAGGTCCTCCGCCGCCTTCCTGGCCGCATGCCGGATACTTCTGGCCTTGTGCTCTCGAATTTTCTCTTTTTGCTTTTTGAGTTGTTTTTCAATTTTGTCAATGCAACTGTCCACAGCCAAATGCATATCCTTGTCTTCTTCTTTGGCGTTCACGTTCCAGCCATTGGCGCTTAAATTTATTTCAACAACATTACGAAATTTTTCCGTGGAAAGGATGATATGGGCTTCGGCGGGCGCATCGAAATATTTTTTCAGTTTCTCAATTCTTTCTTGCACATACGTTTTTTGCCAGTCTTCACCTTCACTGTTTCTGAAAGTTACTGAAATGTTCATTCTTTTTCCTCCCTGATTGAATTAGGCAGCCCAATGTCCCGAAGGACACCCTCGCTACCGGCGACAAGGGTCAGTCCTATAATGACGACTAAACCAGAAGTCAACCGGAATTTTATTTCTTTACGTATTCCGCCGCCATTTTAAAGCCTTGACTTTAAAAATATTTCTTCCGCTTGGAAGACGGCAAAATCCCCATCATATCACGATACTTGGCAACCGTTCGCCTGGCGATATCGATACCCTTGGCTTTGAGCAAATCAACGATTTCGCAATCGCTGTAAGGTTTTTTGGGGTCTTCTTTACCAACCAGATGCTTGATCTCCTCTTTAACGCTTTTCGAGGCAATATTTTCACCCGAAGTTCTTTGAATGGAACTACCGAAAAAATATTTCATTTCAAATATACCGCGGTGAGAATGCATATATTTATTGGTTACAACACGGCTGATGGTTGATTCATGCATTTCCACGTCCTCAGAGATATTTCTCAAAACCAGCGGCTTCAAATGGTCTATGCCGTAATCAAAAAAATCCCTCTGATGCTTGACGATGCTTTCAGCGACTTTATAGATTGTTTTCTGCCGCTGTTGAATGCTTTTAATCAGCCAGGTGGCCGACTGTACCTTGTCGCGGATGTATTTTTTGCCGTTTTCTTCTTCCACATGATCCCGGCCACCGACTCCGGCCATAATCTCACGATAGAAATTGCTGATCCGCAGGCGCGGCAAACCGTCATCGTTAAGAATAATTTTATAGTCATCTCCCGATTTCACGACATAAACATCGGGGATGATCGATTGAACTTTCTCTTCCGCATACATAGCCCCCGGTCGGGGATCCATTTTGCTGATTAACAGAACGGCGATTTCTACTTCCCGAAGCGGAACCTTTAATTTCCGGGCAATGTGAACATAATTTTTCAGTTCCAAATCTTTCAAGTGATCCCGGATAATGGTTCCCAGAAGACGATTTTCTTTCGATAACATTCGGGACTGAATGAGCAGGCATTCCTGAAGATTGCGTGCGGCTACGCCGGGCGGATCAAATTCCTGAACCTTTTTCAAAACATTTTCCACCATGTCTTCGCTGACATGTTCCAGCTGGGCAATCTCCGTTATCGTAGCGCATAGGTAACCATTGGGATCCAGGTTGCCGACGATTTGAGAACCGACACGCACCTCCTCTTCCGTAAAAGGCGACAGTTTCATCTGCCACATCAGGTGCTCGACAAGCGACGGACTTTCCGTCAAAACATTATCCAGGGTCGGCGCATCCCCATCAGCCCTGTCATAAGAAACGCCGACCGGTCCATAATCTTCCAGATAATTATTCCAGTCAAACTCTTCACGGCCGTCTCCTTCGCCGGTCAGTTCCGTCGTGCGCTCAACCGCTTTGTTGTCTTCCTTTTCAATGGACTGAACATCGTCTTCGACATCCGCACACACTTCTTCCGCGCTGGTCTCGTCCGGCGTGACTTCTTCCAGCAGCGGATTTTCTTCCATCTCCTGGTTGATCGTTTCCACCAGTTCCTGACGCGACAATATCAAAAGCTTAATCGCCTGCTGAAGTTGCGGCGTCATAATGAGCTGCTGGGACAGTTTTAAGTTTTGTTTTAATTCAAAAGCCATAATGAACTGTTACATACCCGTCAAATTCTATAAACTGAAATCTTCGCCAAAATAAAACTTTTTGGCCAGGTCACTTTGCGCGATGATTGCCGGTTCTCCCTGAACAAGAATCGCTCCCTCATTGACAATATATGCCCGGTCGCAACAGGAAAGCGTTTCCCGGACATTATGATCGGAAATAATAATTCCAATCCCTTTATTTTTTAACTTTTCTATAATCTTCTGAATGTCGGCAACCGCCAGTGGATCGATGCCCGCAAAAGGTTCATCCAGCAGAATATATTTTGGCGACGTCACCAGAGCCCGCGTTATTTCCACTCTTCTTCTTTCGCCGCCGGACAGAGAATAAGCATGGTTTTTCGCCAGAGCGGTAAGATCCAGTTCACCCAGAAGTTCTTTCAGCCTCTCTCGTCTTTCATCTTCATTTATATCAAGTGTCTCCAGAATAGCCAATATATTTTCTTCGACGGTAAGTTTACGGAAAATAGATGGTTCCTGTGGCAGATAATTCAATCCTTTTCGCGCCCGTTTATACATCGGATACCTGCTGATATCCTCACCGTCGAGAAATATTTCTCCCCCGTCCGGCTTGACCAGTCCGACAATCATATAAAAAGTGGTTGTCTTTCCGGCGCCGTTGGGTCCCAGGAGGCCGACCACTTCGCCCGGCGAAATTTCCAGATCAATCCGATTGACCACTTTTCTTTTATTATAAATTTTAACCAGTCCTTTTGCCGATAAATGACTCATCTTTCATCCGATGGCTCTAAGATCAGCCCGTTTAATCTTTTATTTTTTTATCCTGCGGGTGGATGATCGCCGTGACCCTTCCTGAATTTTCCGCATCACATCTTTGCACATCGCCCCTGTTTTCATTGAGATAAATAATGACTTTGCACCCTTTTATGATATTCTTGCCTTGCTGCAAAACGGAATTCCCCGTCATAATCATTTTGGCGTCTTCCTGATAATAAACCGCTTCTTCACTCGTGGCGGAAATTTCTTTTTGAGTGACATTGACATTTCCCTTTGCCTCGATTCTCTCGAGATCCCCTGTTGTCTGGATTTCCTGTTTTCCGATTTTTTCTTTCTTTTGATTGGCGTCTTTGTAGTAAATCGTCAGCCGATCCGTTTTCAATTTAATATCACCTTGCGTGGCAACCGTATTACCCGAAAAGATGATCATCTTTTTTTCTTGAAAAGCCTCCATTTTGTCGGAGACAATCTCAATCGGTTCGGTTTTACGCAACAGGTTTTTTTTATCTAAACCGGTCTGTGCCCACGCACAGGTATTCATGATGAACAGGATAAGGAAAACAAAAAGATATATTTTTTTTACGCTCATGGTTTGTACCGATCAGTTGATTTTGGCTTTTACACCGGAAGAAAGTATCAGTTCTCCTTTGTTCATGAAAATAGACAGACCAACGCCCTGTATTTTCATCCGGTTACCTTCCATCACGACGGGGGCGTCGGTATAGATTTTTTTTTGGACATCGCTGTAACGAAGGTAATCGGTCGAAAATTTATCACCCGTATCAGAGGTGATGACGACATGACCTTTGATTTCAACATCCTTTTTATCGGTCAACATCTCGCCTTTATCACCCGTCATGATAAATACTTTACCTTCCTTCGTGGTTAACTTTATCTGAACCTGTTCAAACAAGGCAAGATTCTGTTTTTTTTGATATTGCGCGCTTTTAGCCTTCACTTCCCAACGAATATCATCCTGACCGACTTCCGTAAAAACAAAATCCGAAATCCGGACATCGGCTTCATTAGGCAATATTTTTAAAATATTCGCCTTTTTTTCGCCAATGCTCTGAACAACGGCAAAAATGACTGCCGCAACAAGGACCAGGATAATGATAGTTATTGTTATTACTTTATTTTTCTTGTTAAGTTTCATTCTTTCTTTTGAACGTCCATGCAAATTCTCAGCCAGCTAGAGTTCTTTATATCACTCGCCATCGTTTCTGTAAAGGAATTCGGACACTTCATGTCTTTTAAACTGATTAAAACAATTAAAACAATAAGGGGAACCGGTTGGATTTAATCACGTAGAGATTCTCAAACCAATCACGCCCGCGACAATAAGCAAAAAAGATAAAATCCGCATCATGGATCCGGGATCATGAAAGACGATCAGACCGATGAGAAAAGTGCCGGCTGCACCGATTCCCGTCCAAACCGCATAAGCTGTCCCAATCGGAATATCTCTTTGCGCCAGCCACAAAAACAATCCGCTCAGCCCCATACAAATCACAGCCATGATAATATAAGCAACTTTATAGGGTGTAACCTGTGACAATTTAAAACCAAGAGGCCAGCCGATTTCCAGAAGTCCGGCTATGAATAAATAAGTCCAAGCAATCGTCATGATCATGTTCCGAGATAAATGGTCTGCATTTCTTCTTCCCGATCACAGGAGATCGGTAAAATCATATCGGTCTGCGACTTCAGTCCAATAGCCCTGGGACATGAGCAACATCTCGCAAATTTCCCTTACGGCACCCTGCCCGCCACCTTTGATTGTGACATAATCAACTGTTTTTTTCACCAAATCCAATGCATCCGCCACCGCCGCGGAAAAGCCGACCATTTTTAATACGGGGATATCTACAATATCGTCGCCCAGGTAAGCTATGACCTCTGGTGTGAGATTATTTTTTTCAAGAATCTGCGCGAAAACTTCCTTTTTGTTCAATGCCCCCTGATAGACTTCCGTAATTTTTAAATCACGCGCCCGATGTTCAACCACGGCCGATGTTCGACCGGTGAGAATGGCAACCCGCATACCATGACGCTGAAGCATGACCAGACCATGACCGTCGCGGACATTGAAGTTTTTCATTTCACGCCCATCGCTGTCCATGATGATGCTGCCGTCAGTCATCACACCGTCCACATCCAGAATCAGCATCTTTATCTTTTTTAGTTTTTCCTGAATCTCTTTTTTCAACATCACCTTTCACCTTGTGCCTTGTCCCTTTCTTCTTTCACCGTCTCATCGATCTTCTTCAGTGACGTCAGTAATGCTTCGAGCGTATTCAGATAAAGAGAATTCGCTCCATCACAGAGTGCTTTTTCGGGATCAGGATGCACTTCCATAAAGATTCCATCCACACCCGCCGCTACAGCCGCCCGCGCGAGATAGGGCACCATGTCCCGCTGGCCGCTGGAGGCCGTTCCCGCGCCACCCGGCAACTGCACCGAATGCGTTGCGTCAAAGATCACCGGATAGCCCATCGCCCGCATAATGGGCAGAGCGCGGACATCAAAAACAAGATTATTATAGCCGAAGGATGCCCCGCGTTCGGTAATCATAATTGCCTCATTCTTCCCGGCCGCTTTAATCTTTTCAATGATATTGGCGACATCCCACGGCGCGAGAAACTGCCCTTTTTTAACATTGACGATCTTCGCTTTTTTCGCGATCTGGACAACAAAGTCCGTCTGACGGCACAGAAAAGCCGGAACCTGCATAATATCCAGAACAGCGGCCGCGGCATCAATTTCTTCAAAGCGGTGCACGTCGGAAAGAATCGGCACACCGATTTTTTCCTTAATGTTCTTTAATATTTTCAAACCATCCTGCAGTCCCGGTCCCCGGTAAGCCTTGATCGATGTCCGGTTGGCCTTGTCGTATGAGGCTTTAAAGATGAAAGGAATATTCAACTTGGACGTCAGCTGTTTCAGATAGGATGCGATCTCCAGGGCAGCCGCTTCATTTTCAAGGACACAGGGACCGGCAATCAAAACAAACCCCGCCTGATCGCCAATTGTAAAATTATTCAGTTTCACCTGTTTCATGGTGGACTCCTATTCTTAATCTTTTTTCTGTAAAAGTTGAATCCGCAGCTTCGGAATTCTTCTCCCTACTTTTGTTTCGGGATTAATCTCGTACGCCTGTGTATAAGCTTTTAAGGCTTCCGGGTAAAGCCCTTTATTTTCGTAGGCGTTGCCCAGATTAGCGTATATTTCATCATCTTCGCGGTCGTATTTCAAGGCTATTAAATAATTCGCAATAGCTTTATCCCAATGATGACTCTCGGCATAGGCATCTCCCAGGCTGGAATACGATGAGGCCTTTTTGGGTTCGAGTTGCACAATTCTCTGATAATATTTAATCGCCCGCGCAAAGTTCTTATTCTTGAGGTAATAGTCGGCAATCACACCCAAAGTTTTTTTGGTCTGAGGCGATATTTTTTCATAATAGATCACGGCCTCTTTTTCCCTGCCCAGTTTGGTGTATGTATAGGCCAGATTAGAATAGATGGTTTGATTTTTTGTTCCCAACCTGATCGCTTTTTCGTAATTTTCAGCCGAAGGGGCGTACTGTTTTATTTCACCATAGGCAAACCCCATATTGACGAATATAGCCGCCTTTTGCGGATATTTCTTGGCCAATTTTTCATAGTAAAGAACGGCCTGATCATATTTTTTGTTTTTAAATGCCAGGTCCGCCAGGCGTTCGAGGGCATCGGTATCATCAGGTTTCTTTTTCAAAACAACCAGGTATTCCTTGAAGGCTTCGTCCGTCTTATTTCTTTTTTCATAAGCCGCCGCCAGATTAAAATGGATGATGGGTTCATCCGGCGATAACGCCATCGCTTTCTTCAGATTTTGCATTTCTTCTTCTAATTTGCCCTGTCCGGCATAGGCCGTCGCCAGATTGGCATAAACCGCCGCCTCTTTGGGTTTGCTTTTGAGAGCTTGCTTGTAGCTGTCGATGGCCTGATCGTATATTTTTCTCCGGAGATAAATATCCCCAAGCGCTCGCCAGGCTTCGGCGGAATCCCCTCCATG
>ERZ1645192.1117-NODE-1117-length-22515-cov-10.240784_pt1 | contig 22515 bp, 16 predicted proteins | sample MGYA00575354_ERZ1645192 | MGnify/ENA primary metagenome ERZ1645192 (study PRJEB40844, sample SAMN11349763) | freshwater sediment metagenome | isolation source: river sediment | host: Sediment | place: India: Faizupur Khadar , New Delhi | collected 2017-02-21 ... | reverse complement strand
TGAAGAAAGGGTACCAGGAAGACTCCTATGAGTATAATCTGCGGCTGGGATGGCTGAGTTTCAAAACGGGGGACCAGGAGGCATCAGTGCAGTATTACCGTAAAGCCCTGGGCATCCTGCCCTACTCCGAGGAGGCCCGGCATGGTCTGATTCTCCCGCTGACCGCCATGGGTAAAATGGAGGAGGTCATTGCCACCTACGAACAGGTGTTGGCCAATAATCCGGGGAGTACCCTTACGCTCTACCGCCTGGGTATGGTCCATTATAACCGCAAAGAGTGGCAGAAGGCTTTCGGCTATTTCCAGAAACTGGTGGATCTCTATCCCTTTGATTATGATGGGCTGCTGATGCTGGCGTGGACCAGCCTCCGCCTGGGGAAGAGCAGGGAGGCCAAAGTGCTTTTCAACAGGGTGCTGCTTTACTCCCCGCATGACAAGTCAGCCCTTGACGGGCTGAACCTCCTCAGGTAGTTTTTCCGGGAGAGGAGCCACCCCACTTTGGGTCCCGTGTCTACCCCCTTCTGCCGCGGGAGGCTATAGCCACCACAATAAGCAGTTAATGGCCTGTTCTACTGCCATAGACCGGGGCATGGCCCAGGTTCTCTCTTCATGCCCTTGGAATGCATTCCGGCGTCGCCGGGGTTCGTTTTGTGAGGCTATTGGAGGTGACTGAGAGAGAAAAGGCTTGACAGACGGTTGATCAGCCGGGAATGGCTGCGCTGGAACCGCAGGGGCCCCAAGAGTTGTTCCCGGATAAACGCCTGGTGTTTTTCGTTGATCAGGGCGATGGTTTTCCGTTTGGCTTCCCTGTTGGTACTTTTGCGGCGTGAGTGTTTCCTGACCCGATAATAAAAGCCCACTTCAGGGATCTTGCGCACCTCCCCGCCCCCTTTCAGCATAGAGATCCAGAATTCCCAGTCCTCCCATCCCCAGGTCATCCGTTCGTCGTAACCGCCGCACTGCTGCCATTCCGCCTTGCGGAAGAGGGCGCTGCAGAAAATCATATTCTCACGGGCCAGCAGACGCCGCGAGAAAGGAGGGAGCTTCCATGGGCCTTGACGCTGGTCGAAAAACTCAGCTTCGCAGTAAACCACGCGGACCTGTTCATCGGAGAGGAGGCGGACGGCCTCCGCGATATAACGGGGAGCGATCAGGTCGTCGGCATCGAGGGGAAGAATATAGGTACCGGCAGCCAGGCGGATGCCATGATTGCGGGCAGCAGCAGGGCCCTTGTTCACCTGTGCGGCATAGTGTACGTTGGGGTAACGGCGGGTCAGCTCGAGAGCGACCTCTTCGGAAGGGTCGGTGGAGCCATCATTCACGATGATGACCTCCAGGGGGGAGTAAGCCGAGGCGAGGACCGATTGCACGGTGGCCGCAAGGAAAGGAGCGTGGTTATAACAGGGGACCACCACACTCACCATATCATTTTCAGGCATGGAAACGATCGGTTAGGGAAGCACAAAGATATAAAAACACAAACGGGAACCATCATTGCTGATAGTTCCCGTTTCGCTGCATTCCACCGGAGTTTCCTGCGGCGTCAGGCTACGGTTATTTCAACCGGTTTCTCTCCCCTTTGAGCAGCTTTCACTGCTGTCAGGAAAAATCTACCCTGATCGTTCCTCCCGGTGTGTTAAGACCGGGATTCCGGATGGTCCGTTGCTCTTCGTCGGGATTTCTCCTTCAGAAGTTTTGGCGGACGGAGCGTCCTTTTGACCTTCGTACGGGGGCATTGCTGCCGCCCTCCGACTGCGGTAGGTTCAGGATTTGCACCCTTCCCCCCTCCGGGAAAGTTTTGAGAGACCGGAGTCTCATGATTATCTTTCCCCCGTTGGACTCAACCTTCCAAAGAACGCCTTGCGGCGGCTGGCGTTTGTCGGCTTCCTCAGGTGTTACCCTTTCTCGGCCGGCTCCGGCTTCTTTCATAAGCGGGCGTTCACCCGTGCGGTCTGTTCTGCAGCCCACTTAAGTTCTGCTTCCCTTTCCCTTATGTCCGATAGCTGTTTTTTATCGCTTACCTGATGAATCAAAGATATAATATCTTTTTGCAAAATCCAAACTTTTCAACCACTTTTTCGTCATCAAGTCACCAACCGGTTTTCAACCCATGTTATCAACAATTGTTAATAAGTCGGCTCCAAAAGGGTTATTCATCGCGGCCTGCCAGGAGGCTGACATAGTACAGCAGCATGGCCAGTGAGGAGAGCGCAGCAATCACGTAAGTAGAGGCGGCCCATCTGAGGGCTTCCCTGGCCTGGTTCTGGGACTGGCTGGTAGTTAGTCCGCTCGTTGAGAGCCACACCAGGGCTCTTTTGCTGGCATCGAATTCCACCGGAAGGGTGATGAAGGCAAAAAGGGTGAAAATGGTGTAGCCGATGACGATGATGGTCAGGGCAGTCTGCATCGGAAGCAGGTTCCCCAGCAGAAAAGAGCCGAAGAAGAGGATCATGAACATCACATTCATCACCTTGGAGGTCACATTCTGGATGGGCACCAGTGCGCTGCGCAGTTCCAGCCAGGCATATCCCCTGGCATGCTGCAGGGCGTGGCCTGTCTCATGGGCAGCCACCGCAGCAGCCGCCACGCTCCGGCCGTTGTAAACATCGGGACTCAGGTTAATGGTTTTGGTCAACGGGTTGTAATGGTCGGTCAGTTGTCCGGGCACCGCAGTGACCTTCACATCATAGCATCCATTCTCATTGAGCATCTTGCGGGCGATCTCACTGCCACTCAGGTTTCCGGCAACCGGAACAGTAGAATACTCCCTGAATTTTGCCTTGAGCCGGTTTCCGGCGATCAGGCTTAAAAGGAAAAAGAATCCAAAAATGATCCAAAGTAACATCTTTTTAAATTTAAAAGTTTCACGACTCTGACGGATCTCCCGGTAAGGCTTCTTCAAGCGGCCTGTCCTGGTACCGGGAAGAAACTCCGCTGTATTCAAGCTACAATTGAAATGCCAAAGCCTTCCGGAGGCTCCTTCCGGCCAATTTAGCCTTGCGGAGGTAGGGATAAGCTCCTTTTCGCGACACTTTGGCAGGATCAGTCCCGCAGATCAGGTTCAAAGAAGACCCATTGGATATCGGGAAAGGTCTTTTTCAACTCTGCTTCGCAACGGTTAATGGATTCCACCAGTTCCTCCGCGGAGAGGGAGGATTGCAGGCGGGCCTTGACGGCCACCATGATGCGGGGGCCCAGTTGAAGGGTGATCAGGTTGAGGATCTCTTCTATTTCGGGTCTGGACTGGAGCAGGTGGCGGATCTCTTCCCGGGTATCGTCCATCGCACTCTGACCGATGAGCAGACTCTTAACCTTAAAAGCGAGCAGGAAGGAGATGACGATCAGCAGAACGCCGATACCGATGCTGCCGGCCGCATCATAGACCGGATTGCCGGTCCAGACGGCAAGGCCCACCGCCACCAGGGCAAAAGTCAACCCCAACAGGGCAGCGGTATCTTCACCCAGCACCACGATCAGTTCACTCTGACGGCTGCTCTTCACCCATTGCCACAAGGAGAGATGGTGCCTCACCTTTCTGATCTGGGTCAGGCAACCCGCCAGGGAGGCGCCCTCCAGCACGATACTCACCGCCAGCACCCCGATGGCGATCCCCGGGCTGCGCAGCCCCTCGTGGGCACTCAGTTTATGAATCCCCTCATAGACCGAAAAGAGGCCGCCCATGCTGAAGAGGATGAGGGCTACAATAAAGGACCAGAAGTAAATCTCCTTTCCGTAGCCCAGGGGATGTTCGGCATTGGCTTCCTTTTTCGAGGCCCGCAAACCAAAAAACAGAAGCCCCTGGTTTCCGCAGTCGGCAAAGGAGTGGATGGCCTCGGCCAGCATTGCCCCCGACCCTGTGATAAAAGCAGCCACACTTTTGGTGATGGCGATGCCCAGGTTGGCCAGCAGGGCAAAGAGGATCGATTTAACTGAGGAATCGTGGTGTGACATAAGCCCGTTCTAAGGATAAAATAAGGACAACCAAATTAGTTATTTTTCTTTTCCGGAAATGACGTTTGTGATTGTTTGAAATCACCAAATTTCTTTTATTTGAGCATGGGCCGGCAGGTATTGCCCTTCAGGCGAATATCCCTTCAAACCCATGACCGATAAACATGAGCCTATGAGTAAACTGGCTGTCACTGCCCTGGGAGGCAACGCCCTCCTGCGTGAAAATGAACGGGGGACCATTGAGGAGCAGGAGCAGAATGCCCTGGAGACCATCGAGAATCTCATCTTTCTGATCAGGGAAGGGTACGATCTGGTCATCACCCATGGGAACGGTCCCCAGGTGGGCAACATCCTGATGCGCAACGATGCAGGGGAGAGCCTCTATGGCATCGCTGCCATGCCGCTCGATGTCTGCGTGGCTGACTCACAGGGCGGCATCGGCTATATGATCGAGCGGATGCTGCGCAATGTGCTCAACAAGCATGGGATCAGGAAGAATGTCATCACCCTGGTCAACATGGTGGTGGTAGATCCGGCAGATCCTGCCTTTTCAGATCCGGTAAAACGGATCGGTAAGATTTATTCTGCAGAAGAAGCCCGTCAGTTGGAGCAGGCCAAGAAATGGATCTTCAGGCCTTCGGGAAAAAGTTCCGGAGGGTTCCGGAGGGTAGTCCCCTCGCCCCAGCCCCGGGAGGTCCTGAACAAGGAGGTGATCGCCGCACTGGCGCGTGCCGGGAATATCGTGATTGCTGCAGGAGGAGGAGGCATCCCTGTTTTCTTTGATGAGCAAAACAACGTCAGGACCGTCGATGCCGTGATTGACAAGGATCTCGCCTCCAGCTTGCTAGCCACCCAGATCGGCGCCGATGAGCTCTACATCCTCACCGATGTCCCTTTCATTTACAAGGACTTCGGCCTTCCCACCCAGGAAAAAATGGAGTTCCTTGACTATGCCGATACCCTCCGTTACCTGGAAGCCGGCACTTTCGGAGAGGGATCCATGGCGCCCAAGATAAGGGCCTGTCTGAACTTCGTGGCTGGTGGCGGGAAAAAAAGTGTAATTACGGAAGCCAAAAAACTGGAAGATAAGAGTTTTGGGTCCAAAATTACCCTCTATTATGAAGCGTGATTCAACAATAAATTGACAATAATATGGCATTCAATCTTAAAAACAGGAATTTCCTGAAACTGCTTGATTTCACGCCGCGTGAAATCGCTTATTTGCTGGAGTTAGCCTCCGATCTGAAAAAGGCCAAATATGCGGGCACGGAGCAGCAGATGCTCAAGGGCAAAAACATCGCCCTGATTTTCGAGAAGAGCTCCACCCGGACACGGTGTGCCTTTGAGGTGGCAGCCCATGACCAGGGGGCCCATGTAACCTACCTGGGTCCTTCCGGGTCCCAGATTGGACAGAAAGAGTCGATGAAGGATACTGCCCGGGTGCTGGGACGGATGTACGATGCCATTGAATACCGGGGTTACGGGCAGAAGATTGTGGAAGAGCTGGCGACCTATGCCGGGGTGCCGGTATGGAACGGACTGACCGATGAATTCCATCCCACACAGATCCTGGCCGATTTCCTCACCATGCAGGAGCACTCTGACCGGCCGTTGTCGCAGATCAGGTTCTGTTACCTGGGCGATGCCCGCAACAATATGGGTAATTCCCTGATGGTAGGGGCTGCCAAGATGGGCATGGATTTCAGGGCTGCCGCGCCTGCCGCCTGTCAGCCCACTGTAGAGCTACAAAATATCTGCAGGGCCATCGCCACTCAAACCGGCGGGAAGATCCTGGTGACGGAAGATGTGGCCGAAGCCGTCAGGGATTGTGATTTTCTCTATACTGATGTATGGGTTTCCATGGGTGAACCCGACCATGTGTGGGCCGACAGGATCGCCCTGCTCCAACCTTACCAGGTCAACCGCAGCACCATGGCACTTACCGGGAATCCACGTTGTAAGTTTCTCCATTGCCTGCCGGCGTTCCACAACCGGGAGACCAAAACCGGCGAGGAGATTTACCGCAAGTTCGGCATTGAAGCCATGGAAGTCACCGAAGAGGTGTTCGAGAGCGAAGGCTCCATCGTATGGGACGAGGCAGAAAACCGGATGCATACCATCAAGGCGGTCATGGTGGCCACCCTGGCCTGACCTGGTCCAGGAGGCCTCCCCGGATACCGGGAGGAGGATCAGTATTGCTCCACTTTACCCAGTCCTTCGATGATTCTTTTAACGTCAGGGGAACCCACATAAGTGACCTTACCTACTCCTTCGATTTTCACATCAAGGAGATGGGAGGCATGGACACTGCCAAAGCCGACCCCTTCTACCCTGAAGGTCACCTCGCGCGCCGTCAGCTCGCGGGCATTCACATGGCCGGCACCAGCTACCTTTACGGTCAGCCGGTCAGTGACACCAGCCAGGTCAAAAACCGCACCGCCATTGCTGATCACCTCGATGGAACCCGATTTGACTTTCATATTGACATTTCCTCCCCCCTCCAGGAGTATGCGAAAATCTTTCAGCTCCACAAAGCCATCGGTGACCAGGCGGACACCCCCTGTCACCCGTAACTCCTTCAAATCCATGAACCCGATATGAAGCTCCACCCGGGTCAGGTTAAAGGTGTGGTGTCTGACCGAAATCTGTAACACACCCCCGCTGGTGTGAATGTCGAGGGCATCGTACATATCGTCGGAAGGCGCCAAAACCCTGAGGTAAGGTTTTTCTGACTGATAGAGGAAGACCTTGAAATTCCCCTCCACGGCAATGGAGCTGAACGGTTCCACCGGAAAATTACGCGAAAGATCCTGTTTCTGCCCGGCCCCCTGAAGGGCGCCCCCCACCAATAGCACAAAAAGAAAAACTGAGGTGATCATCCGTATCATAGCATGGTATTTGAAGGGAAAGATACACCATATCTCCTGGTGCAAGCCATAAAATTCGGTAAACCACCGTTTTCAGACGACCAAAGGCCGACATTCTGTGGGTCAGTCCGGCTCTCCTCCAATTTGCCATTGCTATGAAGCCATAAACTAATGGAATCAGCCCGGCCATCATCATTCCGCGGGGTTGGCTTCACCTGCCAGCTCTCCTCCAATCTGCCATTACTTTGGTTGACCTGCCAGAAGGGAACGCCGGTTGGACTGACCATGTTTAATTTACCGGCATTAAAAGGCTAATCCTTATCGCCCGGGGAAGCCATCCGGGTCAAAAGGGAGCGTACATAGAGGAGAAAATAAGAGAGAAGCCCGAACAAAACAAGTGGAAAAAGAAAATCAGTCCAACCCGGTTCGCTGAATAACAGCAAGATCCGTATGGCGTAGACCAGGGAAAAAAGCAGTAGCAGGGACAAGGGGATCAGGGCCCTTTTGTCGTGTTTTTCCTGAATCCACCAGGTCAGACCGATCCACAACACTCCCAGGCAGACCAATCCGGTCCCTTCGACATACTTCTGAAGGGTAAATTTCATGATGCCATAAATGACAGGAATCAGACCGGCCAACATGATTCCGCGGAGCAGGCTTTTGAGCAGCCGTATCCTCCCTTCCCGGTGGTCGGGGGCCGGGAAAAAAGTCTGTTCTTTGAGTGGTTCGTCAAATGCCGGTTGCAGAAGATCCTCCTCCCGGGTGATGATCCCGCGCCGCATGGCCTCAGCCACCGCCTCAGCCACTGCTTCCGGCCGGTAGTGCTTTCTTTTACGCAGCAACATGACCAGTTCACTGTGCGAAAGCCCCCTGATCCTCTCTTCCAACGTCATTATTCCCTCCTCTTCACCTTTCATCTTCTGTCACCCTTTTATTAATCCTGAAACGATCTTCGGGACTAAATTACAAACATTTTCTACTTTTGGATGTTGTTTATTTAATTCTAAAATTTATCCATATGTACAACTTTGAATATAAGAATCCGGTCAAGATTATTTTCGGGAAGGGAACCATAGAGAAGCTCAGCAAAGAGTTACCGGCAGGGCAGAAGACTATGCTCACTTACGGTGGTGGCAGTATATTTGGCAACGGGGTTTACGACCAGGTCAAAAAAGCATTGGAAGGATTGGATGTGGTGGAATTCGGAGGGATCGAAGCCAATCCGACCTATGAGACCTGTATGAAAGCGGTGGAAGTGGTCAGGAGGGAACAGATCGGTTTTTTGCTGGCTGTAGGGGGAGGATCGGTGATTGACGGGACCAAGTTCATCGCCGCGGCTGCCCTTTATGAAAATGGGGATCCCTGGAAGATCCTGTCTGGAGAGGAAAAGACTCCCGTGACCAGGGCGTTGCCCTTGGGAACCGTGCTCACCCTGCCGGCCACCGGGAGCGAGATGAATGGCAATTCGGTGGTATCGAGAGTCAGCACCCAGGAAAAGATGTCGTTTGGATCGGCAGCGGTGATGCCACTTTTCTCCATTCTCGATCCGGAGACGGTATTTTCGCTCCCCGACCGGCAGGTGGCCAACGGGGTGGTCGATGCTTTCGTCCATGTCATGGAGCAATACCTGACTTTTCCGGTCGATGCACCCCTTCAGGACCGGATGGCGGAGGGGATTCTGCACACCTTGGTGGAGGAAGGCCCCAGAGTGCTTCAAAACAGAACAGATTACGATGCAGCGGCCAATTTCATGTGGAGTGCCACGATGGCTCTTAACGGGCTGATTGGTCAGGGTGTGCCCCAGGACTGGGCCACCCATGGCATTGGTCATGAGCTCACGGCCTTCCACGGCATTGATCATGCCCGTACCCTGGCCATCGTTCTCCCCGGCATCATGAATATCCGCAGAAAGGAGAAAGAAGCCAAGATCCTCCAGTATGGCGAGCGCATCTGGGGCATCACCGCTGGAACCACCGATGAGAGAATCGACCAGACCATCGCCAGCACCGTGACTTTTTTCGAGAAGATGGGAGTCCCCACTACCCTGTCAGCCTATGGAGTCACCGATTCCACCATCGGAAAAATTGAACACCGTTTTGCTATGCGCAAGACCATGTTGGGGGAAAAAAGAGATATCGACAGCCAGGTGACCCGTGCTATCCTGACCGACCGCCTCTGACCCCACCCTGACAGGACCAGGGCTGCCGGCTTCCGGCCTACGGCCTTTGTCCCTCATTAAGCTGCAGAAAACATGATTTCCTGCAGCTTTTTTCATTTTTCTGTGGTGAATTGCATATAAGTTCATGAAAAAGAACAGAAAAGAGGACCAACACACTTAAATGCAATTGCCATGAAAACAAAATTCTACTTTGTTCTTATGCTGGGATTTCTATTCTCCGGTGAGCTGGAAGATTTTACTGAAATGACCTACGAGCACAATACTGATGGCATTGAAAAACAGGAAGTTATCCACATCAAAGCCACCCCCACCTCCGAATGGCAGAATGAAAGCAGAAACACCTTTAGCTATAAAACGGTAAGCGACAAAAAAGTCCAGGATACCACTTATTATGGAATCATTTACATACAAAGATGGAAAGTTTTATCAGCTTGTCACCCGGAATTGGGATTCCGGGAAAGCCGCCTGGGTGAATGACTCAAGGATGACCCTGACTTATCCGGTCACAACGATGGCCTCCACCATTACACCCGTTGGTCAACAGACCGTAAGGTTAATAAAAACAAAATGATATTCTTACGGTAACAGAAGAGGCGTTCCTCAAAAAGAGCTGGCAGACCGGAAGGTGGTTGTTGTAACAGTCCGGGAGGGAATTCCAAAGGGAGAGCAGTGGTAGTAAGGAGACTAATTACGGTGAAGACCGTAGTGGACCGGGAGTGTACCCTGGAGTGGGGGCAGGAAGGGTTCCAGGGAGTTGGCCGGGTTACCGGTGCTGGCTCAGATAGTTGATGATCAGTTTGTCATACCCTTCCGCAAGACTGGAAACCAGCGGATGGAACGGTATGAAGGAGGCGTTACCGGCTTTCCGGATGGGCAGCACCTTCGGGGAGGTCCCCGTCAGAAAAGCGGCTTCAGCAGATGGCAGTTCCTCCAGGGCCAGGCTGCGGATATCCAGCCGGAAGCCCTCCTCACTGATCAGTTCCAGCACCTTCTGCCGGGTGATACCAGGAAGCACCTCTGTATCAGGGGCTGTCCTGACCACCCCCTCCCTGATAAAAAAGAGGTTGGAGCGGCTCCCTTCGGTGACCTTACTCTCCCGGTTGACCAGTAACACCTCATATACTCCTGACTCCCTGATCATCCGGTCGGCTTCCTCCCGTAAACCAGCCTGGACGACCTTGGCATTGGGATCGCTCCGCTCGGCTTGCAGGACTCCACACGCCACACCCTGCCGGTAATCCTCCTCCGAAGGATATTTGTGGGGAATGAAACAGGCCCTGAATCTGCCTGAAGGCCGCCAGCTCCAGGAGAAACGGATATTCCCTTCCTTTACCCCGTTAATGGTCGTCAACTCCCTGAGCAACCGCTCAATGCTCTCCCCCGTAAGGGGAATCTCGAGATGGCACAGCCATGCAGAATGGTAAAAACGGGTCAGGTGATCCTCCAGAAACAAAGGAATCCCTTCCATCACCCTGACCACCTCATAAATTTCAACCCCGGCAGAGGCCGTAAAATCCTTCACCTCCCTGACCGAGGTATCTTCAATATAAAAATTGTGCAGCACCATCCTGTAACCTATGAAGCCATAAAGATAGCCAAGTTCGAAGTTACGTATCTTTGAAAAAAGAAATAAACCTTCGGAACGCAGAGATTTCAGATGAAGAATCCGGCAGCACATTCAGGTCTTCAGACCATAACCGGTCCGGTCAGGTTCAGTCCGGTCAAACACCATCGGGGATTCCTCCGGCAGCAGCTGTACCGGTGGCCGGGGTTATCATGGGCTCAGGTCAGGGATGAGCTGGCGGAAATGGGGAGCAACCAGTTTGACGTCTATACGGGACCTCTGGAAGTGGGTGAGGTAGTTGCCGGCGTGGAACGTCTTCTGCGGGAAGGCAGCATTTACAGCAGGGAGCAGTTGCGCCTGTGGCTGGCAAAAACAGGATATCATGTTCTGGAACTGAACGATGGTTCCCGTTGGGTGGTCAGGGAAAGCGATGAAGGGGAATCCTATGCCCACCTTCATCCTGCCAGAAACCAGCCCCTGGTAACCCGGCTCAAAGCCAACCATGTCAAAACGGCGGTCGCTCTCCTCTGGAGACGGGAGCCGATACTCGCGGACGAAAATTCAGGGGTGGTGGATGCCTGGCCGTCAGATAATGCTTTCTCCCCTTCACTTACCAGTGCCGGCGCGAAGAAAAACAAAGGACAGGACGAGGCAGTATTCTTCACCAGGACTATGAACCGGGTCAGAAAGGAGATGCTGGGGCTCTCCCCGGTCAGGTCAGCCATGGAGTGCAGCCGCATTTTAGCCACCTTACGGTTTCTGTTTCCAGGCCAGTGGGCGGAATAACCCCTTTTTACCCCTTCTTTCCCTTCGATGCTATCATTCGCCAGAGAGCCAAAAGCAAAAATCATCTTTTTTTGTAACTTCACACCGCCTTATGGCCTGCGGTGGCATGAACCTGACGCTTTCCGCAGAAAAACCGGATTAAAACCACCTCCTTCCGAAAGGTATTCGATGAAAGAAATTCTTTCAAAAAATAATCTGTTGTACGGACTGCTCTGGCTTCCGTTGCTCTTTCTGTCGCCGGGTGCCCAGGGACAGGGAAACACCTTCAGCTTTGAATACTTCTCGCAGGAGGATGGACTTACCAACAACCAGGTACACAGCATTTTCCAGGATAGCCGGGGGTTCATGTGGTTTGGGACCAGCCAGGGGGTCAGCCGTTTTGATGGATACCGATTTACCCGGTTTGTGAGCCGGCCGGGGGATACGGCTTCGCTGCAGGGGAATCTGGTCAGGGTCATTTATGAGGATTCCCGGGGCATGCTTTACGCAGGCACCGAAAATGGCGGGCTTAACCTTTACGATCGCGACAGGGAAGCCTTCCTTCCGCTCTTCACCCTTATGACACCACAGGGGGAGGATCCTCTTTCGGTCAACGATATCAGGGAAGATGAACAGCACCGGCTCTGGATCGGGACCGACAACGGAGTGGTGCTCTACCGGCCAGGCGTGCCCCCTGTCCGCGTCAACACCCGTCTTCAGCCGGGAAGCCGGCCCTTTGACCCCGCCTATGTGAGAACCATGGCCTTCGGCAGCAATGGCCACCTCTGGCTGGGGACCAACAACGGGATCTTCCTGCTGGACACCGCCACCCTCATTGTCCATGCCTATCCCCTCCCCTTGCCTCCCTCACAAAATGAAGAAATATGGAGCATGATGACCGACCCCGACGGCAGGATATGGACGGGCACCTATGACAACGGCATTTTTATCATCGGGAGGAATGGGGCACTGGAAGACCATTTCTTTCCTGACCCGGACAATAACCGCAGCCGGACGGTCAGGGCCCTGGCCCGTGACCAGAAAGGGAATTACTGGATCGGCACCCGAGGGGGATTGTATATTTATACACCCGGGAAGGGCATCACCGGGAGTTTTGCGCATGATGAACGGGAAGCGCACAGCCTCTCCTCCAACTCGGTCCTTGACATCTTCCATGACCGCCATGGCGACACCTGGATAGGCACCCGGTCGGGGATCAACTTCCTGGTCCACAGCAAACAACAGTTCCGTAATTTCAGGGCAATGCCCAACGACCGGCGGTATCTCAACAGCAATGAGATCTGGGCCTTCCACCCCGGAAAGGACGGAAAGATATGGATCGGTACCGAAGACGGGGGCGTCAACATCTATGATCCGGCATCCCAGACTTTCGACTACCTCGTGACGATTCCCGGGGATCAGGGAAGCCTCTCCTCCAACTGCATCAAGTCCTTCCTCGAAGATGGCAGAGGTCACCTGATGATTGCCACTTTCAGGGGAGGTATTAACCTGATGGACCAGCGGACGAAAAAAATCACCCATCTCAGGAATATCCCCGGAGTAGAGACCTCATTATGCGATGACCGGGTATGGTGTCTCTTTCGCGACCGCAAGGGGGGTATCTGGGTGGGGACCTCTACCGGGCTGGAGCAGTTCGATCCGGTGACGCAAACCTTCACCTTTTTCAGGGAGCTGGGAGAGAGAGTGCAGGTCAATTGGATCGATGAAGACCGGGAGGGGAACCTCTGGATAGGAACCAGCAGTGAGCTGGTCGTCTTTCATCCTGCGACCCGCCAGTGGCGGCGATACAACGAGACTACGCGTGATTTTCTGCAGGACAGCTCGGGCAGGATCTGGATTGCCACCCTCAACCGCGGCCTCGCCCAATATACCGCGGACAAGGGAGCGGTGCGTTACTTCACGGAAGCCGGGGGACTGGCCAACAACCAGGCGATCAGCATCCTGGAAGACAATGCCCGCTATATCTGGGTCGGCACCACCAACGGCCTCTCCCGGTTCAACCCCGATACCGGTTATTTCCAGACCTTCTCCGGAAAAGACGGGCTCCAGAACAGCCAGTTCAACTATGGGGCAGCCATGAAAACAGCCAGCGGAGAACTCCTGTTTGGCGGTATCTCAGGCTTCAACATCTTTGACCCCCTGCAGGTCATCACCCGTGAAACAGGTGCCCCAATGGTACTTACCGAACTGAGGCTCTTCAACAAAAGGGTCGAGATCGCCATTGGCCGTCAACCGGTACTCACCAAAAGCATCACCGAAACCAGCGCCATCACCCTCCCCTTCGAACAGAAGGTAATCACCATTGAATACGCCGCCCTCAATTATGTAAACTCACAAAACAACCTCTATTCCTATTTCCTGGAGGGATTCGACGAAGCGTGGACCGACCCGTCCACCCTGCGTTCAGCAACTTACACCAACCTGAATCCCGGAGAATACACCTTCCACGTCAAAAGTGTCATCCCTGGCGTGCCCGATGCCGGTAACGACATCGCTTTGAAGATTAAAATCCTGCCACCCTTCTGGAAAACCGCCGGATTTAAACTCCTTACCTTCCTGCTGATTTCCCTTTTGATCTATACCCTGATAAGGTTTATGATCAACAGGGAAAAACTCAGAAACGAACTGGCCTTTGAAAGAATCAAAGCCCGCAAGCTCCATGAACTGGACATGCTTAAGCTGAAGTTCTTCACCAATATCTCCCATGAGATCAGAACGCCGCTTACCCTGATCCTGGGGCCCCTGGAGAAGATCCGCAACAAGCAGGTTCCACCGGAACAAATGGACCCCCTGGTGGAGATCATGCACCGCAATGCCCGTCAGCTCAACCAGCTCATCAACCAGATTCTGGACTTCCGGAAGCTGGAATCAGGGACCCTCAAGCCGGAACTGGCCAGAGGGGAGCTCGTGGCTTTCATCCAGGGGATCGTCGGTCAGTTCGACCATCTGGCCAGGGAAAAGGAGATCCACTACGGCTTCAACTCGATGGTCCACCAGTTGTTTTGTCGCTTTGACAGTGATAAAACAGAGAAAATTCTCAGCAACCTGCTCTCCAATGCCTTTAAGTTTACCGACAGGCAGGGCCGGATTACTGTCTCCCTGGCGATGGTCGTTGACAGCAGCCAGGAGGATCTTTCCGGAGACATGGCAGGTCGCCACTGGATTGAACTGGTCGTCAAAGACAGCGGGAAAGGGATCCCTGTAGCCCATATCGACAAGATCTTCCTGCGTTTTTTCCAGTCGGGAGAGAAATCCAACCTTCCCGGAACGGGGATCGGGCTCTCCCTGGTCAATGAACTGGTCAAACTGCTGGGAGGAGAGGTCTTTGTAAGCAGCAAACCAGGAGAAGGATCGCGCTTCACCGTCCGGCTCCCCTACCTGGAGCCGGAAACGGAAATCAGGGCAGAGCCCCCGGGAGAAGTTACAGAACACAGCAAAAATGGCCTCCCCCTGCCCGTCGACGAAGAACAGCGTTTCCGCGAAAAGATTATGCTGGTCATCGAAGACAATGCGGATGTCAGGCTTTTCATCCGTAACCATTTCGAAACCCTTTATAACGTGTTGGAAGCGGGTGATGGTCAGCAGGGATGGGAGGAAGCCCTTAAAAACATTCCCGACATCATCCTTTGTGATATCATGATGCCCCGCACCGACGGTTATGAATTGCTGCGAAGGGTCAAGAACGACGAACGGACCTCCCACATCCCGGTGATTCTGCTCACCGCCCTCAACTCGCGCGAAAATGAAATGGAAGGGCTCACCAGCGGTGCCGATGACTACATTGTCAAACCCTTTGACCTCTCCCTCCTGCAGGCTAAAGTCGAAAATATCCTCTCCATCAGGCAGTCCCTCAAGGAAAAATTCTCGGGTGAGGTGATCCTCCAACCCCGGAACGTATTAATCACGACCCATGACGAGCGATTCCTCAAAAAAGTCATGGAGATCGTGGAAAACAACATTTCCGACCCTGAACTGGACATCGAAAGGTTCGCGACAGAAGCCGGGGTAAGCCGCATGCAGCTCTACCGGAAACTGAGCGCCCTCACCGACATGACCGTCAGGGAGTTTATCCGCGACATCCGCCTGAAACGGGCCGCCCAACTGCTGCTTCAGAAAAATATGAATGTCTCCGAAATCGCCTGGGCTACGGGATTCCGTGATGTATCCCACTTCCGCAAATGCTTCCGCCAGAAATTCGGCATGAGCGCCACCGAATACGCCGACGCTAAGGAAAGAGAAGAATAACCCCTCCCCTCCCTTCCGTAATTCATTTCTGATATTCTGATATTCTGATATTCCGACCTTCTGATATTCTGGCCTTCCTCATTCCAGATTCCAGACTCCAGACTCACGCAGCGAAGCGGAGTCTCGACTTAGTCGAGAAGATTCCTCATTCCAGACTCCAGACTCCCGACTCCCGACTCCCGATTCCAGACTCCGGATTTTCTTTCCCGGGAAGATTTTCCCCGCTTTTTGGGAAATCTGACCCCTCTCCGGAAGAGCGCCCCCCCTGTTTGGGAATCTGCAAATCCAATTCATGGTACAGATTTTTTAACTTTGATTAACAAATTAAACCGTTGCCTGATGGAGAATAAGCCTAAAGAGATCCGGAAATTGTCAGCCCTGATATTGCTGATCACCCTGAGCTTGTTGGCCGTGTTGCTGTTGTTGGTTTTTATCACCTTCTGAACCCGGTGCCGATCAGGCTGGCTCAATAAAACTAAGAAATGATGACTCAACCGATGAAGAGAAGATTACTTCATGAATGGGTTCTGGCAGGCTGTCTGATAAGCCTTCTCCTGTTTCCCTTCGGGGAGGCCAGGGCCTGTAAGACCGCGACCCCCCAAGGCCTGGAGATGGCCGTAAAAATGGCCCAATCTGAAATGCGCCACTTTCCCGACATCCTGGGGGTCGATTACAACAACCGGCCGGTCTGGAATTACACCCAGGGACTCATTGCACAGGCCATGCTCGGAGTATATGAGTTTACCCGCGACAAGGCATTTTATGATTATGGCCGCAGTTATGCCGACAAGATGATTGACGCAAGCGGGGGGATTCAGGGATACAAACCCGAAGAGTATAATATCGACCGGCTCAATTCGGGTAAGTTTCTCTTTGATCTCTACCGGGAGACCCATGATGAACGGTATAAAACGGCCCTGTTTCAATTGCGGGAGCAGCTCAGGAGCCATCCCCGCACCTCAGAGGGGGGCTTCTGGCATAAAAAGATCTATACCCACCAAATGTGGCTCGACGGCCTTTATATGGGAGCTCCCTTTTACGCCCGGTTTGCCCGCGATTTCAATGAACCGGAAGCCTTCAATGACATCATCGACCAGTTTGTAATCGTCCACCGCCACACTTATGATCGGGTCACCGAGCTGAACTACCATGGCTGGGATGAAAGCCGCACGCAGAAGTGGGCCAACCCGGTCACCGGCTGTTCCCCTCATTTCTGGGGTCGCGCCATGGGCTGGTATGCCATGGCCCTGGTCGATGTTCTGGATTATATCCCTGCGGACCACCCCCGCCGCGGGGAGATCCTGACCATTCTTAAACAGGTGGCTGCCGGCGTAGCCCGCCATCAGGATAAAACCTCAGGGCTCTGGTACCAGGTGATGAACCTGGGGAGCCGTGAAGGCAACTACCTCGAGGCCACCGCCTCCTCCATGTTCACCTATGCCCTGCTGAAGGGGGTCCGCAAAGGATACCTGCCTGCCAAATACAAAAAAACGGCCCGAAAAGGATACAAGGGGCTGATCAGGCAACTGGTCCGCGACAATGGAGATGGCACCATCAGCCTGACCCAATGTTGTTCGGTAGCCGGACTGGGAGGGAATCCATACCGTGACGGCTCCTTCGGGTATTATGTCGGTGAGCCGGTCCGCGACAACGACCCTAAAGGCGTGGGCCCCTTTATCCTGGCTTGTCTTGAAATGCACTTAACTCAATAAATATCTAATTTCTAAATCTATGACAAAACTATTGACTATGCTGATTAAAAAGAACCTGCAACCCGCAGCCTTTGGTCTGTTGCTGGGGAGTATGTTTCTTTTTCTGTCCACTGTGGTAGTGGCGCAAAATGTGAACATCACGGGGAAGGTCACCAGTGCCGCCAATGGGGAGGGGATCCCCGGGGTTAACCTGGTCGTAAAGGGGACCACCACGGGAACCGTCACCAACGGAGATGGGTTTTTTGAACTGACCGTGCCGGCCAACGGCACCCTTGTGGTTTCCTTTGTTGGATTCCACAGTGAAGAGGTGGCCATTGCCGGAAGAAACGTCATCAACATAACCCTGACCGAAGAGACCTTTGGTTTGGATGAGGTGGTGGCTATTGGTTATGGGGTGGTCAAGCGCCGTGATTTGACCGGTGCCGTCTCATCTGTTAAGGCGGAAGATATCACCAAAACCACCACCAGCAATGCCATGCAGGCGATGCAGGCGCGGGTGCCGGGACTCGATATCCGGCAGTCCGATGGTCAGGCAGGATCCGGGGTCAGCCTCACCCTCCGTGGAAACCGCTCCATCTCTGCCTCCAACAGTCCGCTGATCCTGGTCGACGGGATCGCCTATGGCTCTACCCTCGACATCAACCCCTCCGATATCGAATCCATGGAAGTGCTGAAAGATGCCTCCTCTACAGCCATCTACGGCACCCGGGGGGCCAACGGGGTGATCCTGATCACCACCAAACGGGGAAGTGAAGGTAAAACCAAGGTAGCCTTCAACTCCTACCTCTCCAGCAATATCCCTACCCATATTCCGCAGATGATGTACGGCCCGAAAGAAGTACAGCGGCTCATCGACAAAGCCAATTACCAGGCCGATGCCAAAACAGGCAGCTGGGGAACCAGCAACCTCTCCGTGGAGCAGGTCCTGACTGAAAACCTGGAGGATTTCACCGAAATGGAGATTTACCAGGACGGCTCCTACACCGACTGGCTCGACCTGATTCTCCAGAATGGCCTCACCCAGAACTATGAACTTGGCGTATCGGGAGGAAACGCTAAAACCAACTTCAACCTCTCCCTGGGCACCATGTTTGAAGAGGGTCTGATGGAAAAGGACCTGCTGGACCGTTACAATGCCAAGGTCGTTCTGGACCACAAAATCAGTGATATCTTCAAGGCAGGAACCAGCATGCTTTTTACCTATAAGAACCACGATGCCCGCAACTCGAGTGTTTTCGGGCAGTCGCTGAAGATGACCACCATCACCCATCCCTACACCAAAGAGGGGACCCTCATCTATACCCCCAACCCCCGGTATGCGGCCCATGCCAACCCGCTCCTGGATGAGACCCCCGGGGCTTTTGAACACAACATCGAAACCACGCGTTTTTTCGGAAATGTGTACATGGAGGTGAATCCGGTTAAAAATCTGCTTTTCAAAACGATCTACGCCCTCGACCGGAGCAATGTCCGCGATGGTACGTATCAGGATTACCAGAGTGTGGCCCGTTACCAGTCGCCCGGAACCAGTTACATCTCGGCCCAATACAGCAAGAGCACCGGTTACACCTGGGAAAACACCCTTAACTACAACACCAATTTCGGGGCTTCCCGGCACGATGCCACCTTCCTTGTGGGACAGAGTATGGCCCAGAGTGTATATGAAAACAACCGTACCGAAGGGGATGCCGGCAGAGAGCATTACTACAGCAGCCTCTTCTATGACATCTCCAAAATCAGTACCGAGACCAGCACGAGTGCCTATACCAAATCTTCGCTGCTTTCCTATTTCGGACGTGTGAATTATAAGTTCAATGAGCGTTACCTGCTCACCGCCTCCCTCCGTGCCGATGGTTCTTCGACACTCGCCAAAGGACACAAATGGGGCACCTTTCCCTCTCTGGCCGCCGCCTGGCGCATCATTGAAGAACCCTTTTTAGCCCCTGCCGGCGACTGGCTCACCAACCTGAAGTTCAGGGCCTCCTGGGGAAAATCGGGCAATGCCGCCGTGGATCCCTACAGCACCCTTACCGCTCTGAGTACCACCACCATCTATTACTACCTCGAAGGAAAGGACATTCCCGGAAATATTCCCAGTACCATGGGCAATAAGGACCTCACCTGGGAGACGACGACGGTCCTCGATTTCGGCCTCGATTTCGGTATCCTGGCCAACCGGATTTCCGGAAGTATCGATTACTACAGGAGCAAAACCGATGATCTGCTTTATCTGAAGAGCGCTCCTCCCTCCTCGGTATTCCCCAGCGTGCTGGCCAATATCGGGTCCACGGAAGGCGAAGGTTTAGAGGTAGCCCTTAACACCTTGGCAGTCAAGGCCAATAAGTTCAATTGGGATATCAACTGGAGCTATTCGACCTCAAAAGATAAAATCACAGGCCTTTCCGAAGGAGTAGAACGGAATATCACCGGCACTTCAGGCCAGATTGTGGGTAAACCGGTTTCCATTTTCTACGACTATGAGGCCCTGGGCAACTGGAATGTGGGTGAATTTGATCAGTTCAAGACGGACTGGATCACCCGTCATCCCGGTGAAAGTCCCACTTACGTGGCCGCCTACGGGGTTCCCGGAACCATCAAACTCAACGACCGCAACGATGACGGCAAACTCGATGATGAGGATAAAATCATCTATGAGCGTTCCCCAAAACACATCTTCGGGATGAACAACGCCTTTAGCTTCGGCGACCTGTCGCTGTCGGTGCTGGTCTATGCCCGCCTGGGGGGATACATCGCCTATGACATGAACACCCAGCTCAACTACGAAACCGCCAACTGGGGAGATCTGGACTATTGGACGCCCACCAACACGGGCGCCAAATTCCCCAGCCCCGGAGCCGCCAGCACCACCTACGGCAGCTACGGCACCTCCCTGCGGTATGAAAAAGCCGACTATATCAAGATCAAGGATGTCACCCTGGCTTATAACCTCCCTTCCAGTCTGGTCCGTAAGGTGGGTATTGACAGGGTCAAGGTATTCGGTTCCCTCAAGAACTTCTTCACCTTCGCCAAAATCGACAACTATGATCCCGAACGTGGCGGATCGGTCTCCTTTCCCCTGGCCAAACAGGCTGTAGCAGGCATTAATCTTGAGTTTTAATCCAAAACATTCTACATACTATGAAAAAAACGATTTTCACCATACTTGCTGCGGCAGCTCTCGTGATGAGTACTCCCTCCTGCTCTGACTTCCTGGAAGAGGAAAACAAGGCAGGCATGACCGCAGACCTTACATACAGTACCGCTTCAGGTATCCAGGGTCTTGTCTCTTCGGCCTATAACTTTGCCCGCGGATGGTACGGCAAGGAAGCAGCCCTCGGCCTGTCGGAAACCGGCACCGACCTCTTTTACTATGGTTATGACAACAAGCAGAAGTCGCTCAACTCTTACAACATCACCGCCGAGAGCCTCGACGGCAACTCCAGCGACAATGCCAGCCTCGACCATTACTGGGAGATGTTCTACTGTGCCGTGGACGTCTGCAACACCGCCCTGAAATACATCCCCGAGAACAAGGTGATTGCCGAGAACCTGCGCAGCCGCTTTATGGGAGAAGCTTATTTCCTGCGGGCTTTTTACTATTTCCACATGGTCAACCTCTGGGGGCCCATCCCTTACAACAGCGAACCGTTGACCGCCATTTTCACCGCCCCCACCCGTCTGTCGGAAGAAGAGGTGTATGCGAAGATTCTCGAAGACCTCGATCTGTCGATTGCTGCTTTCCAGGCGGCCAACTATATGGTTAAAAGTGATGGCCGTGCCAATTATTGGGCGGCACGCGCCCTGAAGGCCAGAGTTCTGCTCTATGCCGCCAGCTGGCTGGGCAAGAGCGATTACTATGCCCAGGCTAAAACCGAAGCCGAAGCGGTCATCAACAGCGGTGTCGCCTCCTTCTACGATAACTATGCCGACACCTGGTCAATGAAAAACGAGGATATCTCCAAAAACAAGGAAGCCATCTGGGGGGTGAGTTATTCGGCCGATATCAAGACCAATGTCAATTGTATTCCCAAACGGTATAAAACCAATGCCTCGGGCGATCCTCTTGACTATAACTCACTGATCACCCGTACCGGTTACAGCCGCGGGGGCAGTGCCATGCTGCTGATGTTCGTCTCCATGTGGAACAATGGGGCCTCCGATTTTGGCAACAACGGCAATGAGACCTTCGTCAGGGTTCTGGGGGAAAGCACCTCTTACATCACCCACTACAAGACCAAGGAAAAGATCTATGTGGCCCCCTACTATTCACCGTACGGAAGGGGATTTACCCGTTATCTGCCATCGCTCTATCTCTGGAAACTGTTGGACCAGAACCGGGCCACGGACCAGCGTTGTGAAGCCACGCTGTTGGATGCCTATACCATAGCGCCCGGACTGGCGGGGAGTTCCAAGAATTATCCGGCCATTCAGGATACGGCCATTTATTATTGTGCCCTTGACGGGAACAGTCCCGAAGGGCAAGCCAAGCAGGCCTGGGCCAAGGGCCGCTACCGGATCCAGTTCATGAGCGGAGGGGACATCCCGGTCTACACCTCCTCCGATCCGGCGACCGCCAAACCGACTGAAGCGGCCAAGGCGAAGTCAGACGTATACAACGACGGGCGTTACAACTCCTATAAAATCAGTGGATGGTGTTCCTATCCGGGTATCAAGAAGTTCCTCGACGATGTGTATGACCTGAACTACCCGACCCACGACATTTCGAGCCGTGATGCCATCGTGCTGCGTCTGGCGGAGATGTACCTGATCAAGGCGGAAGCGGAACTGGGCAGCGGCAGCGCCACGGCAGCCCGGGAAACCCTGAACCAGCTCAGAGCCAAGCGGGCCAAGGCCGGTAAAGACAACGCGCTGAAAGGCACCGTCGACATCAACACCATTCTCGACGAAAGGGCCATTGAACTCTGCGGTGAACAGCAGCGTTGGTTTGACCTTAAGAGGACCAAAACCCTGGTCGACCGGGTGAAGAAATACAATGCCCAGGGATCAGCCAGCATTAAGGATTTCCACTATTTCCGGCCTATTCCGCAGTCGCAGCTCGATGCGGTGACCAATAAGACCAGCGGCCCATCGGCCGATGGGTTCTGGCAGAACGACGGGTATTAATCCACGGAGGGCGGTCGCACCTGAATTGTCGCCTCCCTGAATCCTGCCAAAGGATGACTATTACGGCTACCCGGCAATCCCGGGTAGC
>ERZ1645192.1116-NODE-1116-length-22515-cov-50.712467_pt1 | contig 22515 bp, 19 predicted proteins | sample MGYA00575354_ERZ1645192 | MGnify/ENA primary metagenome ERZ1645192 (study PRJEB40844, sample SAMN11349763) | freshwater sediment metagenome | isolation source: river sediment | host: Sediment | place: India: Faizupur Khadar , New Delhi | collected 2017-02-21 ... | reverse complement strand
TAGGAGAGATGTCGCCGGATTCCGCTGCCGCGTCGGCAGGCATTGTTACCGGTGACAAAATTTTAGCGATCAATAATAAAAAGATGACGTATTGGGATGAAATAAAACCAATAATAACAGAATCTAAGGGCAATGAAGTTCAAATCATTGTTCAACGTGGTAATGAAGGGAAGATTTTTACAGTAAAACCGAAATTATCCAAGGCAAAGAATATTTTCGGTGAAGAAGAATCGACCTACCTGATTGGGATAACACCTGCAGGCAAGACGGTCATCGAAAAAAAGAATCTCCTGATGGCTATGGTTTCCTCATTCAGCAAGACGTGGGAAATAAGCAAACTGACCGTTGTTTCTGTTGTAAAAATGATTGAAGGGGTGGTTTCGCCTCGGACTCTGGGTGGCCCCATTTTCATTGCTCAGGTGGCGGGAGCTCAGGTCAAAGAGGGTATTGTCCCGTTTATTCTTTTTATGGCCATCCTTTCCATTAATTTAGGAGTAATTAATTTATTTCCCATTCCTGTCTTAGATGGAGGACATATATTCTTTTATCTCGTCGAGATGATAACCCGAAGAGAAATTCCTATTAAAATTAAAGAAATGTCTCAGCAAATCGGTTTTGTCGTTTTACTGATGTTGATGCTTTTTGTTATCATGATCGATATTGAACGGCTCAACATTAAACCGATTAATGATGTTTTGAAATTTTTTAAATAATATGTTGACACTAGCTTTTGATTCCTCTTCGAAAACAGCCTCAGTATCTATTTTAAGGGACAAATCTGTTTTATATGATACGGTTATCAATAAAGGCCTAAACCATTCCGAAGTACTTCTTCCAGCCATTGACGAAGCATGCCGTCTGTCAGGTATTCAATTGCCTGAATTTGATTTATTCGCCTGCACGTTGGGTCCGGGATCATTTACCGGTTTGCGTATCGGTGTCAGCACTCTCAAAGGATTAATGCTGGCAACGGGAAAACCGGCAGCAGGCATTTCAACACTTGCTGCGCTTGCTCTCAATGTGGACCAGAAAGAAAGAATTATTGGTTCCATGATGGATGCAGGCCGCGGGCAGGTTTATCTTGCTTACTACCAATTTGATAAAGATGGTGTTTTAACTCAGATTGAAGCCGCAAGGGCTCTCGATCCGCAAAACATTACCGATCATTACAAAGATAAAGTGATCTATGTCGGCGATGGTGCAATTAAATATGCCGATTCCCTCAGTTCTCTTTCGCCAGAAAAAAATAAAATAGCCTCTGCGGAACAACAATTTATCTGCGCTTCAGCCGTAGGAATTCTGGCGATTGAAAAATATTCCCGCAATGATTTGCTTGATTTGGCGAGATGTGTTCCCGTTTATTTGCGTTCAGCCGACGCTCTATCGAAAAAAATGAATCTTCCATGATGATGTCTTCCGTCAACTCTGACGTATCAACTTTTATTTTCAATTTAGGATAGATTCTTTCAGCGTATAGGATAAAAAAAGATACACGGTATTTCAGATGAATTATGGTATGTTCCGAAAAGAATATCGACAAAGAACCAGGAAAGATGAAAGAATATTAAAGTTGATCATCGTGGTTTTCTTTGTGATGACTTCATTATTCTGGCCATCCGGTGTTTTCTCGGAAAGTATTCTGCAGCGCCAGTTTCAACTCTCACGTTTAATGAAAACTAAAATGCCAATATCATCTATTGATGTTAAAAACGTTTATCCACATGATACCGGTGCATTCACGCAAGGATTGTTATTCCATCAGCGCTGTTTCTATGAATCAACTGGTCTTAACGGGAAATCAACTCTTGCCCGAAAAGAAGCAATGACCGGAAAAAGCCTGCAAGAAGTCAAAATTTCTTACAAGTATTTTGGCGAGGGAATTGCTTTGCTGAAGGGAAATATTTATCAGTTGACATGGCAGAATGAAACCCTTTTGATTTATGATGTCCGGTCCTTCCAGAAAATCAGGGAAATAAAATATCGTGGAGAAGGTTGGGGATTGACCTCTGACGGTAAGCATTTGCTGATGAGCGACGGTTCATCAACCATCACGTTTCGTGATCCGGATTCGTTCAAAGTGGTGCGGGAAATTCATGTCCGTGACGGTAATACACCTGTCGGTCAGCTCAATGAACTGGAATTTATCAAAGGTGAAATATGGGCGAATATATTTATGGAAGATATGATTGTCCGGATTTCTCCTAAAAATGGTAAGGTGACAGGCTGGATTAATTTATCGGCACTTCGTTCTTATCTTTCCCGGAATGAGTCGGTCGATGTGCTCAACGGCATCGCCTATGATGTTAATACAGACCGTATTTTCGTGACGGGCAAATACTGGCCTAAAATATTTGAAATTCAGTTATCCAAGTAAACAGTTCTAAAGCCTTAATTAACTTGACCTCATATTCATTTTGAATTATAAGCCCCGCAGCTTACGACATCCGACATTTAGCTTCCGAGGGAAAAATGAAAATTATATTATTGGGCGCGCCGGGCGCAGGCAAGGGAACGATAGCCAAATTACTGACGGAATTTGACGGATCGGTGCAGATATCCACCGGCGACATTTTACGATCCATCGTGAAAGAGGGAAATGTGCTCGGGCAAAAAGCTAAAGAGTATATGGATCGGGGGGATCTAGTGCCTGATTCTCTGATTATGGACATTATGGAATCAAGGTTGCAGGAACCGGATTGCCAGAACGGATTCATTCTGGATGGTTTTCCGCGGACGATTCCTCAGGCAGAAGCGCTCGCTAAACTACTTGCCAGACTTAAAATAAAACTGGATTTTGTCGCCAATCTAGATGCGCCGCGCGAAGTCATCCTGGACCGTCTGACCACACGCAGAACATGCTGCAATCCATCCTGCCAGGCCATCTATAATGTCAAAAACAATCCCCCTAATGAAGATGGCACCTGCACGCTGTGTAATCATCAGACCATTCAACGGGATGATGAAACGGAGGAGGCAATTAGTAACCGTCTGAAAACATACCATCAGAAAACAGCACCGCTGAATGATTATTATGAAAAAGAAGGGTTGCTTAAAATTTTCCTGTCGCTTATTGCCGATGATACGATAGCGGATATAATAAAAGCTTTGAAAGCTTAAACCCTCAATAATTACATGATTGAGTATGAAAAAGAGCTGAATCCGGAACAATACCGGGTTGTCGCAGAAGAGGGCGGGCCGCTTCTTGTTCTTGCAGGAGCAGGCAGCGGTAAAACGCGGACACTGACCTACCGGGTGGCCCATTTGTTGGAATCCGGCGTACCGCCGGAAAGTATTCTGCTCGCGACATTTACCAATAAGGCCGCGCATTCCATGCTGAACCGGGTGGAAAGTCTTGTTAATTGTTACACGGGGAAAATAATGGGCGGCACATTTCACTCCATTGCCCATCGGTTTCTGCGAAGTTACGCTTTCCGCCTAGGCTATTCCAATAGTTTTTCCATTGTGGATAGTGAAGATGCCCGACAGATCATTGCATCGGCTATGACCGAATTAAAAATAGACACCAAACTCACCAAATTCCCCAAGAATAATATTATCGCGGAAATAATCAGCATGGCGCTGAATACTGAAAGCACGCTGGATGAGGTGATTTCATCGAGATACCCATTCTTTTTACATCTGAATCCGGAAATTCATCAGATCGCTTACCTTTACGGAAAGAAAAAGAAAGATCTCTGCGTAATGGATTTTGATGATCTGCTGGCCAACTGCCGCCGATTGCTAAGGGATAATCCCGATATTCTGTACACGCTTTCCCAACGGTTTCATCATGTGCTGGTGGATGAATATCAGGATACCAATATTATTCAGGCGGATATGGTCGATTTGCTGGCTTCCGGCCATCGCAATCTGATGGTTGTGGGGGACGATTCGCAAAGCATTTATTCTTTTCGCGGTGCCAATTTCAGCAACATCATTCATTTTCCCGAGCGCTATCCCGACTGTAAAATATTCAAGTTGGAAACCAACTATCGCAGCACGCCGGAAATCCTGCATTTGGCCAACCTAAGTATCAACAATAACGAAAACCAATTTCCCAAAGCTCTGAAGGCCGTCCGCAACAAAGGAATGAGACCGGTCATAGTTTCCGCGCAAAATGTTTTAAAGCAGGCGGACTTTGTTGCGCAGAGAATTGCAGAGCTATCCCGCGGCGGCGTACCGTTTAGCGAGATGGCTGTTCTCTACCGTGCACACTATCATTCGATGGAAGTGCAAATGGAATTTGTGCGGCGGGACATTCCTTTTGATATCCGTTCCGGCATCCGCTTTTTTGAGCAGGCGCATATCAAAGATGTGACATCGTATATGCGAGTCCTGGTAAACCCACACGATGAACTGGCCTGGCGAAGGCTTCTGATGATGTATCCCAAAATAGGCAAGGTCACGTTTGAAAAAATCTGGAGCCGTCTGGCTAATCAGGATAATCCGCTGGAGTCGTTATTGGCGGAAGAGTTTCTGAAAATCGTACCCAAACCGGCGAAGGCCGGAGTCGGATTATGTCGAAATACCTTACTTACATTGCTTTCGCTTGATGTTCCCGATAGAATACCCGAAAAAATCATTGATCTGCTGTTAAGCAACGGCGACTACCGGACTTATCTGCAGGATAATTATTCTGATGCCTCCGCGCGCGAAGATGATTTAATTCAGTTGGGAAATTTTGCGGCCAAGTTTGAGAGGATGGAAGACTTTCTAAACGAACTGGCGCTGCTCACCAACATGTCCAAAGAAGAAGAAATAGAAGAAAGGCAGGAGGACAAGGTGATCCTAAGCACGATCCACCAGGCCAAAGGACTGGAATGGTCTTATGTGTTTTTGATTTGGTGTGCCGACGGCATGATCCCTCTGCAGCGGGCGCTCAAGGAACCGGGTGGAGAAGAAGAGGAAAGAAGGCTTTTTTATGTGGCCGTGACGCGCGCCAAGGATCAGCTCTACCTTTGTTCGCCAGTGTTGGATTATACACGGTCTGCAGGCACTCTGACACTCAGCCCATCGCGCTTTATCAGCGAAATTATGCCTCTGTCACCAAAAGACGAACAGCGCCCCTTTGAACAATGGGCGCTGTTCGATGATTATTAGTGCTCGTCCAACTGAAGGTTTGACTTAGGCACAGAGCGTTGTGGTACCAATTGATCTTCCATGGATCACGCGCTTAATTAGTCAACATCTTGCCAGTGATCGGATCCATCCATACGACACGGATATTGTTTGAAGATCCCCCCGCATCGCCTATGGATGCGGTTTCGTGGACGGGAATCGTATCCTCGAGCGTGTCCTTTTCCTTCAGATGACCATGGCCCACGAAGATGCCCTTGATGCAGTTCTTATAGGACCGAACAACAGTGTAGAAACGATCCTTATCCATCACCTGCATGGCTAAGCCAGCTGCTGACCATGTTTTAAGAGCATTGTGGTCTGTAATGACCGGGTGGTGTATGAATATCAGGCATGGTTCTGGGTTCTGGAGTTCGTTTTCGAACCATACCATTTGCGTATCATCAAACGAACCTTTACAACCTGTTTCGACAGTGGCAGAGGGACAAGGCTCGGCGTAGCTGGGACCACGGGTTGAATTGAGGATGATGAATCGGACGCCCTTGTGCACGAATGAGTAGTAGGGATCGATCCCGAGCACTTTTTTCCAGACTGCTTCCATATTGCTAGGATCGCTTGCCGTAATCCCTTGCCGTAATGCAACATCGAAACCGTCTTGGTAGTCGTGATTACCCAGGGTGACATAGAAAGGCTTCCCAAGAGTATCCATCATGGCCTTGAATGTCTCAGCGGGGTTATCTTCACCGATTCCGTAGTTCTCTAAGGAATGGGAAAACAGACATCCAGTGTTGTCGCCATTCACAATGACAAAATCGGCATCCAAGTGGTTTTTTTTAATTAGATCCAGGGCACCGTTAAAGTTTTCAAGGTTTTTGGCATTGTCGTATTCAATGTCATCCGAGTTTCCAGGAAGGCGGACATGCACGTCCGAAATAACTATGAATTTGAAGGAATCGACAGATGGTGTGATGGGATTTGCGTCACCGCCACCGCCACCGCACCCGAAAAACATGAAGAGAACTATGGCGAGAAGAATATTATGAAGAGACCTTATCCGTTTCATAAAGCAATACAATAGGCCATGGTTGTCAACATCCATTTTTCTTCCCGAAACTTTATTCCGAGACAGGGCACTCTCTTGAATAAGGATCTTTACTGATTCTAAACAATCTTTAGAGACAATTCCATCAACTGCTCAATGCTGACTTTCGACGGGGCGTCGGACATCAGATCCGATGCCTTTTGTGTTTTCGGAAAGGCAATGACATCACGAATCGATTCCGCCTTCGTCATAATCATAGTGAGCCGGTCCAGACCGAAGGCGAGTCCGCCGTGAGGGGGGGCTCCGTATTCGAGTGCATCGAGCAAAAATCCAAATTTCAGTCTCGCTTCCTCATCACTCAGCCCAAGCGCGCTGAATACCTGCGCCTGCATGTCCTTACGATGGATACGAATACTGCCACCACCGATTTCCGAACCATTGAGCACGAGATCATAAGCTCTGGCTCTCACTTTTCCCGGATCTGTGGTCATCAAAGGAATATCTTCCAGAAAGGGAGAGGTGAAAGGATGATGTGTGGAGACAAATCGTTTTTCCGTTTCTGAATATTCCATCAGCGGAAATTCCGTGATCCAGGTGAAGGCCAGGGCGTCAGGGTCAATCAGATTCAGTTTCTTTCCCAAATTGAGACGGAGATTGCCTAAAGAATCGTTAACAACTTTCGGTGCGTCTGCGACAAAAAATATAATATCCCCTTCTCTGGCATTCATGGTTTTGGCAACGGCAGCCACTTCTTCAGGCTTAAAGAATTTATAGATGGGCGATGTCCAGTCGGTGGCGTTTATTTTAGCCCAGGTCAGTCCTTTAGCACCGTAAATCGAAGCAAAATCTGCCAATCCGTCGAGATCTTTGCGTGAAAGTGTGGATGCCTTCTCGGCTTTAATGGCTTTAATGACCCCGCCGGTTGCAGCAACTTCCGTAAACAGTTTGAAGCCGGAATTTTTCACAATAGAAGTGAGGTCCACAATTTCCATACTAAAACGTACGTCGGGGTTATCCTTACCGTAACGGCTGATGGCGTCGGCATAGGTTATCCTGGGTAAGGGAAGTGAAAGGTCCTTGTTCAGGCAAGCCTTGAATATAGCTTTCATCAGGCCTTCCATCATCTGCATAATATCTTCTTCGGAGATGAACGACATTTCCACGTCAATCTGAGTGAATTCCGGCTGACGGTCGGCACGCAAGTCTTCGTCGCGGAAACATTTTGCAATTTGAAAATAGCGGTCAAACCCGGAGACCATCAATAGTTGCTTAAAAATTTGTGGCGATTGTGGCAGGGCGTAAAAGGTTCCCTTATTAACGCGACTGGGCACAAGATAGTCGCGTGCGCCTTCCGGGGTGCTTTTGCCTAGAAATGGTGTTTCGACTTCAATAAATCCATTATCATTAAAGTACTGCCGTGTGGCTATAGCCAGCTTGCTGCGCAGGAACAGGTTCTTTTGAATAGCCGGGCGACGTAAATCAAGATAGCGGTATTTAAGCCGGACGTTTTCCGAAGTATCATCTTCATCAAAAGAGAACGGCGGTGTCTTGGATTCGTTTAATATTTCCAGTTCGGAAATGATAACTTCCACCTGGCCCGTGGCCAGTGCCGGATTATCCATTCCTTCGGGACGTTTTCGTACTCTGCCTTTTACCGCCAGGACATACTCGCTGCGGATTTTATGCGCCTCGCCGTGAACGGTTTGGCCCGCTTCCGGATTGAAGACAATCTGAACAATCCCTTCGCGATCGCGCAGATCGACGAAAATAACACCGCCATGATCGCGGCGGCGTTGCACCCAACCCATTAATATAATATCTTTTCCGTCATCGGCCAAACGGACATTTCCGCAATAATGCGTTCTTTTGTCTTTTGTAATGAATTGGCTCACAAAACATTTACCTCTCTTTAAGAATATTCGTCACCGCTTCCAGGAGATTATCCAGGGGCAGGCTTTGCTGATTTTTAGTGCTCATATTACGTAACTCGACGCGCTTCTCTGCTATTTCTTGATCTCCGAAAATCAATGTATAGGCGCTGTTTAATCTATCGGCGCGCTTCATCTGACTTTTGAGACTTTTATCAGAATAATCCATTGCCGCGCAAATTCCTGTACGACGTAATTCCTGGGTCAAACCAAAAGCGATTTTCTGCGCATGCGTGCCTAAAGCGGCAATGTATATATCTGTTTCATAATGGTTTTTATCATCAGGCGGCAGGCACGCGATTAGTCTTTCCATGCCGATGCCGAAGCCGATCCCTGGAACTTCTGGACCGCCCAGAAAACTGACCAGACCATCATAACGACCGCCGCCCGCCAGAGAATTCTGGGCTCCCAACGCGCCGGATTTCACTTCAAAAGCTGTTTTCGTGTAGTAATCAAGGCCGCGCACCATTTGAGAATTGATTTCATAGGCCAGATTCAGATCATCGAGATAACCTTTAACTGCAGAAAAATGGTCCGAGCATTCTGTACAGAGAAAATTTAATATGCGAGGAGCATCGGCAATGACCGAACCGCAGGTTTCCACTTTGCAATCAAAGACGCGTAACGGGTTTGTATAGATACGTCTTTGACAATCTGGACAAAGAGCGCTCTCCGATCCTTTCAGAAAATCAACGATAGCTTGGGAAAAAATGGGGCGACAGGCTTTGCAGCCCAGCGAATTAATTTCCAGCGATAACTTTTCGACGCCTGCTGTTTGAAGGAAATGCATCAGCATAAAAATAACTTCCGCATCGGAGGCCGGTTTATCATCTCCAAATAATTCCACGTCAATCTGGTGAAACTGGCGGAAACGGCCTTTTTGCGGTCTTTCCCGGCGGAACATCGGACCCATGGTGTAAAGCTTGGCAATCGGATCGGACGCCAGGAGGTTATGCTCAATATAAGCACGGATGACGGATGCCGTGGCTTCCGGACGCAATGTCAGCAGTTCGTCGTCTCGATCGCGGAAGGTGTACATTTCCTTTTCGACGATATCCGTAGTTTCCCCAATACTGCGTTGGAATAAAACCGTTTTTTCCATAATGGGTACACGAATTTCACAAAAACCGAAACATGCAAAAATTTGGCGGGCGGTTAATTCCACCTGATGCCATCGTGGAGAATCCTTAGGTAAAATATCTTTTATGCCCTTGATGGCTGTAATTTTTTCCATAGTTATATCCCATATAAAGTGGTGTTTTCTAGCATATCACCGGGGTGTTCGCAATCAAATATTATTGATGGAAAGGATGATAATAGACAAATGTACGGCGTACTTTATCATCTTTTTGTGAAGGGTACCGTCAACGGAGATTGAAAATGCGAAATCTGCCTTGGAAGTAATAAATGACTTAATCCGGGGCCAAAAAGATAGTGACCCTTACGGGCCACTTTGTGTTTACTCTTGCAATTAAACCCATACGATCTTTTTTATATTGTCAAATGTTGCTTCTTTTACAGGATACATGTCTTCGACAATTTCTTCCGGCTCAAACCAAAGCTTAATTTCTTTTTCAGCATCTTCCGGGCTGGAAGATGCATGGACAACATTTTCAAATACTCCTGATGTTGTTATTCGACCGTATGCTCCTCTTATGGACACAGGACTGGCTTTTTCCGGATCCGTATCACCGACAATATCTCGAATTTTGGAAATGGCATCATCTCCCTGATAGACCAGTGCGAGCACTCTGTGAGTCTTATGCACGTCACCCACGATATACTGGATCAGTTCTTCGAAAAAAGGCTTATCCTTCAGGTGTTCATAATGTTTTTCAGCCAACTGACGGCTGACACGCAAGACCTTTGCGCCCATAATTGTCAATTTTGCCTCTGCTAACCGGGATATAACATTTCCCGTTAATGATTTTACGAGTCCATCAGGTTTAATAATAATCAATGTTTGTTGAATAGCCATATATCTTCCCCTATTGTGATATTGCTCTTAATTTTTTATGTAGTAAACATATAACTTAAAAATATTAAATTGACAATGACTAAAGATATTCCCTGATGGAATGCTTGGAAATTACTTCAGCCAGGAAGTGATTTCAAGCGATTTACCATCAGTTTGCGCAGTAATTGCGCCTTGTTGATCCGTTCTGAAAAGAACGACACCGTTTACATGATAACGATCCAGAACGTCCGGATGAGGATGGTGGAATACGTTATTTTTGCCGGCACTGACAATTGCAAAGCGGCAGGAAACGGCACGGATGAAATCCACAGAACTGGAGTGGACGGAGCCATGATGTGGCACGAAAAGAAGATCGCTTTTCAAATTGTGTCCTGAATGGATCAGAAGCGTTTCAATAAGGGAGGAAATATCGCCTGTTATCAAATAGCTTCTCGTCCCATAGGTTATTTTCATAACCAAAGAAGAGTCATTGGTTTCATTAAAGGATGTTTTCTGGTCATTTTGTTTTGGTGGATGTAAAGGCCAAAGAAATTGGATATGAACACCATGAATATTTTCAGGCAGCGATTGTGATGACACATGCTTAATCTTTAATTTACGGTCAGAGATTAATTTTTCCCAGAACAAATAAAGATCATCATCCGCTTTCACGCCCGTACACCAGACTTCCCGGACGTCGAAGTTATTAACGATATGAATTAATCCCTGCAGATGATCCGGGTGAGGATGCGTGAGAACAACAATATCAATTTTTCTGATTCTTTGGGCATAAAGAAACGGAGCGATCACTGCTCTGCCCATATCAAATGAACTGTCATGAAAACCGCCGCCGTCAATAAGCATATTGATGCCTTGGGGTAATTGGACCAAAGTGGACGCACCCTGCCCGACATCAATGGCTGTAATTTTTAAATCGGTGGAATACGTGTTTTTCGTGACAAGATAAGCAGCATCAGACAAAATCAATACCACAGTAATCAGGAGAGCTATTTTTACAAAAGATGGATGGCGAGCCAGAAATCCCTGATTATTTATTTTGTTGCCTGGCGTGACAACTTGAATCAGTAGAAAACTAAAGATATAAAAAATTGTTATTTCGGCAAGGTTGGGTTTTACAAGACTGAAAGAGGAACAAGACCACGATGCCAGCCAATTGATTATTGCAACGGCAATACCAGTGAAAAATGATGCGACTGAAATGAGAAAACCAGCAAACCAGGTTGAAAACAGTGAGGTGAGGATGAAGGCCATCGCCGGGATTAAGGTTAGCATGCCCAGCAGGGGAACTGCGATGAGGTTGGCGATCAATGTCACAGCGGAGACGCGGTTAAAGTAAAAGACAATAATGGGCAGTGTGCCCAGAGTAGCGGCAGCCGATACCAGGATGAAAACATAAATACGGCGAATCAACTTTTGCAGCCATGCGGGTGCTGATGATGGGATCGGTAAGGCCAGATTGTCCAGTCTCGGAACGATGTAGAGAATCGCGAAAACCGCGCTGAAGGATAATTGAAAGGAAATTTCAAAAAGAGATTCAGGCGCAATAATCAGAATGATTAATGCCGCACCGAAAAGAATATTATAGAGATCTTTTTGTTTTCCAATCAGTAACGAGGTGAGAAAGGCCATGGCCATAAGGGTTGCGCGAAGAACGGTTGTTCCCATTCCCGCGACCAGGGCGTAAATGACAATCGGTAAAAAAGCTGCGGCTGTGGCCATTTTGATGATATTGAATTTGAGCATCATATATTCTGAAGATTTCAACAGGACCAATATTAGGAAAAAACCGCCTGCCGCCACCATGCCGATATGCAGTCCGGAAATGGACAGAATATGAGATGTGCCGGTTTTGGCAAAATTGTCGCGCACGTCCTGCGGAATGGCTTTTTGATTGCCGATAGTCATGGCTTCTATGATTTCTCTTTGAGGGGACGGAGCATTGGTATAAATTAATTGTTTTAAATATAATCGAAAATTTTCCAGCTTGAGCTTGACGCCGCTAGCTGCATTGTGACGAATCAAAACAATGCCGGCATGATTGGCTACGAATCCTGAAACATAAATACCCTGCCGGTTCAGGGTACGTTCAAAATTGAAGCTTCCTGGATTGTGAAAACTCTGGATTTTTTTTATTTTAGAATGGAAGCGGATAAAGTCACCATATTGGAAACAGAGATCCGCTGGAATAACGAGACGAATATTGCCCGTCACGGGGAGATACGAGTTATTTATAATCATTCTCTGACAACGAACTATCAAAGCATTGTTAGCTGGGGCAATTTGTTCGCTAGTCAGGACAATGCCTTCCACGTTCAATGGGCCTTGATCTACTTGATGAGCAATATGTTGATCGTTCTGGGTCAGGTATTGTTGTCTTTGGATATTAAATAAGCCGACAATTACCAGGAAGAGGAGAATAAAGAAGAAAGCAGCAATGTTCCATTTATTTCTGATACAGAGAAGTAAAATAATCAGGATCGGTAATGCTCCGGTCAATAAAAACAGACAGGGTAGAGCGATAGAATCGCCGATCATAATACCCGCCATTAGGGCGAGCAGGGGATATAATAATGGCCTACGCATCAACGGGAAGTCATCTGTTAATAAAATTATTCAAATGATTAGCTAAAAATTATAAAATATTATAAAATCAAAAAAAGAAACTTAAATCTAAATATTTGGAAATAAACCATGCATCAAAATATAGAAAAAGATGAACGAAATGAGCAGAGACTCAAGCTGCTGATTATCAGTAGGTTGATTGTCATTTCCATATTTTTACTGGTTACTTTCTTCCTGGGGACGATGAGAGCGGTAATTCCCATTTCGCCGACTCTCCAGCGCTTAATTTATGCTGTTATCATTACGATGTATTTCTTGTCGTTAATTTATACACTCCTTTTAAGAAAAGAAAAGTATTTTCAGTTTAATATTCATACCCAATTAATTGTCGATATTGGTCTGGTTTCTTTTTTAGTTTACCTAACCGGTGGCAGTGGCAGTAACTATTCGCAACTCTACATATTAGTGATCATCTATTCCGCTATCTTTCTGGGCCGCCGTGGCGCTTTTATTATTGCATCCGCATCCAGCATAGCCTATGGACTGGCGTTAATGTTTGAATATTTCAACATCTTTCCCATCCTACATTTCACCAACCATGTTTACCTTGTTGAAGCAAACGACATTTTTGCGAGAATTATTGTTCACATCTTGTCATTTTATATTGTGGCTTTTCTAGCCAGCATTGTTGTTGAACAAGAAAAGAAAACCAGGTCATTATTGGAAGAAAGTGAGTCGGCTTTCGGTCAACTGGATCTCCTTTTTCGCAGCATCATTGAATCGGTGGATACCGGCATCATGACCATCACTTTACAGGGGCGGATTAAGACTTTCAATCGAGCGGCGGAGGCGATTACCGGTTTTCAACTCCAATCAATAGAGAACCATGAGATCCTAGAAATATTTCCCGAGCTTAATACTTTCTTTGACTCTAATACGTCTGATATGCCCAAAAGCAGAAGAGAAGTGAAAATCGTTCGCCGGGATAAGAAAAAAGTTCATTTGGGTTGTTCGTTTTCATCGTTGAAAGACAACTATGGCAAGCAAATAGGCCATATTTTGATCTTTCAGGATTTAACGGAAATCAAGCGAATGGAGGAAAATCTTGAAAAAAGTAAAAAGCTAGCTTTTATTGGCGAAATGGCCGCCAGTCTTGCCCACGAAATGAGAAATCCTCTGGCATCCATTACCGGTTCCATCCAATTATTGGGGCAGAACACCAGGATGGAAGAGACGGACAAACGGTTAATGCAGATCATTATGCGAGGTAAGGATCAGTTGGATAACTTCGTGCGTGATTTTCTTTTACTTTCCAAACCTGTTCCTGAAGTCAGGGAACATGTAAATGTTGATGAAGTCGCGGAAGAAGTTATAGAAAATATAAAAATGTCGAGTGAATGGACGGAAAACATCAAAATACTCAGAGCTTTTTCCGGACAAAACAAAGCCTATGCCAATAAAGAACAAATCCGGCAAATTATTCAAAATCTAATGCTTAATGCCTTGCAGGCCATGGAAGGAACAGGTAATTTGTTTCTTGAAATAAAAACCGTTAACCTAGAAGATAGAAAAGAGTATACATCGATTAAGGTAACGGATGACGGATGCGGGATTGAAGAAAAAGATTTAAAAAATGTCTTTGAACCTTTTTTTACCAATAAGGTTAAAGGAACCGGTTTAGGTTTAGCCATCGTCAGCCGTATTGTTGACGGTTACGGTGGTAAAATAAACATTGAAAGTAAGATCAATCAGGGCACATCCGTTACGGTTATGTTGCCCTGTAATTAAAATTGAATATTCATAAAATAAGGAGAGTAGCAGGATGGCGAAGATTCTGGTGGTTGATGACGACCAAGGCATGAGAGAATTTATGGAGATTATGTTAACCAAAGAAGGCTATGATATCACAACTGCCGACAGCCCCGTGAAGGCAATCAATCTCTGTCGTAAAACAGCGTATGATTTAGTCATCACAGATTTGAAAATGCCTAAAATTGACGGCATTGAATTCCTGAAAACCATCAAGGATCATCGACCGGAAACGGTTGTGATTTTAATTACCGCCTATGCTTCCGGAGAAACAGCAGTTGATGCGATGAAAGAAGGCGCTTATGATTATGTGGAAAAAGGCGGCAATATCGAAGAATTAAAGCAAATCATTCGTCAGGCATTGTTGAAAAATGGACTGGTCAGTGAGAATCAGTCACCGAAGAACGAAACACCCGAAGCATCTTTTTGTGGCATGATTGGTACCAGTCGGGAGATGGCCAAAGTATTCTCAACGATTCAAAAAGTGGCCAACACGCCGGCCAATATTCTTATTTTGGGGGAAAGTGGAACAGGCAAGGAACTGGTTGCGAGGGCCATTCATGCCAATTCTTCTCGCTCCAAAATGCCGTTTATGGCCATTAACAGCGGCGGTATTCCGGAGAACCTGCTGGAAAGTGAACTGTTCGGTTATATGAAAGGATCATTTACCGGCGCTTATGCAGATCGGCCGGGACTTTTCGAGTTGTCCAAGGGCGGCACTGTCTTTTTGGACGAGATTGGCGAGTTACCGCCCGTCCTGCAGGTAAAACTCCTGAGAGTTGTGCAGGAAAAAACTTTCCGCCGCATTGGCGGAGCGGAGGATATTAAAGTCGATGCGCGCATCATTTCCGCCACTAATCAAAATCTACACGAAAGAGTAAAAAAAGGTGAATTCCGCGAAGATCTCTATTTTCGCCTGAACGTTATTCCCATCCATATGCCGCCGCTTCGGCAAAGGAAGGAAGATATTCCACTTTTGACCGACTATTTCATCGAAAAATATGCCCGCGAATTTGGTAAAGAAGTGAGGATGATTTCTTCTTACGCAATGGAATTACTGAAAGGATACGCTTTCCCTGGTAATATTCGCGAGCTGGAAAATATCATTGAACGTGGCGTGGCCATGGAAACCTCTAATATTATTTTACCAGAAAACCTGGTACTGTCAGACCAAACCAATGGTGCACAGAACGGTATTGACCTGGAGATTCCCGATCAGGGCATTCATCTGAATGCTGAACTGGAAAAGATTGAGAAAAGAATGATCGAAAAAGCTCTGCAAAAAACAAAAGGGTCAAAGACAAAAGCGGCAGAACTACTTCATGTCACTTTTGATGCATTGCGCTATCGTATTGAAAAACTGGGCGTGGAATAAAAATCCAATGGTCATATTCGGATTTGGATGATTATGAATATGAGATACGGAAACCGTGCAAGTTTCCCGTGTAAGGCTCTTCTATAACATCCAAGTGGTCAACACGAGCAGCCGGTGGACCTTGATGGCACCAGACAATCAGTTTATCCACGTCACCGTCTTCTCCCTCCAGCAGAGCTTCGACAAGACCATCTTCCCTGTTGCGCACCCAGCCGGCTAGATTAAGCTTTGTGGCGTTTCGTTGCATTTCAGACCGGAAGAAAACACCCTGCACTCTACCGCTGACATATACATGTACTCTTTTCATAGTTCTTTCTTGCTGATGAGCTTCAAAAATTCTTCTTCGCTGATTACAGTTATGCCCAGAGATATTCCCCTATCCATTTTTGATCCAGGCTCAACGCCTGCCACGATGTAGGATGTTTTGCTGGTCACAGATGATTGGACGATGCCGCCCAATGCTTCAACAAGCGTCTTGGCTTCATTTCTACTCATGCTTTGCAAGCTGCCGGTGAAGACAAAAGCCTTTCCTTGAAGCGTCGTGTTTGTCAACACGTCATTCTTTTGAGGTGACAGGCCGGCCCGATGAAATTTTTCCATGACCTTCTTATTTTTATCTTCGGCGAAAAACTCGACGATGCTTTGCGCAATTTCCGGACCGATTTCACTGATCAATGTTAAATCTACAGATGCTGCATTCATCAGATCTTGGATACTGCTGAAATGTCCGGCAAGGAGTTTGGCGGTTCTTTCCCCAACATGCCGAATACCCAGAGCAAAAATAAATTTATCGAGGGGAGGTGTCTTGGAACGTTCAATGGCGTCCAGAAGTTTCTGGACAGATTTTTCCGCCTGACGGTCGAGTGCCAACAGTTGGTCCTTAGAAAGAAAATAGAGATCGGCGGGATCACCAATCAGTTTGGCGTCAAAAAGCTGGGCGGAAACTTTTTCGCCCAGTCCTTCAATGTCCATGGCACCGCGTGATGCAAAGTGACGGATATGTTCCTTGATTTGTGCGGGACAGGACAGATTGACACAGCGGTGAGCGACCTCACCCTCCAGACGCACGATTTGAGATCCGCATTCCGGGCAATGGCGTGGCATGTGAAATTCTTTCTCCAGACCGGTTCGTTTTGTCGTAATAACCTGGACGACCTCAGGAATAACATCGCCCGCCCGCTGGATTAAGACGGTATCGCCGATCCGGATATCTTTTTTAAGAATTTCATCTTCGTTATGCAGTGTGGCACGGCTGACCATAACGCCGCTTACATTGACCGGTACCATGATGGCGACCGGTGTTAATGTGCCCATTCTACCCACCTGGACAATGATATCTTTGATCACAGTGCTCGCCTGCTCTGCCTGAAATTTGCAGGCCAATGCCCAACGGGGAGAACGAGAAACATTGCCTAGGATTTTCTGTATGGAGAGATTATTAACTTTAAGAACGACACCGTCAATTTCATAGGGAAGGCTAGGGCGTTTCGACCCAATATATTCAAAATAGGATATGCATGCGGAAATATCAGCAACGTGTTCGATAAGAGGATTGACGGGCAACCCCCATGTGATAAGGGTTTGTAGTATCTGCCAATGACTGGAAAAGCTTAAGCCCCGAACAGAACCGATGCCGTAAAGAAAAATATTCAGGGGACGACGCGCGGTAATCTTCGGATCAAGTTGACGAAGCGATCCGGCGGCCGCGTTACGCGGATTGGCAAACGGATCCTCACCTTTCTCCTCCCGGCGGTGATTGAGCTTTAAGAATGATTGTCTTTCCATATAGACTTCACCGCGTATTTCGATGAACTCCGGAAGAGGATGTTGAGAGTTTTCCTTCATTCTTAAAGGCAAAGAGGAAATGGTTTTAAGATTTTGCGTGACATCTTCTCCGATTGTACCGTCACCGCGCGTTGCTCCGCGTATAAAATAGCCATTTTCATAAATCAGGTTGACAGCCAGGCCGTCGAGCTTGGGTTCTGCCACGTAATCGATATGCTCAACTTTTGCCAGGCGTTTGATTCGCTGATCAAAATCATGAATTTCTTGTATGGAAAAAGCGTTGGCCAGACTCATCATGGCCTGCGGATGGATGAAGGAAGCAAACTTGGCGAGGGGAGCAGCACCAACTCTTTGGGTGGGTGATGAAGCGATATCATTATCGGGGTAGAGTTGCTCAAGCTCCTGAAGTTCCCTCATTAAGCGGTCGTATTCGGCATCGGATATTGTCGGCGCGTCCTGCTGATAGTAACGCCGATTGTGATATTCTATTGTTTTTCGAAGTTCTGCAATTCTTTTTTCAGCAGTGTCTTTATCCATCATTTAACCAATCGCAGAGTTGGTTTTCCTGAGTATTGTTTGATAGGAGCGGCCTTTTCGGCTGCTTTTTTATTGAGGAGTTGCTCATTGAAAATTGCGTTTTTCACCCGGATGGAATTGATGATGGAAAAGATCACCACTGCCTTTTCCCATTCTGGAGCAAAAGAAAAATTTTCCATTTTGACTCTGTATTTATCCCAAAGCGACGTCAGAGAGGCTTCGTCCAGACACAGGATATTTTCCGCGATTTTATTTAAGGAATCTTCCAGTTTGCTCATGGTGCAGGATTTTAACTTGGCTTGCCACCAAAGTCAAATTAAAAGCTTTTGTTCTTATGTGAATAATGCTCAATAACGACATGTCTGAACACAAATAACGCTTGTATTTTTTTTATCTTACCGCTAAGAATCTGAAAAAGATGATGATCGAAAGTAAAGTCAAAATAGGTGTGTTATCAGATACGCATATTTCCGGTTACAATGAGAAATTAAAGGAAATTATTAACGAACATTTTTCTGATGTTGATCTGATATTTCATGCCGGGGATTTAGTCGATTTGTGTGTTCTGGATCTTTTCGGCGATAAAGAAGTTCGAGCGGTTTGCGGCAACATGGACAATCAGCGTGTCAAACAGGAGTTACCGGAACAGTTGCTGATGAACATCAACGGATTTAAAATCGGATTGATTCATGGATGGGGCTCTCCGGAAGGCATGGAACGAAAATTGGCGGACAAACTGGGCAAGATCGATTGCATAGTATTCGGTCATACGCATCAACCGTTAAACAAAAGGATCAATGGCGTGTACTTTTTTAATCCGGGGTCAGCGGTCGATAAACGTTTTGCAGCCTCCAGAAGTATTGGTATTCTGGAAGTAGGAAAAGAATTAACAGGCAGGATTATACCAATAAAGTGATTCGATTCAGTAATATCGGGTGTTGGAAATATGGAAACAATGTTTGCCCCCTGGCGAATGGAGTATCTTGTGTGTGAAAAGAAAGAAGGCTGCGTGTTTTGTAAATGTTCCACTCGATGCGATGATTATATCGTTTTTGAAGGCAAAACTTGTTTTGTTATGCTGAACCGATATCCCTATGTCAACGGACATTTGATGATTATTACCGGGCGGCATTTGGGTGGTATTGAAGAATTGACAGATGAAGAACGTAAAGAAATATTCGCCCTGCTGGATATATCCGTTAAAGTGTTGAAAGATTCGATGAACCCGCATGGTTTTAATATTGGCATGAATTTGGGTAAGGCAGCCGGTGCAGGTATCGCTGAACATGTTCATGTGCATATTATTCCGCGCTGGGAAGGTGATACCAATTTTATGAGTGTCGTCGGCAATGTCCGCGTCATCCCGGAGGATCTGGCAACAACCGCCGCAAACCTTGCGCCACTGTTTAAAAAATATGCTCAGGAGGTTTCATCATAATGAAAATATTTTATTTAATTCTCACCCTCATCTTTGCTTTTTTTATTGTCACCTTTTCACAATTCAATTCCGCGCCTGTCACCATTAAATACTACTATCTGCAAGAAATTGTTGTCCCGGCTTATATGCTCATTTTTGTTGCCTTGATGGCGGGCATCATTATTACAGGTTTATTAGGCGTGGTAGAGAGATTTCGCCTGAATCGCACGATCAGCCGCTTGAATAAAACAATTCGAGATTTACGCAAGGAATTACGGGACCATGAAGCACCTCCCATGGTTGAAGACCGGAAGAAAATATCCAATCCTTCACCATGAATGCCCACATAAAATTTATCACCGACGCAACTCTTGCAGGACTTGCCAAATGGCTCAGGTTGCTGGGCTTTGATACCATTGTTTATGGCAGTGCAGCAGACCGACCAATGATGCGACAGGCCCAAAGTCAGGAGCGCATTCTTTTAACCCGCAGAAGAGATATGCGGGAGAGGCAATTTGCCGGTGACTTATTTTTGTTGCCGGCAGCAAGCACAGGTCAACAACTCAATTTAGTCATCCGGAAATATTCTTTAAAAATCAATTCCCGAGAAATGTACAAGATTTGCCTGATCTGCAACCAAAGACTGCATCCGGTTGGGCGTGAGGAGGTACGGGATTTAGTGCCGGCATTTGTTTTTGAGAATTGTGAACAATACCAACAATGCGACCACTGTGGGAAAATTTACTGGCTTGGATCGCATATTCAAAACGCACTGCAATTTCTGGAAAAGAACAACATCAAAATAATTAAAAATGAAGAAATGTAGAGAATGGTATCGCCACCCGTATGGATGGTTTCAAACCTTTCCCTAGGATGATATTGCACAATCGCGGTCATCGCCCTTGATTTTTTCGATGGCATGTTGAAGCGCGGGTAAAACGGCGGCGAGATTTTCCTTGGCACCTTTAGGGCTTCCCGGGAGATTGATGATCAGGCACCGGCCACGAATACCGGCAACGGCGCGGGAAATCATGGCATGCGGGGTAATTTTCATGCTGGCGAGGCGCATGGCTTCGGCCATTCCGGGCACTTCCTTGTCAATGACTTTCAGTGTGGCATCCGGTGTAAGATCACGCGGGCTGACTCCCGTGCCACCTGTGGTCAAAATCACATCCAATTTTTCCACGTCAGCGAATTGAATAATCGTTTTTTGTATCTGCTCAACTTCGTCAGGAATGATAAGAGTCTGTTTTATTTCAATGCCGGCTCCCGCAAGCATTTCCGCAATTGCGGGGCCGCTTAAATCCTGCCGTTTGCCCTGTGAACCTTTGTCGCTCACTGTAATGATTCCGGCGTTAAACATTTGTGATTATTCTTCCGCTTCTTTTTTCGATTCCGCTATAATTTTGTCCGCAATGTAAGAGGGGACCTCTTCATAATGTGAATCCGTGTAAGTGAAGTTGCCTCGGCCACTGGTCATGGAGCGCAGATCGGGAGCATACTTTAATATTTCTGCCAAAGGCACCTGACCTTTAATAACCTGATTGGTTCCATTGGTGTCCATGCCCAGAACGCGTCCCCGACGGCTGTTGAGATCGCCGATGACGTCGCCCATGTATTCGTCAGGAACTTCGATGGCAATGTTTACAATGGGTTCCAGCAGGATCGGCTGGCATTCCATGACGCCTTTCTGGAAAGCCATGGAGCCCGCGATTTTGAAGGCCATTTCCGAAGAATCGACGGTGTGATATGAACCGAAGACCAGAGAGATCCGAAAATCCACGACGGGGTAGCCGGCGATGACGCCTTTGGCCGCCGCTTCCTGAATCCCTTTGTCCACCGCCGGGCGGTATTGACCGGGAATAACGCCGCCGACGATTTTATCCAGGAACTCATAGCCTGCGCCGCGCGGCAGAGGTTCGATATCGATCGTGCAATCGCCAAACTGGCCGCGTCCGCCGGACTGCTTCTTATAACGGCCCTGGACGTTGGTTTTGCCTTTTATGGTTTCCAGATAGGGGACTTTCGGCGTGTTCAGGTTGACTTCGACGCCGAATTTTCTTTTCATCTTTTCTACATTGACTTCAATATGCACCTGGCCCATCCCGGAAAGAATCATTTCCTTGGTCTGGACATTGCGGGAGAAGACGATGGTCGGGTCTTCTTCCGTCAGGCGGTGAATCGAGGAAGCGATCTTGTCTTCATCGCCACGGGATTTCGGCTCCACGGCAAAAGACATGATCGGCGGCGGAACGGCTACTTTCTCAAAGATAACGGGATTTTTCTCGTTGCACAGCGTGTCTCCCGTGACTGTTTCCTTTAATTTGGCAACCCCGGCGATATCGCCCGGAATCAGCACTTCCGCCTGTTTCTGGTTTTTGCCCTCCAAAAAGAAAATATGACCGAATTTTTCCGTAATTTTTCTCGTTGAATTATACACGGCCGAATCGGAATTGAGCTTTCCGGAATAGACTCGGAACAGCGTCAGCCTGCCCGCGTAGGGATCGGCAATAGTTTTGAAAACAATCGCAGAAAAAGGAGCATCTTCTGAAGGCTGCCTTTCTTCAACACTGTCCGTTCCCGGTTTTTTGCCTTTAACCGGTCCACGGTCCACGGGTGAAGCGAAAGAACTGACAGCGATATCCATCAATAGCGTTGCGCCAATGCCTTTAAGGGCTGAACCGCAAATGACGGGAATAATGCTTCCCATCGTTACGCCTTTTCTCAAGCCGGACTTCAGTTCTTCGGCAGAAAGCTCGCCGGATTCCAGGTATTTATTCATCAGTTCATCGTCGGCTTCCGCGATGTCTTCGACCATCGAACTGTGCAGTATGTTGGCCTCATCCATCAAGTCAGCCGGAATGTCAGACGCCTTGCCAACGCCTTTGTTGTCGGTAAAAGTATAAGCTTTCATGGCAATCAAATCAATAATACCTTGAAATTTATCTTCCGCTCCGATGGGCATACAGATGGGGGTTGTTTTCTTCTTGAGTTTTGTTTTGATGC
>ERZ1645192.1114-NODE-1114-length-22551-cov-6.514803_pt1 | contig 22551 bp, 19 predicted proteins | sample MGYA00575354_ERZ1645192 | MGnify/ENA primary metagenome ERZ1645192 (study PRJEB40844, sample SAMN11349763) | freshwater sediment metagenome | isolation source: river sediment | host: Sediment | place: India: Faizupur Khadar , New Delhi | collected 2017-02-21 ... | reverse complement strand
AGGTCGGCGGCTTCGATCCGCGATACGAGTCTCCGGGCTTCCGTCACGGCGTCCTGAAGCTCCTGCGGAGTGCCGCCCGGAGCGGAGGCGAGAAGGCGGATCCGGCACGCGCACCAGTGGATTTCCTTGAAGAGCTCGAGAGTTTGTTCCGGCGCAAGAAGTTCTACGACACCCCGTTCCGCGAGGAACCGCGAGATCGGGCTCGTGTCGCTGTCGCGTTCGGCGTAGGAGCGTTTCTGGCGGATGGCCGCGGGTTCGTAGTCCGGGTTTTGAAACTCCGGCAGTTCGATCCGCCGGAACGGCAGGCTTTCCGCCAGCGAGTCCAGTTCCAACCTCAACCCCCCTGTACAGATGTTCATGGCGCGGCACCCCTTTCACTTTGATTAGACCGTGGTTCGGAGGGGTTCGTTCAAGCCGGAGAAAGCCCTTGGGAAACGGGCATTCCGTGGAATGAATCGGGCCGGTGGGGGGACTTCCTACAGTCCGAGATCGATGCGGCGGCACTGCGCTTCGAGCATCTGACCGGGCGCGCCGGCGAAGCGGACCCGCACCATCGTGGGCGAGACGGCGCCCAGGACGCGGACCTGCGCGCCGCGCTGAAGCTGGCCCACCTGCTGGAAGGGTTCCTTGAGCGAGAAGACCGGAACGGTGTAGGCCAGAATGATGTCGCGTTCCGCGAGGGCGGGAATTCCCATGGCCGGCGGCGACGCGCGGTTTGCCGTTCCATCGGCGGCCGTTTCGACGTCCGGGGCGAACGCGCCCACCCGGTTCTTTTTGGCCTCGCGCTCCGCCGTCTTCAACCGCCACCAGAACGTCATGGCGCGGGTCCCGTCGGGAAGGTCCGTGTCCTGCCCGTAGATGCGAGCCAGGCCGTTGCGGACAAGTTCCTCGGCGAGGTTTTTTTCGCCGACCATCACGACGGCATAAAACCGGTCCTTCTCGCTCCGGCCCATCGCCTCGTGCATCCGGGTCCAGACCGTGAATCCGTTTTCCAGGAACTTCTGCGTGAACTTCGCGGCATCCTTCCCGAGCCGGAGGGCGGCCTTTTCGCTGACGCCCCAATACTCGGCCTGCTCGGCGACGCGTTCCTCGATGCTGTTTTCGGTCTCGGCGGTGTCCGCGAAGTACAGGCGGAAGATGTACTCGCGGCGTTTGACTTTCACGTGGAAGCTGTCGCCGTCATTGGATTTGTTCGGCACGAGCTGGCAGTTCTCGTACATGCGCCATTTGTCGGCGTGGCAGGGCGAGGCCGAAATCAACAGAACCGTTCCAAGCAGTTGTAGCATCCTGCGCATCGGAGTTCCTCGCAACGAACCGGAACATACACCGCGGCCGGCGCCGCGGACAGGCATCCTATTCCTGGACCAGCACGATGGAGCCCAGGTTCCCGGCGCCCTCGGGATTCGCGGTTTCCCACTTCACCGTGATGGCGTGCCTGCCGGCCGGAAGATCGAGCAGCCCCATGTCGAGTTCGGTGTACGTGTGCCAGTCGCCGGTTCCCTTGAGCCACGAGTTGAAGAGGGGCTTCCCGTCGATGTAGATCACCAGCAGGCTGTCCTCGTTGGGCGTGGCGTACTTCAAGGTGCCGCGATAGGGCGCTCCTTTCCGAATCTCGATTTTCCAGGCCGCCTCCGTGCCGGAAATCCAGCAGCCGAGGCCGGCCGGATTGCGCAGCCATTCGGGCCGGATCGGGCTGCCCGCAGGAAGGGGGTCCACGGTAAACGCATCCAGCCAGATGGACTTTTCCTGTGCCGCCGCCGGCGGGCCGTGGATTTTCCGGAACCACGCGTTCTGGAGATTGATGAAGGAATCGTTCGCGTCCGCCTTTCCGAGCGCGATCGTATGCCGGCCTGCCGTCAGCGGGAATTTCCCGAGCGGATGCTCGCGGTAGACGATCCAGCTTTTGCCGTCGGCCAGCTCGGCGTCGAAGGCCTGCACGCCGTCGATCCAGACCCGCGCGCGGCCGTCGCGCGAGTTGTTCGCGTAGCGGATTCCAAATTCGTAAACGCCGTCCTCCTCCGCGTCAACCACCCATCCCATGCGATCGAGCGGTCCCCAGTACCCCGCGTTCGGGACGGGGCGCCCCCATTCCAGTCGCAACCGGCCGTCCTGGTCGGGGAGGAGGAACGCCTGCGCCGGAGTCAGCCGCGAGCCGTCGTCCAACGGCCAGCGTGAAGGCTGGGCCAGCACGGCCTGCATCGCGGCGTTCACGTTCAGCGACTCGGTGCGGAGCGATTCGAACCAGTTCCGGATCTCCTCGAGAGAATCGTGATTCAGGTTGGGTGGCGGATTGGCATTGTCGCCGTACAGCCCCCAGTTGTAGTCCCGGTTCCCGCCAAGCACCTTGTAGCTCCAGAAATTCCAGGACCAGCCGAAGTAATCGAACACCTCCCGATTTCTCTGGAAGGCGCTGATGCCGCCGCGATCGATCTGCATGGAATTGAATTCCCCGACATGCACCGGCACGCCGTTGTACAGGCCGATCCGGTTGGGCCGGTAGAAAAACTCGGAAGGGTCGTTCAGCCCGCAGGCCGTGTCCTTGGGGTAGTAATGAAAGCTGTACACCACGTTGTCCCATCCCCGGTCCTCCGGTTTCGGCAGGAGGTGGAACCCGAGGAGACCGTCCTCGATGAAAAGAATGTGGTGGGTGTCCACGGCCCGAATGGCCTTGTACAGCTCGTCGTAAAAACCGGCGAGCGTGCTCATATTGCCGACCGTGTAAGCCTCGTTCAGGAGGTCGTAACCGGCGACCGCGGGCTCGTCCCGGTATCGTTCGGCGCCCTCCCGCCACCATTCGATTGTCTGCTGCCGGTACTTGGCTTCCTTCCAGAGAGCGCCCGTACTGCGTTCGCCGAGAATGCGGCCTTCGTTGCTCTGTCCGCCCGGCGCGCCGTGCAGGTCGATGATGATGTATAGGCCGTGGCTCCTGCACCACTGCACGCACTGGTCCAGCCACGCGAAATCGCCCCCGTATTCCGGATCGGAGACCGCGCGCCACCAGACGGGGACACGGATACAGTTCAAGCCCAGCGCCGCGATCCGGCGGACATCCTCCTCCGTGAAAAAGTTGCCGCGATGGGTCCGGATCAGGTCCAGTTTCGCTTCCCGCCCGAACCGCTTCTCCATCACGTCCCAGATATCCTTCTCGCTCTCGATCTGGTGCTGACCGTCGAGCCTCAGCATCCAGGGCTCGATCAGAAACCAGGAGCCGATGTTCGGGCCGCGCAAGACGACTCCGTTGCCGTTTGCGTCGGTAATCCGGGTGCCTTCAACATGCAGGAACGGCGGTTGTGGACGCTTGTCGCCCGAACCGAACCAGCCGCCGCTGCTCGACACGGACGACAAAAGCAGGATGCTCAACAGGCCTGACGTCAATTTCCTCATGGTCCAATCCCTCCGGTTCCGAACGCCAGCGGCAAGGCCGCGTATGACGGCTCTTCGATTTGCCCGATGTCTATCAATAACCTCTCCCGCCCGGGGTTGAAACATTTTCCGTTCCGTCGGCCGCGCTTTGTGTTGATATCGGTAACAGTACTTGCCGTGTTGGCCGCAGACGCCGAGCCGTCTATCCCGGACTGCCGGGACCGCGGGGTCTGCGATTCGGCGGTGCGCAACTTCGTCTGTGAAGAATCGAGCGCTTGGCATTGCGGCGCGACTCGGTACAATCTGGGGGAGGAGGGTTCCGTGAAGATTTGCGTTTTCATCATCTTGGCAACGTTGTTCTGCCTGGCCGCGCAGGCCGCGGAGATTCACGACGCGGTGAAGGCGGGAAACCTCGTCAAGGTGCAGACTCTTCTGCAGACGAATCCGGCGCTGGTCAAGGCGGTCAGCAATGACGGCAAGACGCCTCTGCACTATGCCGCGCTGGCCGGGAACAAGGCAGTCTGCGAGATGCTGATTTCCGGGGGCGCGGACGTCCATGCGAAGGACAAGGACAACTGGACCCCCCTGCATTGTGCGGCGCTGAAGGGGCAGACGGAAATCGCGCGCCTTCTGCTTTTGCGTGGCGCGGACATTCATGCGCTGGATAATACCGGTGCGGAACCGCTCTTCTGGGCGGTTGAACGGGACCGGCCCGCGCTGGTGAGGCTTCTTCTCGACAAGGGGGCGAACGTCAGCGCGCACCGCAATGACGGCAAGACCCCCCTGCATTGCGCGGCGGGCGGAACGTACCTGAGCATCGCAACCGTCCTGCTGGACCGCGGCGCCGATCTCCGGGCGGTGGACAACGTTCAGCAGACGCCGCTTCACATCGCGGCCCTTCACAACCAGAAGGGGATGGTGCAGCTCCTGCTTGCCCGCGGCGCGAATGTCAATCCGAGGGATAAAACCGGGCGTACCCCGTTGAAGCTGGCTCTCGGCCGGAACAACAAGGATGTCGTGCAGTACCTGAAACTCCACGGCGGGCAGGAGTGATCTGCCCGTTCCCTCCGGACTTGAAATGCCCTTCCGGAGCCTGTAGAGTGCGCACGTTGTTTTTGAATCAACCCTGTATCAACACCGAGAGGAGCAGTGCCCATGTCACGAGTCTATAATTTCAACGCAGGTCCCGCCGTTCTTCCGCTCGAAGTCCTCCAGCAGGCCGCCACCGAACTGGTCGAATTCAAGGGCACGGGCATGTCGATCATGGAGCACAGCCACCGCGGCAAGGACTACGAAGCGGTGCACGTCGAAGCGATCGACAGCATCAAGAAACTGCTCGGCCTGGGCGACAACTACGCGGTCCTGTTCCTGCAGGGCGGCGCCAGCCAGCAGTTCGCCATGGTCCCGATGAACCTCCTCGGCGAGGGGCAGGTCGCGGACTACGTCAACTCCGGCGCGTGGGGTTCCAAGGCGATCAAGGAAGCCAAGATCATCGGCAAGGTCAACGTCCTCGCGGACACGTCGAAGGACATCCCGACGCGGATGCCGGACATGAACAGCCTGAAGTACACGCCCGGCGCGGCGTACGTTCACGTCACCTCGAACGAGACGATCGCGGGTTCGCAGCTGAAGGCGTTCCCGAAGACCGCGTCCCCGCTGGTTGCGGACATGTCGTCGGACATGCTATCCCGCCGCTTTGACCCCAACCAGTTCGGCCTGATCTACGCGGGCGCGCAGAAAAACCTCGGCCCGTCGGGCGTGACGCTGGTGATCATCCGCAAGGACCTCGCGGAAAAGGTCTCCGAAAAGATTCCGACCATCTTCCGCTACAAGACGCACCTCGCGGAGAACTCGCTCTACAACACGCCGCCGTGCTACTCGATCTACATCCTCAATCTGGTCATGAAGTGGCTGCTCAAGCAGGGCGGGCTGGAGGGGATGGAGAAGATCAACCGCGAGAAGGCGGCAAAGATTTACGCGGCGATCGACGGATCGTCCTTCTACAAGGGCACGGCGGTCAAGGAATTCCGGTCCGACATGAACATCACGTTCCGCCTGCCGTCCGAGGCCCTCGAGGAGACCTTCGTCAAGGAGGCCTCGGCCCAGAAGATGAAGGGCCTCAAGGGACACCGTTCCGTCGGCGGCATCCGCGCTTCCATCTACAATGCCTTCCCGATGGAAGGCATTGACGCGCTGGTCGCGTTCATGAAGGACTTCGAAAAGAAGAACGGCTGACCAGAGTTGCGGGATGGCATGCCGGGGCGAAGGGCAACGCCCGGCTTCGTTCTTCGCCTTCGCTTTGAAGAAGCTGGTGTGCCTGGCGGGAGTTGAACCCACAACCTTTGGCTCCGGAGGCCAACGCTCTGTCCAGTTGAGCTACAGGCACAAGACAGGGATCGTGCAGCCGTAATCAGTAAACTGTGTTGGAGCGGGAGTCAATCCCGCAGCGGCTCGGTTCATTTTCTTGTGCGCGGATGATGCGGATGACGACGACGAATACGGAACGCCCTGACGGCAGGAAATCGGATGAGCTTCGCCGCCCCGAGTTCACCGTCAACTTCGTCGAATCGGCCCTTGGCTCGGTGCTGGTCCGCATGGGCAACACGCACGTGCTTTGCGGCGTCTCCGTCGAGGAAACCGTCCCGCGCTGGATGAGGGTTCAGAAAAAAGGTGGCGGCTGGCTTACGGCCGAGTACAGCATGCTGCCGTACGCCACGAAGGAGCGCACGTCCCGCGAGTCCACGCTGGGCAAAGTCGGCGGCCGAACCCAGGAAATTCAACGTTTGATTGGCCGTGCCCTGCGCGCGGTCGTGGACCTCGACAAGCTGGGTCCGCGAACCCTCTGGGTCGATTGCGATGTGATCCAGGCCGATGGAGGCACGAGGACCGCGGCCATCACGGGCGCGTTTGTGGCGCTCCGGCTTGCCATCACCCGTCTCATGAAGGACGGCATCCTCGACGAAGATCCCATGGTGGAAGCGGTGGCCGCGGTAAGCGTCGGCGTGGTCGGCGGCCAGGCCGTTTTGGACCTCTGCTACGCGGAGGACGTCGCCGCCGACGTGGATATGAACGTGGTCATGACCGCGTCGGGCCGGTTCGTGGAAGTTCAGGGCACGGCGGAAGAACAGCCCTTTTCCAAGGCGGAGATGCAGACGATGCTGACACTGGCGGAAAAAGGGGTGCTCGAACTCCTCGCGCTTCAGCAGTCCGCGGTAAAGGCCTGAACGGTTTTCTCAACCGCGCTCAGTCGTTCGAACAAACACGGCCGCGGCCCGAATCCTATCCGAGAAACGGTTCGACTTTCTCTTTCAAGGCCGCCTTGCTCATCGCGCCGATCATCTGCTGCTGGACCACGCCGCCCTGGATGACGAGAAGGGTGGGAATGGAACGAATCCCGAATTCGCCGGCCAGCTCGGGATTCTCGTCCACGTTGACCTTGGCGACCTTCATCTTGCCGGCCAACTCCGTTCCCAGTTCGTCCAGGACGGGGCCGATCGCTTTACAGGGGCCGCACCATTCCGCCCAGAAATCCACGAGGACGGGGACCGACGAACTCATGACTTCGCTCTGCCAGTTCCCGGCGTTGATATGAATGACATTGGCTCCAGCCATGGCTCATTACCTCCGTGAATCAGTGTTGTGACTTCTTGGTTACTAACATGCAGCAAAGGACAGCCGCGTCAAGTCCGTGCCATTGAACTTCCGCCGTCCGCACCCGGAACTACAGGAAACTCCGCAGGGTCAACGTTTGAACCGTGACCAAGGCGATGCCGACCAACACGGCCACCAGCGCCACGATGGAGAAAACCGCGCCGGCTTCTTCCTCGGCGGGCGTGGCCGAAACCCGCGCGGATCCTTCGACGGCATCCGTTCTCCCGATCACCAGCGGCTTGCTGGTGGTCATTCCGCCCTCGGGCCGCTTGATGCGTATCGTCTTGCGGCGCGTCGGCGGCTGATCCGCTGATTCCGGGGGGAGGTCGATGCGGGCCGTCTCGCTCTTCTTGGCGCTGTCGGCCTCCATGCTGACCGCCTCGACTTCCGCCTCTTCCTCGGCAGGCGGTTCCGGCCTCTTCATGACCGTGGTTGGCGGTGTATCAGGGCGCTTGATTCGGATCGTGCGCGGGGCGCCCGGGGTTTCCGCGGAGCCCGCAAACTTGTTGGCATCCAGCAAAGCCGTGCGCCTCTTGAAAATGTCGTCGCTTTCGTCCAGGACTTCGTTCAGGTCGATCCTGGCTGTCCGCTTCTTTGCGGCCTCCTCGGCCCCGGCGATTGCCTTGGCGTCGAGACGGGAGGTGTCTCCCTTGGCGCGTTCCTCATCGATCTGCACGCGGACGGTCGCCTTCTTGGCCGCTTCGCCCTTGTCATCTTCGGGAAGAGGCGTGATCTGGGATGTCGTGATGCGGATCGTGGACTTCTTGGCCGCTTCCTGCTTGGCCTCCTCGCTCATGGGCACAATGCCGGAAGTCCAATCGATGCGCGACGTGCTTTTCTTGACGCGCTCTTCGTCGCGCGGCGCTCCGCCCACAGGCAGGGCCATCGCGGAAGACAGGTCGATGCGGGTTGTTTCTTTTTTCTGAAGATTCGGGTCGGCCTTGGGCCTTGCCGCGGGGCGCGGACGGGCCGGCGGAGGAGCTTTGGGAGGAGGAGCGCCGTTTTCTTTCCCGTTCAGATTCATCTTCGGCGGTTGGATCCCATCTGTGTTCTGGTTGTTTTCAGCCATCGGCAGTCTCCTCGGAAATCCTGATCGAAACATAGCCCTTTGGCTTTGCACGGTCAAAGCAAAATCTCTTTGCGCTGGGCGTTCAGCAGACAGGCCGTTACTATGAATGCGGACCTGATGGATGAACGGGTGGTACTCATGAGATGCACACCGAACAGGATCTGTGGCGCGGCCGTGATGGCGATGCTGGTTCTGTGTGGATGCGGACGCCTGGAGGAAACGGAACCCGCGGTCCAGGAGGCGCGCGACAGCGAGGCGGAGCAGCGCGAGGCCCTGCGCCGGGCGCTGGACGGGGCGACGGAGGAAAGCGTGGCCATCAAGCTCGTCAAGACGGCGACCGCGCCGCAGGGCGAGGGAACCATGGAGGACTGGCTTCAGCAGCAGGCGACGACGAATGGATCGAGCATCTTTTTCCCGCGCTGGGAGATCGAGCGCCGCGGGGTGGGAAAGTATGAAGTCCTCTTCACCTCCACCCTGATGAAGGAGGATGGCCACGTCGGCAGTTGGGGTATGGCCTGGGTTGTGGATGTCGTGGTGAAAACGGTCGGTGCCCCGCGACAATTGACGCACGCGGAACTGAACACCCGGGCCGCACGCTACTTCCGCGACCGGCGGCGCGGCCTGCCGCCCGAACCGTTGAGCCTGGATTAAAAGCCTTTTCCAGACCCATGCGCAAAACGACAACGGCTTTTCATCGAGATCTCGTTCGCTGGTTCCGGAAAAACCGCCGGTCCTTTCCGTGGCGTTCCCGCCGCACCCCGTACCGCGTCTGGATCTCCGAGCTGATGCTCCAGCAGACGCGTGCGGACACGGCCGTCCCGTACTTCAACCGGTTCATGAAGCGGTTCCCGTCGCTGCGCGCCCTGGCCCGCGCGCCGCGGCAGGATGTCCTCAAGCTGTGGGAAGGCCTCGGCTACTACGCCCGCGCGCGCAACGCGCAGGACGCGGCCCGGTTCGTCATCGAGCATCACCGCGGCGTGTTTCCGCGCACGCGCGAGGGCCTGCTGTCCCTGCCGGGAATCGGCGAGTACTCCGCGGCCGCGATCGGAAGCCTCGCGCTCGGGCTCGATCTCGCCGTCGTCGATGGCAACGTGATCCGCGTCCTGTCGCGCGTGATGGCGTACGGCGGCGACATCACGTCCTCTGCGGCAAAGAAGAAATTCCAGCAATGGGCCGACGCGTTCATCCTCCCGGGCCGCGCCGGCTTGAGCAACGAGAGCGTGATGGAACTCGGCGCGCTGGTGTGTACGCCGCGCAATCCGAGATGCGGCGAATGTCCCCTGTGGAAAGTGTGCAAGGCCTTCGCGCGCGGGAACCCGGAGCGGTATCCGTTGAAGAAAAAGAAAGCCAAGGTGCCGCACAAGATCGTCGGCGCCGGCGTGGTCGTCGGCCGCGGCGGGAAAGTCCTGATCGCCCAGCGCAAGGAGACGTCGATGCTCGGCGGCCTGTGGGAATTTCCGGGCGGGACGCGCGAGCGCGGCGAGACGATGCCCGAATGCATCCGCCGCGAACTGATGGAGGAATTGGGGATCGACACGGAGGTCGGCCCGCGGCTGATCGTGGTCCATCACGCATACAGTCATTTCACGATCGATCTCCACGCGCACTGGGCGCGGATCGTCAAAGGCCGGCCGTGCGCGATCCATTGCATGGACTTTGCATGGGTTTCGCCGAAGAGTCTGCGCCGGTATCCTTTTTCCGCCGCCGACCTGAAAATCATCGACGCGATCGAACGTTCAGGCTTGGTTCGCCGCCGGGTTTCTGCTAAAATGCTGCCGTAAAGTGGAACCAAGGAAGGTCCCGTGGGCAGAATATTCCCGGCAGTTCTTTCGGTCGTGCTCGTCTCGTTTGTTCCTGTTGCCTCGGCTTTCGAGAAGCACATCAATTGCGGCGGCGGCGATTACACGGCGCTCGACGGCACGGTCTACTCGGCGGATTCCCTGTATGCGCCGGAGGGCGGATGGGGGTACACCAACGGCAACGTGTCGGTTACCTCCCAGGCGATTGCCGACACCGGCGACGATAGCCTCTACCAGACCGAACGCTGGGGCGTGAACGAGTACAAGCTGGACCTGCCGAACGGGCTTTACCGCGTGACCTTCCGCTTTGCGGAGAACTACCTCGGCGCCGTGAATGCGCGCGTTTTCGATGTCTGGCTGGAGGGGCGGCAGGTCCTGACGAATCTCGACATCTACGCGCGGGTGGGGTGGGCGCGGGCCCTGAATTTCAGCTTCGTGACGGAGGTCCGCGACGAGCAGCTGAACATCCAGGCGCGCAGCACCGTGGACAATCCGTCTTTCGGCGCGATCTCGGTGGAGTCGCTTGTCGCGCCTCAGCCGCAGGAGTTCGCGCTGAAAGGATTCGATGTGGCGATGACGGGCGCGTGGGCCGTCGCGTGCATGGCGGGAAATTCCGTCGACTTGTTCACGGCTCGTGATTTCACGAACGCGTGCGGCCTGCTCGGGTTGGCCGTCGCCGTGACGGACACGGCGAGCGCCGCGGGCGCGCGCGTGGTGCTTGCCAATCCTCTCTCCGATCCTCAGGCCTCCCGCCTCTGCGGCCAGCGCGGCGTCATGCCGGACGCCGGCCTCGGCGCGGAGGGCTACCGGCTCGAGGTGTTCGCCGACAACTTGATCGTCATCTCCGCCACGAACTCGACCGGGCTCTTCTACGGCGTCCAGACGCTGAAGCAGCTGCTGTCGGCGTCGGGCGGTGTCGTTCGCGTGGCGGGCGTGAGCATCCGGGACTGGCCGGACCGCCCGTGGCGAGGCATCTGCCTCTTCGGCTGGCCGCTGGGCGCGCCCGACGGCGTCAACGAGGCGAAGCGCGCGATCGACCGATTCGCCTCGCTGAAGATCAACCGCGCCGAGTTTTCTTACGACTCGCTCTGGTGGATGGACCGCGACGACTACGGCCTCGGCCGCTCGAACCGGTCGTTGTTCCAGGAGCTGTTCGCCTACTGCCGGGAGCGGCACATCGAGCCTTACCCGGCGATGAACGGCTTGAGCACAGCGGGAAATATCCTGTCGCGGGACCCGCACTGCGCCGAGGGGGCCGCGATCGCCGATGAGCCGTTCCGGTTCAGCAATGATGTCGCCGTCGCGGAGACGCCGTCCATCGTCGCGCTCCAGAACACCGGCTTCGAGGCCGACGTCAACAGCGACGGGGTTCCCGACGGCTGGCTGTTCTACACGGATGTGTACAACCCTCTGAACTACTGGCAGCGCGACGCCACGGTGGCGCACAGCGGCGGTTACTCCGTCCGCGTCGAGAGGAGCACCCCGGGCAGCAGCAACCCGCTGATCCAGTCGCTGAATGCCCAGCCTTCCTCGGTCTACCGTCTTGCGTTCTACGGCATGAGGGCTGCCGGGACGGTCGGGGAGTACCACGCCGCCGTGCGCGCGGTGGAATACACGAGCAACAGCGAGTACATCGTGGAGCACTTCATTCCGGTGACGTCGGTCGATTCCTGGGGCCGGGAAGAGATGAGCATCCGCACGCAGCCGAACTGCGGCATCCTCCTGGTCACGGCGAGCTTCTGGAACAACTCCGGCACGATGTGGGTGGACGATGTCGAGCTGGAGCGGATGAACGGCCGGCTGGTCAACGTCGTTCGCACGACGAACTCGAACATCAAGGTGACGAACCGGGCGAAGACGACGAACTACGCGGAAGGCGTGGACTACGAGGTGATCGACGGCTACATGGCGTATCCGTACGAGGCGACCCACGCGCCCACGCAAATCCGGCGGCTGGCGGGCGGCGGCATCACCAACGGCCAGCGCGTGCTCGTGAGCTACGACACGGTGCTGAATTTCAATCAGATCTGGTGGAAGGCCCCCGCCTGCCTGTCCGAGCCGCGGACCTGGGAACTCGTGTTCGACGGAATGGACGATGTCATCAGCTCGCTGTCGCCGAAGTACTTCAGCGTCATGCTGGACGAACTGTACGGCATGAACCGCGACTCGCGCTGCGCAAGTCGCGGCATGAGCAACTCCGTCCTGCTGGCCGACGCGGTCAACGGCCTCCGAAACCACATTCACGAGGTCAGCCCGTCCACGCGGATGCTGATCTGGGACGACATGATCAGCCCGTACCACAACGGCGCGCACGACTACTTCCAGGTCGTGCACAGCGGGCCGTGGGGCGAGACCGGCCCGGCCCTGAACCTCATTTCCAATGACGTCATTCCCCTGGTCTGGTGGTACGACCCCGCCGACAACAGCCTCGGCAAGATGCAGAACTCGCCGGCGCTGATGAAGTCGCTTGGGCTCGAGTACATCGTGTCGCCCTGGTACAACTTCAAGAACATCAGGGATTGGGCGGACCTCCTGCGGGCGAACGAAAGCGGGCTCGGTATGCTCGACACCACGTGGGAGCCGTCCATCCGCGACCGCGGGGTGGAGCCGTCGGCCGACTACTCGTGGTGCTTCAAGCCCAGCCCGATCGCCACTGCTTCCTCCTGCCAGTCGGAAGACTACCAGGCCGCCCGCGCAATCGACGGAAGCGCGGCCACGCGGTGGGCGTCGCAGTTCCTGGAGTCGCAATGGCTGTGCCTCGACTTCATCAAGCCGCGCGCGTTCAACACTGTCCGGCTCCGCTGGGAAGCCGCCTACGGCAGGCAGTACAATATCCAGATTTCGAACGACGGCGCGAGCTGGACCACGGTTCATTCGGAGACGAATTCCGATGGCGGCCTGGATATCGTGGATGTCGGCGTCCGCACATCCCGCTACGTCCGCATACTCGGCGTCCAGCGCGGAACGGCCGGCGGCTACTCACTCTGGGAGTTCGAGGTCGGCGATTACGCGCTGCGCGGATACTGGCCCGCGGACGAAAGCGGCGGCTCCGCGCTGGCCGACCTCTCCGGCAACGGCCTGGCGGGAACGGCGTTTGGGACCTCGCGGACCAACGGCCGCGCGGGCCGCGCGCTGGTGTTCGACGGAACGACGAACAGCTACGCGGAGATCGCCGATTCGCCGGATCTCAGCCCGCGGCACGCAATGAGCATCGATCTGTGTTTTCGTTTCGACAGCGTTCCGCACTGGTGGAACCGGCTGCTTGAAAAAGGCTTCTGGTCGGTCGACAACCGGCAGACATCCTACCTGATCGCAACGGGTCAGGATGTGCCCGTGGTCGCGTTTCAGATCTACTTTGACGGCGGCGACGTTCACACCGTCTGGTCGCCGGCCCTCGAGACCAACCGCTGGTATCATCTCGTCGGAACGTACGCGCCCGGCCGGTTGAGGCTTTATGTCGATGGTGAACTGGTGCAGGAAGACACGACCGCCACCGGGCTCATCCAGCGTGTCTCACATCCGCTGTGCCTGGGCTCAAGCAGCGCGCACACCGAAAATTTCCAGGGCGCGGTCGATGAAGTGAAAATCTACGGCCGGGAACTCGGTGCGGCCGAGATCGGCGCCGCCGATTCGGACCGCGACGGCATTCCCGATTCCGCCGAGGGCGGGACCACGCCGTACATCGTCGGTGTCAATGACCAGTCGGCGGATGCCGATAGCGATGGTGCGTCGAACTACCACGAATTCCTGGCCGGTTCGGGCGCGGCGGACTCCAACTCGGTGTTTGACGGCGTGTGCCGCGTCGGCGCGGAAGGGGTTGTCGCGATCCGCTGGCCCAGCATGGCCGGACGCAGGTACTCCATCGAACGCGCGACGGATATGTCGGTCCGCGATTACCTGCCGCTGGCACAGGACCTGCCTGCCACGCCGCCGGAGAACGTATTCACGGACACCGTGAGCGGGGTGGGGCCGTACTACTACCGAGTGAAGGCGTTCAAGTAGGCGCGATTTTCCAAGGGTTGGAAAAACGGGCTGAAAATCTTCCAAGGTTTGGAAAAAAGTGCAGCGTCCGCTGTCCTCAGCGGATGGTGTTATGGATGGCTCCGCCGGGGACAGTTCATCGCGAGCGCTTCACCGCGAGCGGCGGACCCTACACCGCCATGATGTCTTTTTCCTTGGCGGCGAGAAGGTCGTCGATCTTCTTGGTGAAATCGTCCGTGTACTTCTGGATTTCCTTCAGGCCCTCGTCGCGCTCGTCCTCCGTCATCTTGCCGCCCTTCTGGAGGTTCTTGATTTCCTCGTTGGAATCACGGCGGACGTTGCGGAGCGCGACCTTGGCCTCTTCGACCATGCGGTGCGCGACCTTCACGAGGTCCTTGCGCCGCTCCTCGCTCAGCTCCGGCATCGGCAGGCGGATCACGCGGCCGTCGTTGATCGGGGTGATGCCGATGTTTGCGGCGAGAATGGCTTTTTCAATCGCGGCGAGCGAGGTCGGGTCGTACGCGTTGATGACCAGCAGGCGCGGCTCCGGGATCGATATCCCCGCGAGCTGGCGCAGGCGCGTCTGCGCGCCGTAGTACTCGATCGAAATGTTTTCCACGAGGCTGGGGGACGCCTTGCCCGAGCGCAGGCCCGCGAGCTGCTCCTTGAGGTGATCGACGGACTTGGACATCTTGTCGTCGGCTTCCAGCAGGACATCATCAAGCGATTCCATGATTTCTCCTTACGCGGTGACCAGCGTGCCGACGGGTTCGCCCTTCAGCACGCGGATGATTTCGTCTTTCTTGAAGAAGTTGAACACGACGATCGGGATGTGATTCTCCATGCAGAGCGAGAACGCCGCCGCGTCCATGATCTTGAGCTGCTTGTGGAGCGCCTCGGAATACGTGATCGTCTTGTAGCGCTTCGCGTTGCGGTCCTTGAACGGATCGGCGGTGTAGATGCCGTCCACCTTCGTGCCCTTGAGCAGGACGTCCGCGCCGATCTCGCTCGCGCGCAGGGCCGCGGCGCTGTCGGTCGTGAAGTACGGGTTGCCGGTGCCCGCCCCGAAGATCACGACGCGGCCCTTTTCGAGGTGGCGCATCGCGCGGCGGCGGATGAACGGCTCGGCGACCGCGGGCATCGCGATCGCGCTCATCACGCGCGTGTAGACGTTCATTTTTTCGAGGGCGGATTGCAGGGCGAGGCTGTTGATGACCGTGGCGAGCATGCCCATGTAGTCGCCGGTCGTGCGGTCGATCCCGTGGCCCTCGCCGGGCAGGCCGCGGAAGATGTTTCCGCCGCCGACCACGATCGCCACCTCCACGCCCAGCTCCTTGACCCGTTTGATCTGGCGCGCGATATCGCAGAGCACGTCGGGATCCAGGCTGTCGCCCTTCTTGCGGTTCTGGAACACCTCGCCGCTGAGTTTCAGCAGGATTCGCTTGAACTTGGCTTTCCCGGTTTTGGACATGAATGCCCCTTTCAAAAGCTGGTTTCGGCGCATGATAGGAGAGGATGAGGGGGATGTAAAGCGAGGGATGCTGGCCATCGTCCTCGAAAAGCAAAGAGTCTACCGCGGATGGGATGGAGGGGGGATCGATTTGCGGTGTGAACGTCGAACGCCGAAGTGTGAAGAGCGGGAAATTCCGAGGTCCGGCCCGGCAACACCCGAAACACTTCATGGTTCGGTCGGTTCTATGATGCCCACTTCAGTCTGCGACGGGATACGGCACAATCCCGGAGATAGAGGTTGATGAGGTTCTGATAGGGGACGCCAAGCTCGGTCGCGAGCGCCTTGAAATAGGACACCGTTTCCTTGTCGAGGCGAATCGTGATGGGTTGCTTGAGCAGCTTGATGTACGGGTTCTTCTCACCCTTCATCTTGGAAAAGTCATAATGAGTGCGCATATGGGTCACCTTTGGTATTCTTGTTTTTCCTGTTTGTCTGCTTTGCGTGCCGAAATGATGCGAATCACCGTGTCGCTTGCTCGATAACAGTGGCACACCACAAGAACTCTGAGCGTGAAACTTATTCCTAGCATGAGGAACCTGTCTTCCTCTTCGGAATGATCCGGGTCGTAGAAGCGGATGGCGTTTTCGTCGAGAAAGACTGTTCGGGCCTCTTCAAATGCAACGCCGTGTTTGCGTTTGTTTTCTCGATTCTTCTTCTCATCCCACTCGAAGCGAATCTCGCTCATATGTACAATGTACGTAACATGGCCGGTTGTGTCAATTTGATATGAATGGCCGAACGTTTAAGGGGCAACGCTTCGGCATATCAGCAACTGTCACGCGTGGCGGGACCCCTTTACAACTTCTTTTCGGCCCCGAATAGTGCCGCCAATTCCGCCTTCATGCATGAGCAGGCTCTGCATGCAACTTCAGTCCCAAGGCATCGAGCACCTTGAGAACGGTGTCGAATTCCGGACTTCGTTCCCCGGATAATGCCTTGTAGAGACTCTCTCTGGACAAGCCGGCGTCGCGCGCCACCTTGGTCATGCCTTTAGCGCGTGCGATATCACCCAGAGCCTTTGCGATGAAGGCCGCATCGCCATGTGCTTCTTCGATGCATGCTTCGAGATAGGCTGCCATTTCCTTCGGCGTGCGGAGGTGCTCGGCAACATCGTATCGAGTTGTTTTGGTCTTGCTCATGGTTCACCTCTCATAGATTCCGCGCAAGCTGCATCGCCATTCGAATGTCACGGGCTTGCGTGCTCTTGTTGCCGCCGGCCAGGAGGACGATGATCTCGCGTCCCTGTTTCTTGAAATAGACGCGGTAGCCCGGACCACAGTCGACTCGCAGTTCAGAAACCCCTTCGCCAATGGACTTCGCATCGCCCGGATGCCCGGCACCAAGACGCTCAATTCTGGCCTGTATCCGCGCACGGCCACGCAAGTCGCGTAACCCATCAAGCCAGCGTGCAAAGAGTTGAGTCTTTCGTATTTCATACACAATCACAGTGTATCCTATAGGCTACAGTTGTCAAGCCCTCGGTTTTTGTATTGGATGGGCCAACGCCTAGTGAGTATCGCGTCGGCATAATAGCAACTGTCACGCGTGGCCGGACCATTTACAGCCATTTTCGGCCCCGAAAAATGCCGCTGAGGCCGCTTTTTGCCCCTTCCCGGCGTCGTACATTGTTGGGGCTCAAGGAATAGACGAGGTCCGACCTTGGGCTCTTTCGGGGTCGATTTAGGGCGCCGTGAGGCCCCACCTCAGCGCGGGCAGTGTTTCCTCGCGCAGGGTGTGGCTGAGGTCGAAGAGCATGAAGCCGTCAGCGCCGAGTTTGCGCAAGGAGACGATTTGTTCGATGGCCTGGTCGGCGCGGAGCTGGCTTTCGTCGGCGGTGACGCCGAGGCCCGTGGCTCATCAGTCCGGTCAACTCTCTGGTTGGGTCTTAAGCTCTTCTCCGGCAGGGCCCTCTCGTGGCACAGAGCGGGCCCGAACAATCATCTGCTCCACGGCATGCAAGGCGTTAATCGGCACGAGGCGAATGTTTGGATGGCTTCTTTCAAAGACCCGGAATATTTCATCTGCAAATGCTGGGCCAATGACATCCACCCCTTTGAAGTCAAACAACACGATGGAGAAACGGTCGATTCTTGCCAGAAGTCGTTTCGCTTGGGAACGAGATACTAATTGCTCGGCACCATGTTGAGCCATGCGCACCGGGACGACAGTCTTGGTGAATCCATAGTCGTGTTCCTCCGATGCGAAGTAATCGAATACCTCTTGCGTCGTCTGTGAGCTGTTATTCGCCAAGACCATGAAGACAGCAGTTCCCGCATCCGGTTTCTCCCGCTCCGATATCCAATCTTCCTCCTCTTCATGCTTATGGCTGAAGAATACATCTCCAGAGAGTATCGCGAAGTTATCCAGCATGCGCGATGTGAAGAAGATTCCCTCGCCTGTGTGTCGCGTAGGATCCGTAGTCAGTTTGCCTTTCGCGAGTTCGAGAACGGCATGACGCTCGTCTTCGAGATTGCAGGCTTGTTTGATCTTGCGGAATATTCCGACGCCGTTATCCAGAACGATGATTTCTGTAACGGCGGCATTTTGTTGTACTCGCACACGGATCTCGCTCCCGCCTGAGTGGTCGATTGCGTTGTTGATCATTTCGCTGACGCAGTACTGCCAGACATTGACAACGTTGTTTGGGAGGGTGGTGACGAGGGGAATAATCCTCTCTCGCCATACCGCATCTTCCTCCAGGTTGACTATAGGAAGTGCAAACAGCTCGTTTTTCAGCACGGGTAATTCGTATCGGCGCTGATTCGTGTTGCCGGATGCCAGAATCTTCCCGGTGTCGATCAACTCCTGTAAATACCGATTGACCGCTTGGCGCGTGATGCCGAACTTCTCGCAGGTGAGTCGGACGACGTCTTTGGGGTGGTGAGGCACCTGCGCGATAAGGAAGTCCATTATCTCCTGGCCTCGGTCTGTGTGTTCATTACTCATATGGGTATATTGTCAACACGAAGATGGCTTATTGTCAATACGAAGTCGTTATGTTGTCAATGTGCATGGTGAATACATGCACAATACATTATCATGCAATATTTTATACATCTGCCAAACGCTTGATAATAGATAATAGCTAGTGGCCAGCAAATGGAAGAAGCTGTCGCGCGGTCGGCGTGACGAAGGGGCTGGATGCCTCCTTGTTCGATCATTTGCGCTCATCCGCGTGATCCGCCGTCAGTCCCCATCTCAGCGCGGGCAATGTCTCCTCGCGGAGGGTGTGGCTCAGGTCGAAGAGCATGAAGCCGCCGGCGCCAAGTTTGCGGAGGGCGACGATTTGCTCGATGGCCTGGTCGGCGCGGAGCTGGCTTTCGTCGGCGGTGATGCCGAGTCCGGGATAGACGCGGCCTTTCGCGCGCGGGAGGGCGAGTTGTGCGTGCGTGAGGGTGGAGAAGCGCGAGAGGTCCACGGTGTAGTTCATCGGGCAGACGAAGTCCACGGTCTCTTCCTTCAGCCACGCGGCCCAGTCCTGGCCCATGCTGTCGGCGCACGAGGGATAATTTCCCCAGACGGCGGCGGACAGTTTGATGTCAGGGCTGATGGCGCGGAGCTGGTTGCGCACCGCGCGGACGAAGTCGCTGATGCGGCTGGCGCGCCAGCGCCGGAATTCCTTGAGGTGCTTGCCGCCGGCCTGCGCGCTCTTCGGCCAGCCGCTGACGCTTGAGCCGCGCCAGTCCTCGAACGCGGCGCGGCACGAGGGGCAATAGCAGGCTTCGCCGCTGGGGAAGCGAACGTAATCCAGATGAATCCCTTCGACGTGATAGCGGGTCGCCACTTCCTTGATCGCGGCCAGCTCCATCGCGGCGTTCTTCGGGTGCGACGGGCATAGCCAGTTCAGCGTCTTCCCGCCTGCAGTGACCTGCAGGCGGCCCTGCTGTTTCATCCGGTCGATAAATTCCTGGGGCGCGCCGCTGAGATTCCAGCAGATCTTCCAGACGTGCACCTGGAGGCCGGCGGCGTGCGCGGCGTCCACGCACTGTGCCATTTGATCGCCGTAGCGCTGAAGGGTGAACGAGCGGGGGAGAACCGTGCTCGGGTAATGGGCGATGCCGCCCCAGAGCATGTTGGGGAAGATGGCGTTGATGCCGTGCGCGGCGAGGATCTCGCACGTCTTGTCCCAGTCGCCCGGGAACCAGCCGGTGCCGTCGTGGTCCCAGACGCCGCGGAACTCCTTCGGCCTCGACTGCTGTACCCGGCCGTATGCCTCGACCAGGCTGCTCCGCAGATCGGCGCAGCGGTCAATGGTTTCCTTGTACTTGCCCTGCTCGTACAAACCGGCCACGTCCCGGTGCAGAGCGTCCGCCCGCGCCAGCAGCTTCCGCACCTTGTCCGGCTCGGACGCATCGTCGGCGTGCGCGCCGATTGCCAGCGTGCTTTCCGCGAAACTGCGGAACGAGTCGATCTTGCCGACGCGGTCCAGGCTCGCGCGCGCGGCGGCCTGCCAGACCATGGGTTCGTACCGGCCGAGCAGGCCCAGGAGCAGGCTGTGCTTCTGCAGGGCGTCGTCATCGAGCAGGACGTGGGTCATCCACAGGCCGCTGTCGGACGCGATCCACGCCGGCTCGGGGGCGCGCCGCCCGCGCGCGTCCTGCCACCACGCGATCACGCGCGCGGAGCGGTCCGCGGGGAATGCGGGCATGAGGTTGTACGACTCCTGGAAAATCTGCTTCGGGACGTTCCATTCGTCCGGGTCGGCGAACTCGAACGAGCTCCACTGGCCGGGCAGTTCGGAACGCTTGTACGATTCGAGGCGTACGTGCATCAGGTCCGCCAGCCCGACGTCCGAGGCGTAGAACACGATCAGCTTGCCGCCCCGCTGGACGAACCGGTTCAGCGCGGCGAGTTCGGCCGGCGAGGGGTGCGGGTTGTAGCCGAGGATCGCGACGCGCGCCGTGCCGAGCGCGCCGGAGGCCACCTCGTCGTCCGTAACGACGCCGTGCGGGATGTTCAGGTCCCGGAGCCAGCGGCTGAGGTGCTGGTTGACCTTGGCCGCGAAGTTGCGCTCGGCCGGGCTCGGGCTGGACGAAGTGTTCTTGACGAGCAGGATCGAATCGCCCCGCGCTTCCATCGCGAAAACCGTCACGGTGGTATCGGCGGGAATGCCGCGCCACGCGGACAAGCGGACCAGTTCGATCCGGTCCCAACCGGCGGGCTTGCCTTCGGTCGCGAAGTCACCCTTCAGCGCGAGGATCCGCGGGCGGCCCGGTTCGGGAAGCGAGCCGCTCCAGACATACCAGCCGTCGCCGCTCTTCAGGTAAAGGTTCAGGGAACGGAAGGCCTCCGGCCGGTCGCAGGCAAGGTCGAGGGCGATGCTCGAACAGCGGGAGAGGTCCAGCGACACGGCCTTGTCCCAGTACACCCGCTGGAGGTCCTTCGAGAACGGGCAGGGGAAAGTCAGGCCCGGCGCGCCCGCGGAGCCGACGACGACTTTCGGGGAGGCCGGCGACGACTGCCACGTGCGCGCGGCCGCGGTTTCATTGGGATAGGCGAAGGAATCGAAAGCCACGATCTCGGCGGCCGTGCAGGCGAAGGCGCCGGCGAGGATGAGCACCAGGAGAAGAATGAGCGGCGTTCTGATCATCGTGCCGAGGACTGTAAGCGGAGCGGGAGGAGGGTCAAGCTGTTTTGGGGGATGGGGGCTGCCGCACGCTTTCCGGCGCGGGTGCGTTGTCGCGGCTGACCCATCCCGTGAACCGGACAGGTTTCCTGCATTCCTTGACAGCGGTTACATCCCTGTGCCATCTTGTGCGTGACCTTTCCGTGTTTTGTACAGGTTGAAACAAAAGGAGGGGCAACGTGGCGAATATTATCTTCCACTGCAGCAGTTGCGGAACCAAGCTGTCCGCTGAACTTGACGAAGCCGGCTGCGAGTTCGAATGTCCCCAATGTCAGAAGAGCCAGATTGTTCCCGCGGCCCAATCCAAGGGCGCCGGCGGCGCCACCAAGAGACCGGCTCCCGCAGCGGCCACCTCCCCGGGATTGCCGGTCATTCACATCCCGAAACGTAAGGTTATGATGTCCAGCCAGCCGGAGGAGGAATACGAGGAGGATCTGGAGCCGATCGGCGGGACGGGCGTCGCCCTGTTCGCCGTGGCGCTTGGCACCGCCGGCCTGCTTCTGTGCTGTCTGTCCATGACATGGATGTTCGTCTCGAAATGGTGGGAGCGGCCGGACGAGTGGCCGATGGCGCTGATGGTGTTCATCGCCTCCTTTCTGATGGGCCTGATGGGCCTCGTGATCGCCCAACTCTCGCGCCTCGTGGTCAAACTGGCCGACCGTGTTTCGCAATTGGGCGTGGACGAGGATTGATTTGCCATCCGGCTGGTAGGGCGAGGCTTTTGGATTGAACGTCGAACGCCCAACGCTGAACGCCGAACTCTGAAGTGAGCGAAAGGGAGCTTCGCTCTATCCTCGCTCACTTCGACGTTGGACGTTCGGCGTTCGAAGTTCGACGTTTGCTTTGTCCCACCGTGGATGAACGATCCTTCGCATCCCTTCCCACAGAAACCAGCAGATCGGCCCGAACGGCAGGTAGCCGGCATAGCCGACGGCGGGCATCTCGAAGATCTTCCAGCACGTGACGTACGGCACGGTGTAGTGCCATTTCGGCAGGCTGAGGAAGTTCCACATTTCCCAGAAGAATCCGCACACGAGCGCCGCGGCGGCGAGCGTGAACAGCCGGCTGTAGTTGCCGTTCTTGAGGTCGTCGAACGGAGTCGCCGCGCCGGCCCAGCCGAGGCAGGCCGCGATCAGCGCGAGCGGCGCTACCCACGTCAGCCAGAAGAACGCGTTCGGCGCGAGCGCGAGCAGAGCCAGGCCGGCCGCGCCCGCCGCGGCGATGAGGGGGAGCGCGCGCCGCGGGACCGGCCGCCAGCGCGGGCCGTTCGCGTAGGCCGTCCGGAACCACGAAAAGCTCGAGAGGAATTCCGCGGTCTCGAAAATCGCGGGCAGGACCGTCGAGAAACAGAGCGTGGCGAAGACGATGTAATGGAGCGCGCTGAAGTGTTCCGATCCCTCGTACCGCCAGTTCTGCATGAACCGGTTCAAGTATTCGAAGTACCACCACACCACGGCCGACGCCGGAAACAGCGCCGCGAATTCGCGCGGCGAGCGGGAGAGGATTGAGCTTCCCGTGCGGCGGCAGACGAGGCCATCCATCACGAGGA
>ERZ1645192.1113-NODE-1113-length-22559-cov-7.709296_pt1 | contig 22559 bp, 20 predicted proteins | sample MGYA00575354_ERZ1645192 | MGnify/ENA primary metagenome ERZ1645192 (study PRJEB40844, sample SAMN11349763) | freshwater sediment metagenome | isolation source: river sediment | host: Sediment | place: India: Faizupur Khadar , New Delhi | collected 2017-02-21 ... | reverse complement strand
ACCAGCTCCGCACGCCCCTGCCCGTTCAGGCTGCAGCGGCGCAGGCGGCCATCGTTGGACTCGCAGCGCACGGTGTTGCCATACCCGTAGCCGCCGCCATAGCCCTGGTTCCCGTAGCCGTAGCCATTGCCGTAACGGTCGTCGCCGTAGCCGCCACCGATCACGCGGAAATCGGCACGGCAGCCTTGCGCGACCCACACGCCGCCCCGCGCATAGCCCCACGAACGCCCTTCGATGCAGGGCGACTGCGAATACTGGCGTTCCAGCACCACCCGCCCGCCGCCGGTGGCGCACTCGCGCACGCGGCCGTCGTTGGACTCGCAGCGGACGATGCGCCCGCCGTAGCCGTCGTAGCCCTGGCCGCCGTAATACTGCGCGGCCGCCGGCATCGCCCACGCGGCCACCGCCAACGCGGCGGCCCCCATCACCCAACTGCGCTTGCGCATCGTCGTTCTCCCTCGGCCCGGGCGGGCCGTCCTCGCCCCTGCACTCTAGGCATCGCGGATGAACTCCGGGCGAAGATCCCCGCCGAGGCTCCCGGCGGATGCCGCGGGTTCAGCATGCCATTCAGGCGCGGGAAAAGTCGAACGCGGTGACGTCGCGGATTCGCGGGGTGGCGAGCATCGCCATCAGCAGGCGATCGATGCCCATCGCCACGCCGGCGCAGGCCGGCATCCCCGCCGCCAGCGCCGCCAGCAGGCGTGCGTCGTGGGGCGGCACGGCATCACCGCGCATGCGCCGCACATCGGCGTCGCGGGTGAACCGGTCAGTCTGTTCGCCCGCATCCAGCAGCTCGTGGTAACCGTTGGCGAGTTCGATCGGTCCGAGGTAAGCCTCGAAGCGTTCGGCGACGGCAAGCCCATCGCCGGTCGGGCGCAGCCGCGCGAGGGCGCATTGCGAGGCCGGGTAGTCCACGACCGCCAACAATTCCCCGGGATCGAAGCCCGGCTGCAGGCGATGGGTCATCAGCAGGTCCAGCCAGTCGTCGCGCTCCAGCCCCGCCGGATCCACCTGCACCTCGCCGAGCGCCGCGCGCAGGCTATCGATGCCGGCGGTGAACGGATCCACGCCCAGGGCGTCCCGGTAAAGCTGGCGATAGCCGACCACGCGCAGCCGCGCCGTGCGCCCGACCAGCGCCAACGCGGCTTGCACGAGCTCCGCGACCTCGCCGATCAGGCGCTGGTGGTCCCAGCCGACGCGGTACCACTCCAGCATCGTGAACTCGGGGTTGTGGCGCCCACCGGACTCGCCGTCGCGGAACACGCGCCCGAGCTCGTAGCAATCGCCCACGCCCGCCGCGAGCAGGCGCTTCAGCGCGAACTCCGGCGAGGTGCGCAGCCAGCGCGTGCGCGGTGCGCCGTCGGTGCGTCCGGAGAATTCCAGCGAGAACGAGGCGATGTTCGGGTCGGTGTTGCCGGCCACCGACAGCACCGGCGTCTCCACCTCGAGCACGTCGCGCGCGTGGAAGAACTCGCGCAACAGCCGGTTCACCCAGGCGCGCAGGCGCAGCGCGTCGCGCGGTGCGGACGGCATCCAGTCCGCATCGGTCGCCACATCCCCCCGCCAGCCCGGACCCGGGGCGAACTTCATGCGTGTTCGGCCAGGAAAGCCAGCAGGCGCGCCTCGTCCCAGACCTCGATGCCGAGCTCCTCGGCCTTCGCCAGCTTGGAGCCCGCGGCCTCGCCGGCGACCACGAACGAGGTCTTCTTCGACACGCTGCCGGCGGCCTTCGCGCCCAGGGCTTCCAGCCTGTCCTTCGCCTCGTCGCGACCCATCGAGGACAGCGTTCCGGTCAGCACCACGGTCTTGCCCTCCAACGGTCCCGCGGGGCGCTCCGCCGCTGCCGGCAGGCGCGCGCGCAGGTCGGCCTGTGCCTGCGCGCTGCGCAGCAGGAGGCCGGCGTTGGCCTCGACCTCCAGCCACGCCACCAGGGCATTGGCGCTGTCCGCAGGCAAGCCGGCGGCGACCAGGGCGTGCCCGGGCGCGTCCAGCAACGCCTGTGCATCGACGAAGGCCGCGCCGAGCTGCGCCGCACGGATCGCGGTGACCTTCGGGATCTCGAGGTCGACCAGCAACGTCGCCAGGTCTAGGCCTTCGCGCAACGCGGGGTTGGGCGCATGCGCATCGCCGATGCGCACGCCACGCGCGAGCAGGCGGTCGACCACCTGCTGGTTGCCGGGCTGGTCGAGGAAGTGCCCGATCGCGCGGGCGACCTCGCCGCCGATGTCGGGGACGCGCTTGAACAGCGGCCACGGCAGGTGGCGGATGAGGTCCAGGTCGCCGAACCAATTCGCCAGCGCCTTCGCCGTGCTTTCGCCGACATGCTCGATGCCGAGTGCGAACAGGAAGCGCGCCAGCGTGGTATCGCGGCTGCGGTCAATCGCCTCGAGCAGGTTGTCCGCCCACCTGGTCGCCACCTTGCCGGCCTTCACGGTCTCCGGCACGGTGCCATCGCGCTCGTCCGCGCGGCGCTTCATGTCCAGCAGGTCGTCGAGGGTCAGCCGGTACAGGTCGGAGACGTCCTGCAGGTGGCCGGAGTCGGCCAGCGATTCGATGTAGCGCTCGCCGAGGCCGTCGATGTCCATCGCCCGCCGTGAGGCGAAGTGGAACACCGCCTGCACGCGCTGCGCCGGGCAACTCAGGCCACCCGAGCAACGCCAGACCGCGGCCCCCTCTTCGCGCACCAGCTCCGCGCCGCACACCGGGCAGGCGGCGGGCATCGCCCACGGCTGCGTGCCGGGCAGGCGGCGGTCCAGCACCACCTGCACGACTTCCGGGATGACATCGCCGGCGCGGCGCACGATCACGGTGTCGCCGGCGCGCACGCCGAGCCGTGCCACGTGGTCGGCGTTGTGCAGCGTCGCGCGGGTGACGGTGACGCCGCCGACCTGCACCGGCCGCATCAGCGCCCACGGCGTGACCGCGCCGGTGCGGCCGACGTTGACTTCGATCGATTCGAGCAGCGTCGCCTGCTCCTGCGCCGGGAATTTGTGCGCGATGGCCCAGCGTGGCGCGCGCGAGACGAAGCCCATCTCGCGCTGGCCGGCGAGGTCGTCGAGCTTGTAGACCACGCCGTCGATGTCGAAGGCCAGTCCGTCGCGGGCCGCGCCGATGCTGCGGTAGTAGCCGAGCAGGCCATCGAGGCCGTGCACGACAGTGGCCAGGTCGCTGACCGGCAGGCCCCAGCCGCGCAGCTGCGCCAGCATGGCCGAATGCGTATCGGGCAGCGTGCCGTCCTCGACCAGCCCGATCCCGTAGGCGAAGAAACTGAGCGGGCGCTGTGCGGTCACCGCGGGATCCTGCTGGCGCAACGAACCGGCCGCGCCGTTGCGGGGATTCGCCAGCACCTTGCCGCCGTGCAGGCGCGCGTGCTCGTTCCAGCGCTCGAAGTCGGCGCGCGCCATGTAGACCTCGCCGCGCACCTCCAGTACCGCCGGCCAGCCTTCGCCTTCGAGCCTGTGCGGGATGACCGGGATCGTGCGCAGGTTGGCGGTCACGTCCTCGCCGGTGGCGCCATCGCCGCGGGTCGCGCCCTGTACGAACACGCCGCCCTCGTAGCGCAGGCTGATCGCCAACCCGTCCAGCTTGGGCTCGGCGGAGAACACCAGGTCGTCGCGATCCAGGCGTTCGCGGATGCGGCGGACGAAATCGGCCACCTCCTCGTCGCTGAAGGCGTTGCCCAGCGACAGCATCGGCACCGCATGGGCGACCTGCGCGAAGCGGCCGGAAGGCGCCGCGCCCACCTTGGTGGTCGGCGAGGCCGCGTCGGCGAGTTCCGGATGCGCGCGTTCCAGCGCCTCCAGTTCGCGCACCAGCGCGTCGTAGTCGGCGTCGGTCAGGTCCGGATCGTCGAGCTCGTGGTAACGCCGGTTGGCATCCTCGATGCGGCGGCGGAGTTCGGCGATGCGGGCGGCGGTATCGGTCATGGCGAGGATTGTCGCCTGCGCGGCCCCCAGCCCCCAAGCCGCGCCCGGCGCGCCGCCACGCGCCGTGTCACCAGCGCGTCGGCTTGCTCAGCGGCGGCGCGGCGTTCTGGCGGTCGTAATGGCGCAGTTCCTCGCGGATGTGCTGGATGCGCTGGCGCCCGAGTGCGTTGCGCTCCTGGTCCAGCACCACCCCGTCGAGCAGGTCGGCCATGCGCTGCGCCGCGGGTTCCATGGTTTCCCAGGCGTCCAGGGCCGGCACCGGCGCCGGCAGGGTGAGGAAGAACGCGATCGCCGGGGTCTCGACCTCGGCGATGCGCGCCATGTCGAAACTGCCGGGCTTGATGATGTTGGCGACGCTGAAGATCGGGCCGAGTTCCGGCTTGCCGTCCACCAGCCGGTGGAACACGTCCATATGCCCGAAGGTCAGGCCCGCCTTCTCGGCGGCGACCACGATGTCCTGCCCGCGCAGCTTGCTGCCGGCCTTGGCGGCGACGTACAGCGAGACGATGCGGTCGAAGTCGTCCGACACCCGCTTGCCCAGTTCGGCTTGCGGGCGCGCATCCAGCGCCAGCTCTTCCTGCTGCGCCGGGGCCTGCCCCCAGCTGTTCGCCAGTTGTTCGCCGAGGCTCGGCTCGACCCGGCCGGAGGCCGGTTCCTCGCGCCCGCGGGCGACGCGCCGACCCTGTCCGCCCTTGCGGCCGCGGCCGAAGTAGATGATCGCGCCGAACAAGAGCGACAGCGCCACCGCGATGCCGATGCGCAGCAACAGGGTGTCGGACATCAGGCTTCCTCCGGGTTCAGGCGGCACCGGCGAGGCGCGCGGCCTCCGCCAGGTCCACCGAGACGAGCCGGCTCACGCCGGGTTCGCGCATGGTCACGCCCGACAACTGCTGGGCCGCTTCCATCGTCGCCTTGTTGTGGGTCACGAACAGGAACTGTACCGCCTCGCTCATCTCGCTGACCATCGCGGTGAACCGGCCCACGTTGGCCTCGTCCAGCGGCGCGTCCACCTCGTCGAGCAGGCAGAACGGCGCGGGGTTGAGGCGGAAGATCGCAAACACCAGCGCCACCGCGGTCATCGCCTTCTCGCCGCCGGACAGCAGCGAGATGTTCGACACCCGCTTGCCGGGCGGGCGCGCCATGATCGACACGCCGGTATCCAGCAGGTCCTCGCCGGTGAGCTCGAGGTAGGCGTGGCCGCCGCCGAACAGGCGCGGGTACAGCTCCTGCACGCCGGCGTTGACGCGGTCGAAGGTGTCCTTGAAGCGGCCGCGGGTCTCGCGGTCGATCTTGCGGATCGCCTCTTCCAGCGTCTCCAGCGCAGCGGTCAGGTCGGCATCCTGCGCGTCCAGGTATTCCTTGCGCTGCGCGGCCTCGGCGTGTTCGGCGATGGCCGCCAGGTTGACCGGCTCCAGCCGCCGCATACGCCCATCCAGTTCGGCCACCGTGCGCTCCCAGGCCGCCGCATCGGCGTCCTCGGGCAGGCTGTTGACCACGTCGTCCATCACGAAGCCCGCCTCGACCACCGCCGCGGCGAACTGCTCCGCCTTCAGGGCCAGGGCCTGCAGGTCCAGCCGGCGCTGGCCGATCGCCTCGCGCTGCTCCAGCGACTGCGCATCGCGCTGCTGGCGCACCTGTTCGTGCTGGCGCAAATCGTTGTCGATGCCCTCGACCAAGGAACGCGCCTCGGCCAATGCGCGATCGGTCCGCACGCGTTCCGACAGCGCCGCCTGCCGCTCCTGCTCCAGCGCCTGCACCGGCGCGTCGCCCTCGGACAACTGCGCCGCCAGTTCGCCCAGGCGCGAATCCAGTTGCCCGCGTTGCCCGCCCATGCGCTCCAGCGCCTGCGACAGCGCCACCACCTGCACCCGCTGCGACTCGAGCGTGAGCGCCAGCGCATGCGCGGCGTCGCGGGATTCGCGCGCGGCATTGCGGGCGGCCTCGCGGGCATCCGCGAGTTGCCGGCGTTCGCCATCCAGTCCCTGGCGCGCGGCTTCCAGCTCGGCCATCCGCGCGACCGCGTCCTCGACCCGCTGGCGTGCCTCGCGTGCCTGCCCGCGGGCGGCGTCCAGCGCGCCGGCCAACTGGCCCAGCTCGGCGTCGATGCGCTCGATGCGTACCCGCGCCGACTCCAGCTTGCCGCGCTGCCCCTGCAACTGCCCCGCCAGTTCGGACACGCCGCGGTGGCCCATGTACATCTGCCGCTGCGCATCCTCGCGCTGCTGCTCGGCGACCAGGGCCTGGTCGCGCAGCTGCACCAGCAAGGCGTCGAGCGCGCGCTCGCGCTCGGCATGCGCCTCGATGTCGGCGCGCAGCGACTGGATTTCCTTCTCGCGCAGCAACGCGCCCTGCTTGGCGGCGCCGGAGCGGCTGACCCGCACCCAGCCGTCGCCCAGGCGCTCGCCGGCGCGGGTGACGACCGACTCGCCCTCGCCCAGCCGCGCCTGCAACGCGCGGGCTTCGGCGAGGTCCTCGGCCGCGTGCAGGCGGGCCAACAGGCGGCGGATCGCGCGCGGGCCGCGCACGCGGGCGGCCAGCGACGTCGCCGGATAATCGGGATCGTCCTCGCCCGCCGCCACCAGTGCCAGGCGCCCGTCGCCGAGTTCGCCCAGCGCCTCGACCAGGTGTCCCGGGGCCTCGACGATCACCGCTTCGATCAACTGGCCCAAGGCGCCTTCGACCGCGTTCTCCCAGCCGGCGTCGACCTGCAGGCGCTCGCCGACGCGGGCCGCGTCGTCCAGGCCACGCGCCCGCAGCCAGTCGGCCGCGGCCCCCTGTTCCTGCCCGAGCGCGGCGTGCTGCAAGGCCTCCAGCGACGCCAGGCGGCCGCGGGCGGCCTGCGCCTGCTTGCGCAGTTCGGCCAGCTCGGACTGGGTTGCCCGCTGCCGCTCCTGCACGTCGGCGCTGGCCTGCTTGCGGGCCTCGACCTGCTCCGCCAGCGTGTCCAGCGTCTCCTTCTGGGTGTCGTGCTGGACCTGCAACTGCTCGAACGCATCCGCCAGCGTGTCGAGGTCCAGCCCCGCGCGCTCGGCCTGCAACTGTTCGCGGCGGCGATCGGCGTCCAGCACCTGGCGATCCAGGTGTTCGATGCGGGTGCGCTCCACGTCGCCCGCGCGTGCCGCCTCGGCCTGCTCGCGGCTGTGCGCGTCCCAGCGCTGCTGCCAGTCGGCCAGCGCCGCCTCGGCCTCGCGCCATGCGTCCTGGCGCAGCAGGTCCTGCTCCTGCAGCAGTTCCAGCCGCGGCTCGGCCTCGTCCAGCGCCTCGCGCAACACCGCGAGCTTCTGCTGGTCGTCGCTGATGTGCGAGCCCAGCTCGGCCAGCGCCGACTGCGCTTCGTCGCGGGCCCGCTGCAGGCGCACCGCGAGCTCGCGCTGGTGGGCGATCTGCTGCTCCACCCGGGCCAGCGTGCTGCCGACCTGGTACACCGCCGCCTGCGCGGCATTCAACGACTCGCTGGCGGTCTCGCGGCGCGCGCGGCCGGTCTCCAGCTCGCGCTCGGCTTCGCGTTGCTCGGCGACCAGCTGCTCGAGCCGGGTCTCCTCGCGCGCCAACCGCTCGCGCAGCGCCTGCAGGCGGGCGTCCAGCGCGCGGAACTCCAGCGCCTTCCACTCGGCATCCTTGACCCGGCGCTCGGCCTGGATCGCGGTGTACTGCTCGGCCTGGCGGGCCTGGCGGGCGAGGTGCTGCAACTGCTTGCCGACTTCCTCGCGGAGGTCGTTGAGGCGGTCCAGGTTCTCGCGGGTATGGCGGATCCGGGTCTCCGTCTCCTTGCGCCGCTCCTTGTACTTGGAGATGCCGGCGGCCTCCTCCAGGTACACCCGCAGTTCCTCCGGGCGCGCCTCGATGACCTGGCTGATCATGCCCTGCTCGATGATCGAGTAGCTGCGCGGACCCAGGCCGGTGCCGAGGAACAGATCGGTGATGTCGCGACGCCGGCATTTGCCGCCGTTGAGGTAGTAGCTGCTCTGGCCGTCGCGGCCGACGGTGCGCTTGACCGAGATCTCGTTGAATGCGGCGTACTCGCCGGTGATCGCGTGGTCGCTGTTGTCGAACACCAGCTCCACCGAAGCCTGCGACACCGGCTTGCGCGCCGAGCTGCCGGAGAAGATCACGTCGGTCAGCGAATCGCCGCGCAGGCGGCTGGCCGCGCTCTCGCCCATCACCCAGCGGATGGCGTCGATGATGTTGGACTTGCCGCAGCCGTTCGGGCCGACGATGCCGGTCATGTTGGTCGGCAGGTGCAGCGTGGTCGGATCGACGAAGGACTTGAAGCCGGACAGCTTGATGGTGGACAGGCGCATGCGCGTCGACGGACCCCGGCGGCGCCACGGCGCCACTTCACGAACAAGATGGATTACATCCCCTAACTATTTGATTTTTATAGAGGGGAACGCCTCGACATCGGATGTCGATCCCGGAGTATATCCGGGCTATACCAGTTCGTCGGGCGTCCGCGCCCGGATCGCCAGCGCATGGATGTCGTCCTCCATCATGCTGCCCAGCGCGGCGTACACCATCCGGTGCCGGGCCAGCGGCAACTTGCCGGCGAAAGCCGCGCTGACGATGTCCACGCTGAAGTGCCCTTGCCCGCCCCGCGCGCCCGCATGCCCGGCGTGCTTGTGGCTGTCGTCGGTCACGTCGAGCAACTGGGGCTGCAGCGCCTCGCCGAGCAGGGCGCGGATGCGCGCGACCCGCTGCGGATTCAGCCGCGGGATGTCGGCCTCGGTCGCGCCGCTCACGGCAAGACCTTGCGGAAGGGCCTGACCTCGACCCGCGCATACACCCCGGCTTCCACGTAGGGGTCGGCATCCGCCCACGCCCGCGCCTGCTCGAGCGAGGCGAACTCGGCGATGACCAGGCTGCCGCTGAAGCCGGCCGGTCCCGGATCCTCGGCATCAATCGCCGGGCATGGCCCCGCCACCAACAGGCGGCCCGCGTCGCGCAGGGCCTGTAGCCGGGCCAGGTGGGCGGGCCGCGCCGCCATCCGCCTGGGCAGCACGTCGCTGCCGTCGTAGCCTTCGATCGCGTACCACATGGCGCACTCCCGTCTGAACCGTCTCCGCGTATTGTAGGCCGCGCAGTGGACAGCCCCGCCGCGAGGCCGTACCCTTCGCGCATCGCTTCGGGCCCGGTCCCGCGGCCCCGCGCAACGCCGGCTCCCCACGCCCCGCCGCGCCCGCCGACCCGGCCTTCCTCGCCACCCGCCTCCACGCACCCCTCGGGGCGCACCCGGCCGGCATGGCGTGGGCAATCCGCCTCACCGATGTGCCCCGGCCGCATGCGGCCCCCGCGACATGCTGTGGCCCGGAGGGGGCCGCAACCGATGACATCCGAAACCGGCATCGCCCCCGCGGCCGATGCACCCGCCCAAAACGCGAATGCCCGTCCGCAGCAGCAGGAAATGCCGCTGGCGACGGTGCTCGGCCAGCCGGTGCTGGAGATCCCGAAGGACCTCTACATCCCGCCGGATGCGCTCGAGGTCATCCTCGACGCGTTCGAAGGCCCGCTGGACCTGCTGCTGTACCTGATCCGCCGGCAGAACCTGGACATCCTCGACATCCCCGTCGCCGAGATCACCCGGCAGTACGTGGACTACATCCAGGCCATGCACGAGATGCGCTTCGAGCTGGCCGCGGAGTACCTGGTCATGGCCGCGATCCTGGCCGAGATCAAGTCGCGCATGCTGCTGCCGCGCCCGCCCAGCGAGGAAGGCCTGGAGGAGGATCCGCGCGCCGACCTGGTGCGCCGCCTGCAGGAGTACGAGCGCTACAAGAAGGCCGCCGAGGACCTGGACACCCTGCCCCGCCAGGAGCGCGACACCACGGTGGTCGCCGCCTACGTGCCCGACCGCGCCGCGGTGCGCTTGCCGCCGCCGGTCGACATGAAGGAGATGCTGCTGGCCCTGCACGACGTGCTCAAGCGCGCCGAGCTGTTCACCCAGCATGCGATCAAGCGCGATGCGCTCAGCGTCCGCCAGCGCATGGGCGAGTTGCTGGAGCGCATGGCCGATGGCGCGTTCCACCGCTTCGAATCGCTGTTCACGGTCGAGGAAGGCCGGCTCGGCGTGGTGGTCACCTTCCTCGGCCTGCTGACCCTGGCCAAGGAACAGCTGGTCGACATCGTGCAGGAAGCGCCGCTGGCGCCGATCTACGTCAAATCCCTGGCCTCGGCCGAGGGCACCCCGGCCGTCGTCGCGCTCCCGAGCGAATTCGACGACGACGCCGCCAACGACTCCAACGACTGAGCCGCATGGATCAACCACTCGTCACCCGCATCGTCGAAGCCGCCCTGCTCGCGGCACACCAGCCGCTGACGCTGGTGCAGCTCAAGGGCCTGTTCCCGCTGGACGAACCGGCGCCGGACGACAGCATCGAAACCGCGCTGGCGGACCTGCAGGCGGCCTGCGCCGAGCGCGGCGTCGAGCTCGTCGAAGTGGCCAGCGGCTGGCGCTTCCAGGTCAAGGCCGACGTCCACCCGTGGGTGGCACGCCTGTGGACCGAACGCCAGACCAAGTACACCCGCGCCACCCTGGAGACCCTGGCGCTGATCGCCTACCGGCAGCCGATCACCCGCGGCGAGATCGAGCAGATCCGCGGCGTCGCGGTGAACAGCAGCATCATCAAGGCGCTCGAGGAACGCGACTGGATCCGCGTCGTCGGGCATCGCGACGTCCCCGGCAAGCCGGAGCTGCTGGCGACCACCCGGGCCTTCCTCGACTACTTCGGGCTGAAGCGCCTCGACGAACTGCCGCCGCTGTCGGAACTCAAGGACATCGGCGAGCTGGAACCGCAACTGCCGTTCGCGCCGGCGATCCCGGTGGGCGCGTCAAGCGCGGCCGCCGAGCCGGAAGTGGGATCAGGGTCGACGTCTGTCCCTGATCACGCCGAACACGACGAATCCACTGCAGAAGCCGCCTCTGACGCCACTTCTGTCAACCAAGACACCACCGGAGACGACGCGGACGCCGCATCGTCGGAGCACAAGAATGAGCAATAACGAATCGACCCGCCGCCCGTTGAGCCTGAAGGCCAAGGGCACGCCAGAAGCCGAGGCCCCGCGCATCGAGGAGCGCCTGCACAAGGTGCTCGCGCAGGCCGGGCTGGGCTCGCGCCGCGCGCTCGAGCAGCGCATCGCCGAAGGCCTGGTCAAGGTCAATGGCGAGACCGCGCGCACCGGCATGAGCGTGACCGGCGGCGACAAGATCGAACTGGATGGCAAGACCTTCGTCGCCAGCGCGCTGACCGACCCGGCCCGCGTGCTGATGTACAACAAGCCCGAGGGCGAGGTCACCACCCGCGAGGATCCCGAGGGCCGCCCGACGATCTTCGAAGCCCTGCCCGTGCTGAAGGGCGCGCGCTGGATCGCGATCGGCCGCCTCGACATCAACACCACCGGCCTGCTGCTGCTCACCACCGACGGCGAGCTGGCCAACGCGATGATGCACCCGAGCTTCGAGGTTGCGCGCGAATACGTATGCCGCGTGCGCGCCCCGGAGGGCGAGGACGTGGTCAGCGACAAGATCGTCGATCGGCTGGCGCGCGGCGTGGCCCTCGACGACGGCCCGGCCAAGTTCGACGAGATCGAGCGCATCGGCGGCACCGACTCCCACGACTGGTTCCGCGTGCTGCTCAAGGAGGGCCGCAACCGCGAGGTGCGCCGCCTGTGGGAATCGCAGGGCTGCCAGGTCAGCCGCCTCAAGCGCATCCGCTACGGCGAAGTCCGCCTGCCGCAGCCGCTGCTGCGCGGCCAGGCGCAGGAGCTGCCGCAGGCCGAGGTCGACGCCCTGCGCAAGGCGGTCGGGCTGGAGGATGGCGCGCCGTCCGCACTGACGCTGATGCCAGTGCTGGGCCAGCGCAAGGCCGGCAAGACCGTGGTCGCCGGCAATGCCCGCGGACATGGCTACGTGGGCGGGCACAGCACCGCCGACGAAGGCCGCGAACTGCGCCGCTTCGACCACGTCCGCGAGGACCGCAACCGCCGCGGCGGGCCGCGCAAGCCGCATGGCGGCCTGACGGTCAGCGGCGAGGCCGCAGCCAAGCAGGCGCACAAGACGTTCAAGCCGAAGGGCCCGCGCGCGCAGGGGCAGCGGATGAAGCCCGGCGAACAGCGCGGCGACAATCCCGCCGCGATGCGCACCTGGTACGTGCCGGACGGGGTGGACACCGGCCCCAGCGGGCATCGCAACCCCGATGGTGCGCGCGGCCCGCGCAAGCCGTACGGCAATGCGCCCGGTGCCGGCCGACCCGCCGGCGGTCGCGGCCCCGGCGCTCCGCGCCCCTACGGCGACAACCGCGGCCCGCGCCCGCAGGGCGAACGCGGTCCCCGCCGCGAGGGCGGTTTCGGCGGCACCGCTGGCGATGCCCGCCCGCAACGCCAGTCCAAGCCCTACGGCCATCCGGGGAATGCCCCCCACTTCCCGTCCGACCACGCCCATGGCGGCGGCTTCAATCCCTACGGCCACCATGGCAGCCCGGGCGATCGCCCGCGTGGCCCGCGACCGGGCGGCAACCGTCAGAACCCCGGCCCGCGTGGTCCGCGTCCGGGCGGGAATGGCCCGGGTCGTGGCCGTGGCCCGCGCGGCAACGGGCCGCGCTGATCGCGATGACGGCGACGCTCGCCCTCGCGCTTGGCCTGCTGGCGCCGCAAGCCTCACCGGCCGTGGCCGTGCCGGTCGTGGAGTACGTGGACGCCAAGCGCCTGGCCGATGCCGACGAAAAGACCCTGGTCGGCCCGGCGCACGAGGCGATGCGCGCCGCGCAGGCGCGCCTGCTCAATGCGGGCGTCGTCGAGTGCTCGCTCGGCAAGCCGCAGAAGGACTTCACCGCCTTCACCATCGTCATGCGCCTGGATGCCGCGGGCCAGGTCCGCGACACCTGGCGCCAGGGCAGCTCGCCGCTGGCGATCTGCCTGCAGCGCTACGTGCGCGGCAAGACCGTGTTCACGCCGCCCCGCGACGGCTTCCACATGTCGCTGGAGATCAGCTTCACCAAGTAATCCGCGCGCGGCGCCGATCTGCCCGATCGTTCTTTCTGTGGAACGATTCGTGACTTTCAGATGGACTGGCGTCAAGGATGCATCGAATCCATGATGCAGGCCATGACCCCGGCGCACCGCCGGTCGAATGGAGCGATCCCATGCGCATGAAGACCGTCCTCGAAGTGACCAGCGCCCCCGGGCGCCACTGGGTGGGCAACGGCTTCCCGGTCCACGGCATGTTCGGCTACAGCGGGCGCGGCGTCGCCGAGCGCAGTCCGTTCCTGATGCTCGACTACGCCGCACCGACCCGCTTCGAGCCCACCACCGAGCGGCGCGGCGTCGGCCAGCATCCGCATCGCGGCTTCGAAACCGTCACCATCGTCTACGCGGGCGAGGTCGAGCACCGCGACTCCGCCGGCAATGGCGGGGTGATCGGCCCCGGCGACGTGCAGTGGATGACCGCCGCGGGCGGCATCCTGCACGAGGAATTCCATTCGACCGCCTACGCGCGCCAGGGTGGCCCGTTCGAGATGGTCCAGCTGTGGGTCAACCTGCCGCGCAAGGACAAGCTGGTACCCGCCGGTTACCAGGGCATCACCGACGCGCAGATCCCGAAGGTCGCGCTGGCCGACGACGCCGGCAGCCTGCGGGTGATCGCCGGCGAGTACGAGGGCCACGCGGGTCCGGCGCGCACCTTCACCCCGATCCACGTCTGGGACCTGCAGCTGCGCGCGGGCAAGACCGCCTCGCTGCCGCAGCCGGAGGGCTGGACCACGCTGGTGGTGGTGCTCGACGGCACCGTGCAGGTCAACGGCGAGGCGGTGCTGCGCCCGGCGCAGATGGCCACGCTGTCGACCGCGGGCAGCGGCCTCACGATCGAGGCCAATGGCGATGCCAAGGTCCTGCTGCTGGCCGGCGAGCCGATCGACGAGCCGGTGGTCGGCTACGGTCCGTTCGTGATGACCTCGCAGCAGGAGATCATGCAGGCCATCGCCGACTTCAACGGCGGCAAGTTCGGCCGCATGGCCTGATCCTCACCCCCATCGGCCCGGCCACGCGCCGGGCCTGCGGAGACGCCCATGGTCCACCTGCTCGGCATTTCCGGCAGCCTGCGCGCCGGCTCCTACAACACCGCGCTCCTGCGCGCCGCGAGCGCACTGTCCGGTGAGGACGTCACGCTGGAAGTGGCCACCCTGCACGGCATCCCGCTGTACGACGCCGACCTCGAGGCCCGCGAGGGCCTGCCACCGGCGGTGGCCGACCTGAAGGCGCGCCTGGTCGCCAGCGACGGGGTGTTGCTGGTCACGCCCGAATACAACAACGGCATCCCCGGCGTGTTCAAGAACGCGATCGACTGGCTGTCGCGCCCCGCGGACGACATCCCGCGGGTGTTCGGCGGGCGCCCGTTCGCGCTGGCCGGGGCATCGCCGGGCGGCTTCGGCACGGTGCTCTCGCAGGCGCACTGGCTGCCCGTGCTGAAGACGCTGGGCGTGGACCTGTGGGCCGGCGGCAGGCTGCTGGCATCGCGCAGCGGCAGCCTGTTCGACGCCGAGGGCGCGCTGGTGGACGACAAGCTGCGCACGCAGCTGGCCGCCTTCATGCAGGGCTTCGCCGGCTACGTCGCCGGCAAGCGGGGCTGAGCAGCGCCCCCGCTTCGCCCGGGGCACCCGCTCTGGCATGCTGGGCGGCATCTCCCGGACTCGACAGGCCGACGCGCGTGAACCGGTTGCTGCAAGCCCTCGTCCGGCGCGGCGTCGCGGTCCTCGTGCTGGGCGTGCTGCTGCCGTTCGCGGCACCGGCGGCCAACCCCAGCGAACCGGCGGCGATCGCCGCGCTGCGCGCCGACCAGACCCGCACCGCCGCACAACTCGAAGCGCAGGCCGCACGCCTGCGTGCCGCTGCGCCAACGCCCGCGTACCGTGCCTGGGCGACATTAGCCGAAGCCGAATTCGCCAACGACCAGGAGCATGCAGACGCCGCCCTCGCCGGGATCGACCAGGCGATCGCCCAGTCCGACGCGCTGAACCTCCCCGACCTGCGCTTCGAGGCCCTGCTCCGGCTGTCCACCATCCTGGTCAACCGCGGACGCTCGAAGGACACCGAGGCGGTGCTGGTGCGGATGCAGGCGCTGGTCGCGTCCGCCGACAACCCGCGCTGGCGGGCGCTGTGGTTGCACGAACGCGGCGTGCTGGCGCGCAAGCTCGGGCAGTTCGAGGCCTCGCGCACGCTGTTCCTGCAGGCGCGGGCGTTGTTCCGCGACCTCGGCGACCGCTCGATGGAGGCGCGCGAGCTGAACTCGATCGGCAACCTCGATGGGCGCACCGGGCGCTTCTCGGATGCCGTCGCCATGCACACCGAGGCGCTGGCGATGTCACGCAAGGCCGGCGACAAGGCCGAGACCGCGCGCAGCCTGCGCATGCTCGGCGTGCTCTACCGCAATCTCGACGACGAGGAACTGGCCAGCCGCTACCTGCTGGAGGCGCTGGACTATGTGGAGGAGCGCAACCGCCGCGAGGCCATCGCCCTGCATGGCGAACTGATCGGCGCGTTCACCAAGCTCGAGGACCTGAAACAGGCCGACTACCACGGCGAGCAGGCGGTGCGCCTGGCCGAGGCCTCCGGCAGCCCGCCCAACCGGGTCAACGCCTTCACCCGGATGGCCGAACTGCGCCTGCTGCAGGGTCGGATCGACGAGGCCGAGGCCTGGGTCGGCAAGGCGATGGCCTCCTACGACGACGTCGCCGTGCGCGACCGCACCCTGGTCGACCTCGCGCGGCTGCGCGTGCTGGCCGCGCGCGACCGCACGCGCGAGGCGCTGGCGGATGCCGGCACCGTGCTGGCGAACGTGCGCGACCTCGGCGACCGCATCCTCGAGCGCGCGATGCTCGACCTGCTGGCCGAGCTGCAACTGCGCGCCGGCGACGCGGCCAGTGCCTTCGAAACGCGCAAGGCGCACCAGAAGCTCGACAAGGAACTGGCGATCGACGTGTCGGCGCGGCGCATCGCCCTGCTCGAATCCAGCCTCGAGCGCCAGCGCGCCGAGGCCGAGCGCGAGCTCCTGCAGCGCGACAACGCGATCCAGGCGCTGCGCCTGAACCGGCAGCGGCTGATCTTCATCGTCCTGCTGGCCGGGTTGGCCACGGTACTGGTGATCGCCGCGCTGCTGTACGCGCGCTATCGCAGCACCCTGCGCCACCGCAACGAACTGCGCGAGAGCCGCGACGAACTGCAGCGCGTCGCCAACACCGATGCGCTGACCGGACTGGCCAACCGCCACGCGGCGACGCGCGCGCTCGACGAGCGGCTGGGGCGCATCCCCGATCCGCTGACGGTCATGCTGCTGGACCTCGACGAGTTCAAGCGGATCAACGACAGCCATGGCCACCAGGCCGGCGACGCGGTCCTGCGCGAGGCGGCGCGACGCATGCGCGAGGCGTTGCCGGCCGGCGCCCTGCTCGGCCGCTGGGGCGGCGAGGAGTTCATCGTCGTGCTGGATGGCGCCCCGGGGCGCGAGCCTGCCGCCATCGCGGAAGCCCTGCGCGCCACGCTGGCCGCGGCGCCGGTGGTGTTCGAGGGCGCGGATATCCCGGTGACGGTCAGCATCGGCCTGGCGACCGCCTTCGCCGGCGACGGCCTGGACGCCTTGCTCGCGGACGCGGACGCGGCGCTGTACCGGGCCAAGCACGCCGGCCGCAACCGCGTGGTCTACGGCGGCAGGGCCGGCGCCCCGGCCTGACGCGCCGGCTCAGCGCGCCAGGTCGAAGCCGTCGGCGTCCAGCAAGGCGGGGAAGCGCGCGCGATGCTCGAGCAGCGGCGCGGCCTGCAACAGCATCGTGGAGGTCACCTCTTCGTCGGTGGCCTCGCTCAACGGATGGCCTAGGAAGTCGATCACCGCGCTGTCGCCGCTGTAGTGCAGGCCGTTGCCGTCGGTGCCGACGCGGTTCACGCCGACCACGTAGCACAGGTTCTCGATCGCCCGCGCACGCAGCAGGGTCTTCCACGGATACGCGCGCGCCGACGGCCAGTTCGCGACATACAGGGCGAGGTCGTAGTCGGCCTGCCCTGCCTGCGCGGGATCGTGGCGGTTGCGCGAGAACACCGGGAAGCGCAGGTCGTAGCAGACCTGCAGCAGGATCCGCCATCCCTTCCACGCCAACACCACCCGCTGCTCGCCGGCGGCATAGCGGTCGTGCTCCTTCGCGAAGGAGAACAGGTGGCGCTTGTCGTAATGCGCGAGGCCGCCGTCCGGGGTGGCGAACAGCATGCGGTTGAACACGCCTTCCGGCGTGCGCAGCTGCACGCTGCCGGTGACGGCGGCATCGAGCCTGGCGGCCTGTTCGCGGAGCCATGCGACGGTCGGGCCATCCATGGTTTCGGCGTTGCCGATAGCCTCGTTGGAGAAGCCGCTGGTGAAGGTCTCCGGCAGCACGACGAGGTCGGTGGTGCCATGCAGCGGCGCCATCAGTCTGCCGTAGTGGTCGCGGTTGCCGGCGGGGTCGTGCCAGCGGGTTTCGCCCTGCACGATCGAGACGCGCAGGTTGTGCAGCGAGGCGCTCACAGCCGCTGCAGCCGTTCGATGGCCGCGTCCAGGGTGGCGTCGTTCTTGGCGAAGCACAGCCGGGCGAGGCGCTGGCCGGCCGGCGGATCCGCGTAGAACGGCGACAGCGGGATCGCGGCGACGCCGTGCTCGATGGTCAGCCAGCGGCAGAACGCGAGGTCGTCGAGGTCGCTGACCGCGCTGTAGTCCACCAGCTGGAAATAGCCGCCCGGCACCGGCAGCGGCGTCAGCCGGGTGGTCAGCAACTGGGCGCGGAAGCGGTCGCGCTTGGCCTGGTAGAACGCACCGAGCCCTTCGTAGTGCCCGGGTTCCTGCTCGATCATCTCCGCGAAGGCGTGCTGGGCCGGGGCGAAGGTGCAGAACACGTTGTACTGGTGGACCTTGCGGAATTCCGCACCCAGCGCCGCCGGCGCGATGCAGTAACCGACCTTCCAGCCGGTGCAGTGGTAGGTCTTGCCGAAGCTGGAGACCACGAAGGCGCGCGCACGCAAGGCCGGGTGTCCCAGCACGGAGGCGTGGCGCGCGCCGTCGAACACGATGTGTTCGTAGACCTCGTCGCTGAGCAGGACGATGTCGGTGCCCTCGAGGATGGCGGCGACCTCGTCGAGGTCGGCGGCGGACAGCATCGCCCCCGACGGGTTGTGCGGGCTGTTGATCATCAGCATCCGCGTTCGCGGGGTGATCGCGGCGCGCACCGCATCCCAGTCGGGCGCGAACGTGGCCGGGTCCAGCGGCACGTGCACCGCGGTGGCGCCGGCCAGCTCGATCGCAGGTTCGTAGCAGTCGTAGCAGGGATCCAGCACCACGACTTCCTCGCCGGCGCGGACCATCGCGTGGATCGCATCGAAGATCGCCTCGGTGGCGCCGCTGGTGACGGTGACCTCGGTGTCGGCATCCGGCGCCCAGCCGTAGCAGCGCAAGGTCTTGGCGGCGATCGCCCGGCGCAGCGCGGGGATGCCGGTCATCATCGCGTACTGGTTGTGCCCGGCCTGCATCGCCCGTCCCAGCGCGTCGACCAGGCGTTCGGGCACCGGGAAGTCGGGGAAGCCCTGGCCGAGGTTGACCGCGCCGTGCTCGGCGGCGAGCTGCGACATCACGGTGAAGATGGTGGTGCCGACCTTCGGCAGCTTGGTGTCGATGCGCATCGGGAATGGCGTGCGGGAAAGCCACGAGTGTACGGAATCGACGGCGGCGGCGAAGCGGGCGCGCGTCATGCCGGTAGAATCGCGCCCCGATGCCCGACCTCCAGACCCACGCCAGTCCGTTGCTCGCCGTCGACGGGCTGGCGTTCTCGCGCAACGACACCCCGGTGTTCGGGCCGTTGTCGTTCGCGGTCGAGGCCAACGAGGCGCTGCTGGTGCAAGGCGGCAACGGCGCCGGCAAGACCACCCTGCTGCGCGTGCTGGCCGGCCTCCTGCGTCCGGATGCCGGGCACATGGAGATCGATGGCCTGCCCGCGCGGCCGGAGCTGCGCGCGCGCTTCGTCGCCTACCTCGGCCACCTGCCGGGTCTGAAGGCCGACCTCTCGGCCCTGCACAACCTCGAGTTCCTGTGCGGCCTGCATGGCCGGCGCCCGCGCCAGACCGCGGAAGCGGCGATGGCGATCGTCGGCCTGGCCGGCTACGAGGACGCGCCCCTGCGCACGCTGTCAGCCGGGCAGAAGAAGCGCCTCGGCCTGGCCCGGCTGTGGCTGTCGCCGGCCCCGCTGTGGCTGCTCGACGAGCCCTACGCCAACCTCGACCTGGAAGGCATCACCCTGGTCAACCGGATGGTGCAGGCGCACCTGCGCGAGGGCGGCGCGGCGCTGATCACCACCCACGGCGCGTACGCGGCCCCGCCGGTGCGGACCCGCCTGCTGGAACTCGGGGGCACGGCGTGATGCTGCGCGCGGCCCGGGCGCTGGTGGTGCGCGACCTGCGCCTGGTATGGGCGCGTCGCGGCGATGCCCTGCAGCCGGCGTTGTTCGCCCTGCTCACCGTGGTGCTGTTCGCGCTGGGCCTCGGCGGCGATGCCCGCTCGCTGGCGCCGGTGGCCTCCGCGGTGCTGGGGCTAGCGGTGCTGCTGGCCGGCCTGCTGGCGCTGGACAGCCTGTTCCGCGGCGATGCCGAGGACGGCTCGCTGGAGCAGTGGATGCTGGCGCCGGTCCCGCTGTGGTGGCTGGTACTGGTGCGCACCGCGATGCACTGGGCGACCACGGCCCTGCCGGTGATCGTCGCCGTGCCGCTGCTCGGCGAATTGCTGCACCTGCCGCGTGCGCAGTTGCCGGTGCTGATGGCCTCGCTGCTGCTGGGCACGCCCATCCTCAGCCTGCTCGGCGCGGTGGTGGCCGCGCTCACGGTCGGCATGCGGCGCGCCGGCATCCTCGTGGCCCTGCTGGCCCTGCCGCTGTACGTCCCGGTGCTGGTGTTCGGCGCCGGCGCGGTCGCGGCCACCGCGCAGGGCCTCGATGCGGTCGGCGCGCTGCTGTTGCTGGGCGCCGGCCTGGTGCTGTCGCTGGTGCTGGGCCCGCCGGTCGCCGCCGCCGCGCTCCGCATCGCCCACGCTTGAGCCGGATCAAGGCGCCCGTCGCCCTCGCGGCCACACAATCGCCCTGTCGGCCGCCATGGCAGTCGATGCCGGCATCCGGACGGGTCGCGGGGGGACGGTACCAGGCCGTCCGCGACCCGGCCGGTCGGCATCGCGCGAGGCGTGGACTGGTATCCTTCGCACGTTCTCCCGCGGCCGCAGGCGTGCCGCCCCGCAGCAGGCCCCGATGTCGCCCCTGATCCGCTGGTTCCACCAACTCGGTTCCCCGCCGTACTTCGACCGCTTCGCGGCCCGCTGGGCGCCGTGGGGGTACGGGCTCGGCCTGCTGGCGATGCTGGCGGGGCTGTACGGCGCCTTGTTCCAGGTGCCGGCCGACTACCAGCAGGGCGACAGTTTCCGCATCCTCTACATCCACGTGCCCGCGGCCTGGATGAGCATGGCCGTGTTCGCGCTGATGGCGCTGTACGCCGCCATCGCCCTGGTCTGGCGGATCAAGCTGTGCGAGATCCTGGCGATGGCCTGCGCCCCGATCGGCGCGGGTTTCACCGTGGTGACCCTGGCGACCGGTTCGATCTGGGGCAAGCCGATGTGGGGCACCTGGTGGGACTGGGACCCGCGCCTGACCACCGAATTGATCCTGCTGTTCCTCTACCTCGGCGTGATGGGGCTGTACGCCGCGATCGACGACCGCCGCAACGCCGCCCGCGCGGCGGGCCTGCTGGCCATCGTCGGGGTCGCCCTGCTGCCGGTGATCCGCTGGTCGGTGGTGTGGTGGAACTCGCTGCACCAGGGCCAGACCATCCGCATGTTCGGCGAGTCCAGCATGGACCCGAGCATGTTGCCGCCGCTGTGGTGGATGGTGGTCGGCACCCACGTCTGGTTCGTCGGCGCCCTGCTCGCCCGCGCCCGCGCCGACAACCTGCGGCGCGAGGCCGGCAAGGACTGGGTCGCGCGCCTCGCCGGGGAGTCGCGATGAGTTACCGCGATTACGTGGTCGCCGCCTACGCGGTATTCGCCGCCTTCCTGCTCTGGGACTGGCTGGCTCCCAAACTGCAGCTGCGCGCCGCCCTGCGCGCGGTGCGCCAGCGCGCCGCCCGCCTCGCCGCGCGCGGCGCCCCGAAGGACCTCGAACGATGAACCCCACCCGCAAGCGCCGCCTCTGGATCCTGCTGGCCATCGTGCTCGCCGCCGGCCTCGCCACCGCCCTCGTCGCGATGGCCCTGCAGCGCAACGTCGCCTATCTCTACACGCCGAGCGAAGTGCTGCGCGGCGATGCCGGCGAACACGCGCGCTTCCGCCTCGGCGGGATGGTCGCGGGCGGATCGTTCAAGCGCGCACCCGGCTCGATGGAGGCGCATTTCGCGGTCGACGACGGCGACGCCACCCTGCCCGTGGTGTACACCGGCATCCTCCCCGACCTGTTCCGCGAGAAGCAGGCGGTGGTCGCCACCGGGCGCATGCAGGACGGCGTGTTCGTCGCCGAGGAAGTGCTGGCCAAGCACGACGAGACGTACATGCCGAAGGAAGTCGCCGACAAGATGGGCGTCGCGCACAAGAAGCACGACGTCCCCGACGCCGCGGCGGCCGCGCCCTGATGCCGTTCGCCGGCCTGCTTCCCGAACTCGGCCAGGTCGCGCTGGCGCTGGCGCTGCTGGTCGCGCTGGTGCAGGCGTTCCTGCCGTTGCTGGGCGCGCAGCGCGGGCTGGCCCCGCTGATGGCGGTCGCGCGGCCCGCGGCCTACCTGCAGCTGGCGCTGGTCGGCCTCGCCTTCGCCATCCTCAGCCGCGCGTTCGCGGCGGGCGACTTCTCGCTGCGCTACGTCGCCGAGAACAGCAATTCGCTGCTGCCGATGGTCTACCGCTACACCGCGGTCTGGGGCGCGCACGAAGGCTCGCTGCTGCTGTGGGCGCTGGTGTTGGCGCTGTGGACCGCGGCGGTGGCGGCGTTCTCGCGAGCCCTGCCGCTGCCGGTGGTCGCGCGCGTGCTGGGGGTGATGGGCGTGGTCGCGGTCGGCTTCCTCGCGTTCCTGATCTTCACCAGCAACCCGTTCGAGCGCCTGCTGCCGGCGGCCGCGGAAGGGCGCGACCTCAACCCGCTGCTGCAGGACCCGGGCCTGATCGTGCATCCGCCGATGCTGTACGCCGGCTACGTCGGCTTCGCGGTGCCGTTCGCGTTCGCCATCGCCGCATTGCTTGAGGGCCGCATCGACGCGCAATGGCTGCGCTGGACGCGGCCGTGGACCAACGTGGCCTGGGCGTTCCTGACCATCGGCATCGCCCTGGGCAGCTGGTGGGCGTACTACGAACTCGGCTGGGGCGGCTGGTGGTTCTGGGACCCGGTGGAGAATGCGAGCTTCATGCCGTGGCTGGCCGGCGCGGCCCTGCTGCATTCGCAGGCGGTGACCGAGAAGCGCGGCAGCTTCGGCGGCTGGACCCTGCTGCTGGCGATCGCCGCGTTCTCGCTGTCGCTGCTGGGCACCTTCCTGGTGCGTTCCGGCGTGCTGACCTCGGTGCACGCATTCGCCGCCGACCCCACCCGCGGCCTGTTCGTGCTGGTCTTCCTCGGCATCGTGA